>Ga0187851_10002657_pt1 | contig 15598 bp, 8 predicted proteins | sample June2016WEW_6_10_FD_132997 | JGI IMG/M metagenome (GOLD analysis project Ga0187851, IMG submission 132997) | Peatland microbial communities from SPRUCE experiment site at the Marcell Experimental Forest, Minnesota, USA - June2016WEW_6_10 | ecosystem: Environmental > Terrestrial > Soil > Wetlands...
CATGGTTCGTGATCGACGAGTTGGCAAGTTTGCAGAAGCTCCCCCAGTTGCATACCGCCATTACAGAAAATCGGAAGAGCAATAATCCTGTGATCCTCGGTTTCCAGGGTAAGGCCCAACTGGAAGTCCTCTACGGCCACCTGGCGGAGGTCATGCTGTCCCAACCGGCAACCAGCATTTGGCTGAAGACAAAGGAGCCGGCCGCTAGCGAGTGGGTCAGCAAGTTCATTGGAAAAGTCGAGATCGAACGGCTACGCGAGACTCACTTCGACGGGTCCCGCGCTGGACGAAACTTTGCGCTGGACCGGCAGGTTGAACCGCTGGTAATGGAGTCCGAAATCTCCGGACTGCCGGACCTCCACGCCTATATGAAGTATGAGAACTATGTGACGCGCTTTTCATTTCCGTACTTCGATATGCCCGCTCTGGCCACTGACTTCGATCTCCGCGACACGCCCGACGACAAGCTCCCCTACGATCCCAAAAACATCGGAGCGTCTAAGCCCCAGTTGCTTCCGCTTGAGTTGAAGCCGGAGGCAAATGTGCCCACGCCCCTCCGGCGAAAATCGCCAGGGACAGCGACTGAGATACCGCAACGGGAGACCGACCTTGAGACGAACGTCAACGCCCAACAAAGCCTCAATCTTCGGGGATAGTAACTGCGATGCTGACCATTTCCAAGCCGCTCTCTGCTGGCCAGGCGCAGACCTACCACCAGAAGGAGTTCACTGCAAAGGAGCAGAACTATTGGTCGCAACGCGGCGTCATCGCAGGCGAATGGCAAGGACGACTGGCCGAGCAGTTGGGCCTTGCCGGGACGGTTTCTGCCGAGGACTTCGCGAAACTCAGCCAAGGGCAGCATCCACAGACCGGCGAGCAGCTTGTGCGACAACGAGCGTCATATGAATATCAAGATGCCGACGGCAAAACCATCAAGACGATGGAGCACCGGGCCGGCTGGGATGCGACATTCTCGGCGCCCAAATCTGTGTCTCTTACTGCGCTTGTCGGCGGCGATGATCGTGTTCGCGAAGCGCACCGGGACAGCGTCCGTGTTGCCCTCGACCAGCTTGAACATTACACACAAGCCCGGATCGGCGGGAATCATCCGCCCGAGACCACGAGCAGGTTTATCGCCGCCAAATTTGAGCACGATACGGCCCGCCCGGTCGATGGCTACGTCGCCCCGCAACTGCACACACACGCAGTCGTTTTCAATGTCACGGAGCGCGACAACTGCCAACCCCGCGCGATTCAGCCACAGAGCCTCTTCGCCTCCCAGCAATTTGCCACGGCCATCTATCAATCCGAGTTGACGTACCGCCTCCGCCAACTTGGTTACGAAATTACGACAGGGCGGAGCGGTGCCCCTGAGATTAAGGGATACACACAGGAATATCTCGACGCATCCAGCCCCCGGAGCCAACAAATTCGTGAGTACCTCGAACGCACGGGCCGCTCGGGCAAAGAAGCTGCCGAGATCGCTGCCCACTCGACACGTGATCGCAAGGAAATTCATTCGGCACGCGAAGTGATGGCCGCGCACCGGAAGCTGGCGGCGGACTTTGGACACCAAGCCGACGCCGTCGTGCGCGCAGCCCGTGAACGGTCTCAACATCAGGAAAAACCCGTTAACTCCTTGGACCGAGTTCGAGAATCTCTCACCTTTTCCCGCGACAAGAACTTCGAGCGCGAGGCAGTTGTGGATGAACGGGCACTGATCCGCGACGGGCTCCGTCGCGGTATGGGGGAAATCACCCATGCCCAGGTCCGCGCCAATCTCGACACCCGCCTGGCTTCTGGGGAATTTAAAATCGTGGAGCGGTCTCAGGGCGTTCCGGGCCGTCAGTTCACCACTGCAAAAACTATCGAAGCCGAACATGAAATTCTCCGCCGGATGAGTGAGGGACAAAACCAGGTCGAGCCCGTTCTTTCGCGTCCGCAGGCCATCGCCGTTGCCGATCAGCACTCGCATCTCAATCACACGCAGAAGAGCGTGATCGAAGATGTTCTCAGTTCGCCGGACCGCATTCAAGGAATCCAAGGCTTCGCCGGCTCGGGCAAGACGACCACCCTCACGGTCATCCGCAGCGCCGTTGAAAACCAGGGCTATCAGGTTGAGGGTTTCGCCCCGACCTCCCGCGCCGCGCGCCAACTGAACGACGCAGGAATTGAATCGGGAACCCTGCAAGGCTTCCTCGCCCGTGCTGCAAATCCCGACCTACCCGAGCAGAGGCATTTCTACCTTGTCGATGAATCGAGCCTTGCCAGCACCAACCAGATGCGCGAGTTTCTTTCCCGGCTTGGTCCCGATGACCGCGTGCTTCTGATCGGCGATATCCGCCAGCATCAGGGCGTCGAAGCGGGCCGTCCGTTCGAGCAATTGCAGGAAGCCGGGATGCACGCGGCTAAGCTCGATGAGATCGTGCGCCAGAAGGACCCGGCTCTGAAATCGGCCGTGGAAATGCTGGCGACGGGCCAGGTCTCCGCTGCTCTCGATGCTCTTCACCAGCAAGGCCGTGTGATGGAAATCCCCAACGCAGAAGAGCGTGTCCGCGCAATCGCCAAGACCTACGTCGAATCGCCCGAGAACACGCTCATCGTCTCACCCGACAACGCTTCCCGCCGCGAGCTGAACGTTGCCGTCCGCCAGGAGTTGAAGGCCAACGGAACCCTTGCCTTGGAAGATCATAAACTCAGTGTTCTAGTTCAGCGTCAGGACATGACCGGAGCCGAACGATCCTGGGCGAACCACTACGAGATCAACGACGTAGTTCGCTACGCACGTGGCAGCAAAGCCGTCGGAATCGAAGCCGCCGCCTACGCATCCGTCGTCGCGATCGACCCAGCCGCAAACCTGCTCACGGTCGAGAAAGCGAACCACGAACTTGCCACCTACGATCCCCGCCGTCTCACAGGTGTCAGCGTGTACCGGGAAACGGAACGCGAGGTATCGGTAGGCGACCGCATCCAGTTCACCGCGCCCGACAAATCACTCGGCGTTGCCAATCGCGACCTAGCCGCGATCGAGGCGATCCACTCCGATGGTGACCTGTCCGTCCGCCTCGACAACAACCGCCAGATCGAATTCAACCCCAAAGAGCACCGTCATCTCGACCATGGCTACGCCGTTACCAGTCACAGCTCCCAGGGACTTACGGCCGAACGCGTCCTCGTTCACGCCGATACCGGCGTCCACCCGGACCTGCTCAACTCCCGCTTTGCCTATGTTTCCGTTTCGCGCGCCAGCCATGAGGCCGTACTCTTCACGGATGACATGGCGAAACTGAGCCCTCAACTAGGAGCCGATGTTTCGAAGACGTCCGCCCTGGAAATCAATCAGGCGCCATCCATCGGTCAGGGAATTGGGCTAGGACTATGAGAGTCCCGACTCCCGACCATAGGGCTGGCGAAAATGTCCAATTGGTCTAGACGTGCTCCCGAATCTTAAGTCAACCAGTCAACCTTGGTTCGAACGGAGGGTGTTGTGCTGAGGACTAGATTGCCTTCTTATGCTCGTCACTTTCCTTTTCCGCAGAGAGGTAGTGCTGTAATCCCTGAAACGGTAAGAAATCTTCTGGTTCAAGCGCTTCCGGCAGACCTTCCTCCGGCTGTTGTCTTCTTTTGGATTAAGCGTCGACGACTGAGCACGATTCATTTGTGGACGCGACTCACGATCTGACTTCCCGTCTGCGTAAGACCAAGTGACCAGACGAACAATACTATGTAATCGGAAAGCGTCCCGAAGGCTAGGTTGTGCGCAAAATAGGCTTGGTAAGCCGTAAAGAACACTGTGGCCCAAATTACAACCTGATACAACAACGCCATTATCTTAATTTTCCTTTGCACTCCCTCGGGAGTCCAGAGTCTGGAGACACTTTGAACTTGTGCTTCCACACTGGGATCCTTGCCCAAAGACACGGGAAGTGCCGCGAGGAGTTGGGAGCGATATTGATTTAAATCTGGCGCCGACGCTGGCCGCGGAACGCCGTCTATTGCTGCCGTTGCCAATTGAAGCTGGTCCGGTTGATTCCCCCATCTGTTCATTGCAACTTGGACGACAGACCAAAAGAGGCTTATGGTCCCTACCGCCAGGGCATACTGCTGCACATCGTTTGTTAATTGATCCTGCGACAAGGAATCCACAGACCGCAATTCATCCCCTAGCGACTGGATCGTCAACTGGAGCCATACTTCAGTCTTCGGCAAACCAATAGTCGGCGGAGGGGGAGGAAGATGGCTTTTCCAGTCCTGGAGCACCGCATAACGCTGCACTAGTGCCGCTTGAGAGTTTCTCAGAGATAAATATGCTTGCGCGCGCGCAAGACCGCCCCCGCTAAACCAGTTGTCCAGTACGCCTGAAACCCAGAACCCAATGCCCAGCACGAGGCAGAATAAAGCAAACGGAATAATGGTCGTACCCCATGGGCCACGGCTCCGAACGGTAAAGGGAACTGCTACAGTTTTCTGTTGATTCGCAGTTATATACAACTGGCCGACGAACGTGCCCGCCTCATTGGGTTGAGGCAAGTCGAACGATACAACTCGTTCCCCCTCCGGCTGAATTGGATTCTTTCCCCAGTCCGGATTTGAATTGGCGACAACGATGCGCTTGCCCGTCGTTGCATCGGTTAAGTTCGAACTCGATATTGCGATAGTGTCACAACTTATTCTTCCATTGTTCCTGATCAGAATCTGATAGCGAGGCGGTTGCCAAACGCCAACTGCTACATCTACACTCGTCTGCAATGACTCAATACCCACAGCAGTATCATCTTCCACGCTGAACGCAGCCTGCTCTGGAGGTTTTCCAACTTGCGTAAACAATAGGAGCACGCCCTTGTAAGGCACGCCGCGTTCAACCACTTGCTGTGTTTTAACTTCTAAAATGATGGTCAGAAGATTAGGATCTACCTCTTTCTCTATTGTGGCCTTTATGTCGCTCTCAGGAATGCTACCGACTCGACCTGACGCCTGGGTCGCGCTCACTTTTGATACAGAAATCCCGCTGCCCTTGGCGAAAATCACCTTCTCAGAACCTGCTCCGTTCTGCAGGTGAACCACGAGTGGCTCAGGTGCAAGCTTCGTAAGGTCAGATGCAAAAGAAAGGGCGGTCGGGGAGCCGATCGAAAGGGACAGGATTTGGATCCAGAAGAATCGTGACACCTCATTCTCCTCCGACAATAAATTCCTTGAGTAAAGTCACCATTCACAACTGCAAACTCTTTCACGGAATCGATCTATCCCAGACTCGCGCCTGGATCACCCCATTGTGACCCCGAAGCAGGTGCTCTCAGATGGTCACGGTTAGATTCCATTGCCGCGGCCTTGTAATTCGACCCTTGCGCGCGCAACGCTGCGATGTTTTGGTTAAACAGGTTTATAACGCGAGTGTATACATCGGCAGCTGTGAGACCATCAGCGAACCCTCTGTCGATTTCCGAATCGCATTGAAAAAACATGTTGGCGATGTCCATAAAGAAAGTGAAGTCCACGTCGTAGCCGAAAAATGCCTTACACCCGTGCAGTACGAAATCAGGGCCCAGCTTTAATGCAGTTTGGCAAGAGAGTAAATGGATTATTTTTCCCTGTGACTCTTCGGGCGCGTAATTGCCGACACTGAAAACGGCGTCGTAATAATCCCCAGTAAACGTGTCAGGGGTGCCATGTCCAATTCCGGTAATGTAGACGACACCCGCCTGACGGGCTGCCGGAGCCACATAAACGCGGCGGGCCATCGAACCCTGGCAAAGCTGTGGGGTGAAGCCCTTACCTTGAAAATATGGATACACATTGGTTTGACGATACTGAAATCCCGCCTGAGTGATGGGTTCAAAATTCGCATCGATTCCCAAGACGGTGACCGGTACGTCCAATGACACCACTCGGCTTCGGCGAAGCCCTTTACGAGCCATCTGGCTTGTCCTCCCGGGATTATGAACTCGACCCCTTGGATCCGCGTTCCGTGAGATTGTTAAGCACGCGCTGTTCGATCTCTATCAGTCTTTTCCCTATATCAGACTGAGCCTTAACTTCTGCGATCGCCCGATCTTTATCGATGGTCCCGGCACCGACCATCTGCAAATTGAAGTCAGGTTGCTGCTCGATTCGCTTGACCACCAGATCTGCTCTCTGCTGAGGTGTGACCTCTCCAAGGGACACGGTGGGCACTTTGGGGTCCAGCACTTCCTTCAACGTTGCAATTCCGCCGTCAGGTCGAAATCCAGCCGGCATACCCAATTGATCCTGCGGAACCGTCGTACCTAAAGACTTTGCCTTTGTCATTGAGGATCGCATCTTGGCGGATTCCACTCCTATATTTGCAACAGCCCTCGAACTCCTTCTCGTAGTTTTAGCTTTCATAGCGCGCTCCTTTTCTCCTGCAAGGGCAATCCTACGACTACTTCTTCGAGTGAGCCAACTGCGAGGGGTTGTTTTTCAGAGCAGCAGCAGGATGTTTCTGCCCGCTGCAACTGTCATCTAGAGTGAAACTGGCAATTCCAGTGTGCCAATTGAAGGCCCCATCAGTCTTCTGATACTCGGTGGTATACCAAAACGTGCAGTCGTCCACGGGGTCAAGCGTAATCGCGCTGTAATCGCCCCATCGGGTTAGCGTGTCACACGTTCCGTCGGGTTTCTGACACTGGCAACTGCCCCCTGCTGGCGCACAGGTTTGAATACCGGCACCATCAAAAATGGGTACCTCGTTCCCAATTGCACCTTTAGGGTCGCTGGACAATCGCGCTGCGACTCGAATGCCCGGATAGACCGACTCTCCGGACACGTTATATCCAAGAGCGATATTGCCCTTTCTATCCAGAGCAATGCTACCGATCCAACGATGAGTCTTGTCCGGTGAGAAGGTTCCTTGCTGAAATACAGTGGGCGTATCTTTCTCAAGATCCCGGAGCTCATACCAGCGAACAGCCGTTCGCCCATCGTTTCCTCCAGTATCTACTGAGTGATTCAAGACTAGCGACTCATGGTCCTTGAAATGTCGATAAGCAAGTCTGAACATCAGCCGGTCGCCCAAGGAGTCCAGCTGTTCTTGCCCTTTGACTTTCTGCGGCTGTGTAACGCATATCGCACCAGAACCATTGCAAGCTAGGTTGTAATGCGCAACTGGAATTGTTGCGTTGGGTGCGTTGTTGGATGCTTGCCCAAAACTGGATTTTCGGGGATCTTTCCAATCAACCTTGAATTTCCAAAGGTCAAGGGTGTCAGGCTTTGCACCTAGGGCAACGTAATAATTGGGAGCACCGGATGGGGGAAGAGCACTTCCGTCAAGATCCGAAGGCATGAACCCGAAGTAATCACTGGAGAGCTGAAAACACTGTTGCTTGCCTGGAAGTCCAGACAACATGCTCCTGCGATCGTAAACGCAGGCGCGAGAACCTAGGAATTGCGACGTCAGTTGGCCGTCCGGTCCCGTATATTCGTTATACATGTTGAATGATACATAGTAGCCATCAGGCCACACGCCCATTTTTGGATAATCATCCATGATTGGATATTGAAACTCATAAAGCCAGTATTCCCCTAACGCATCGGGCGAGGTAGAGATGGCGATGCATTCGGAATATCCTGTTTGCCTGCCGTTGTTGACCGAGAATTGTGCGAGCACCCATCGTTTCGCTAGCTTGTCATATTGCACTACCGGGTCACCATCGTTGTTCTCTTCACAATTCCCACCGAAGTTCTTCCATAAATAATTGCCAGGCAGCGGACTTGGCGGTTCTAGCTTCCCAGTGTGCTTGTTGAAGACCGCTATGGAATTGTTGACCCATTGCACAAACTGAGTTTCTCCGACCGCCCCATTCGGATCGGCAGGAGCTCTTTGCATTTGAAAATCGGCGATTCCGACTCCTAAGCCCTCTAACGTTCTCGCATGGTTGACCACCGCGGCTACCTTCTCTGTCGACTTGGCAACTAGAGGGTCCAGCTCGACGGGTGCTAGATGCAGCGGGATGTTGGGATTGAGACGAATCGGTTCAGCTTGTCGGGGAACCGCCAGATGGACCGGGGGAGGCGGAAGATCCCGCAAGCGCTGCTTCGATTTACCGGACCGCACGGGTCTCAGCTCTTGCGGGTGCAGGGTATCCTGGCCCGTTGCAGCATTGGAAACAGCAGTGATCGCTAATCCAGCCAAGACGATCTGCCTCAGCCACGACAAGCTATGAGAGTCAATCATGCGCTCACCTCGATCGGGCACTCACTGGCAACGTATACGCAGATGAAGCAACCGGATCCATTCGGTCATTGAACCTGGCTCTTGACACCAAGCTTCGCTGCAATTGTTCGGACTGGGAAATTCAAACCAAATCCCAATTTGATGTTTGTCTTCGTCCTCGTGGGTGAGATGTTGCTCGTCACTATCATAGGCCCGACGTAAAAATTCGCTATGGCTGGCCCCCACGCCAAGCCGACGAACGCATTATGGAGAGGCTTGGAAGCGAACGAAATACCCGCAACAGGGTGAGGAACCGCGAGGAAATTCGTACTGCTCAAATCTGCCGGAGGTATGAACCCATTGAACAATGCCAACAGATTACGCTTGTCTAAGTTCGCGGGTACCTGCGTGCCAGTGGTGGTAGTAACCGATTGAAACTGCGTGTAACTCGTTATCGGCACACCGATACTCACATCCCACCAGTAGAATCCCTCGTCGTTAAATATGGGAGGCTTTTTATCAATGTTCTGAGGGCTAGGATTTCCTTGTGCCGCGCCGCTAGTATGAACGGCCGCAATCAGTGTCAAATCTGACGGCGGTTTGGCACCATTAATCTGCCCCAGCGTCCAAAACGAAACATCTACGTCGGTACCGGCCAAGGACACCGCCTTGGTTCCGTTAGTCTTTGTCACCAGCTGGGTATAAATGTCTATAGCCTGGACAAGGTCCTGCACGTTTGCCGGCGTTCTCGTCTTCACCTGGTATTGATAATCAAGAGCGATCGGCGGTTGGTTAGCTGGTCCGACAAGACCTAGCTGAATAGTGATAACGTAAGGCGCATTCGTCCCGTAGATCCTTGTGCTGCCCGCAAAATCAGCGTCGTCTGGTTGTTTGGTTGTGTCGTACACATACCATTTTGAAGATTTGACAGCCAGTTTCTGGGGCTGAGTAGTAGTGACCTCCCACGTGTCAGGCGCCGCAGCTCCCAAAGTTCCTGTAGCGGTGGTACTCGCGGGTCCGGAATTTGTGTAGTACCACTCAACGACATGGATGATGCATGCGAATTTCTTAGGTTCAGTTCGCCCCGCTGACGTGAATGTATCGTCAATTAAGGCTTTCGCATTCGCTACTCCGGCGATCGAGCCGTTTGCAACCTGATTTCTTTGAACAGCGTCGAGCGTACCACTATTTGTCATAGCGACAGGATAGTTCGTCTGTGCCAACAGGATGCTGCCGGACAGTCCAAGTAGTGCTCCGCACAGTTTCGTCAATGCAGACAAGTGTTCTCCTCTCTCGTCACCCTACACCTAGACACAAGTCACTTCCCAGGTCGGCGCCGGACTCCGTGCGCGCAAGGGTCAGGCGCGCTAACGCTGGAGCCCCAACTTAAGAGCCCATCGTAGTTATCGAGTCAGCGCACGCAACACAGAGACGAGCTAGAGGTACCGGCGCCGATGACAACACATCGCCGCGAACGCATCACTCTGCGCCGAATGACAAAGTATTTTCCCTGGGAAGTCGACGAGTAGAAGCCCCCTCGGATGTGGGCCCTCAGAATGAGGCTCACTCTTCAGTTCGCCGAACTCACGCAAAGTACGCTACGCACATTCAAAAGTCAAGAACGAAGAACTGGTGTCATCCCTCGTCGGGGACTATGAAAAGAAAACCTATTCCTCCCGACCAGGGCAATTAGGAAACATCGCACCTTGAGAGGGGTCCAGAAAAGTTGCAAGCTGCGAAGACGGTTGCGATGGAGATCATTCCCACAACAATAAGTGCTTACGGACTATCTCAAGTAACAAGGGGGAATGGTCGGCTGACCCAACCGCATTGACATTTGATGCGCATCTTTGGTCTACCCTTCCGGCGATTGTTCGGCGTAGCCTAATGACCGGCTACAATTCTCGGAGAAGATATGTATCTTTCCACGATCACGATTGAGAATTTTCGCTGCTTTGGCGAAGGACCCAAGCGGTTTTATCTGCCCTTAAGGCATGGACTCATTGCCTTGGTGGGCGAGAATGAGGCGGGCAAGACCGCGGTAGTTGACGCGCTCCGCTTCGCGCTTGGAACGACCGATCAGGAGTGGTATCGGCTTGAAGACACCGATTTCCACCAAGCAGAGACGACTCGCGAGATCAGAATCGCGTGCAAGTTCGAAGGCCTAACCCCACGCGACAAGAGGGCTTTTGTCGAATATCTGACCTACGGCGATTCCGTAGGCGAAGAACCGGTTCTCCATCTGAATTGGACAGCCAAGGACACGGGAGAGACACTAAAAGGAAGACCTTTGCGACGAGTCGAAGTCCACTCGGGTCAAGATGGCAACGGACCTAAAATGCCTTCGGAAGCACGCGATCTGTTGCGGGCTACCTATCTGCGGCCCCTACGTGATGCTGAGCAATCCTTGTCTGCCGGTCGCAGCTCACGGCTCTCTCAAGTTCTTTATCACACAAAACAGGTGAAGGAAGCCGGAGTTCGCTACGATCCCGCAATTGAGATTGATCCCAAGAAACTCAACGTACTTGGGATCGGCGATTTCGCCAACGCCTTGCTCGGAAATCAACAAGGGATTATAGACACCCGCAACAGCATCGACAAGCATCTCGATGGGCTTTGTCTTAGAGGGGAGGGCATAAAAAGCAGTATTAACGTCAGCGGCATGACCGCTTCCGACGATGTACGCCTCCGCCAGTTGCTGGAGAAACTCGACGTCATAGTTCCTGGGTCGGGCAAAGTGGGCTTGGGTTCAAACAATCTTCTGTTCATGGCCTGCGAACTCCTTCTTTTGGCCCAAGAGGACGAAGGAAATAAGCTGTTACTGATAGAGGAGCCAGAGGCCCACCTCCATACTCAGCGACAACTACGCGTGATGAGATCCTTGCAAGAACAGGCCAAAGAAAAGGGCATTCAGATCATCGTTACTACCCACAGCCCCAACCTTGCCTCGGCTATCGAACTCGACAACATCGTGATGATCCACACGGGACGCGCTTTTTCCATGGCCCAGGGACAAACAGAACTGGAGCCCTCTGACTACCGGTTCCTCGAACGGTTCCTTGACGTAACTAAGGCCAATCTGTTCTTCGCACACGGTGTGGTGATCGTTGAAGGAGACGCAGAAAACATTCTTCTACCCGCGCTGGCCAAGCTCGTTGGCCGTGACTTTACTGAACACGGGGTCTCTGTCGTTAACGTCGGGGGGGTAGGTCTGCGTCGTTATGCACGGATCTTCCAGCGCAAAGACAGCAAGAAGGACGCTCAACTCAATATTCCGGTTGCCTGTATCACAGACATGGACGTGATGCCGGATTGTGCACCCGCAATTGTCGGCAAGTTTGACGAAGGCAGCGTGTGGCCAGCAAAGACTACGCGTCGCTGGAGGGCAAAAAAAGACATCGGCGATGAGAAGGCTTTACAAGTTGCCCGCCAAGAAAAAATAAACAAAGCCTCGGGCCAGTGCGTGCAAACGTTCGTCTCTGATGAATGGACCTTGGAATACGATTTGGCGCTGGGCCCAAGAGACGAAAATGGCGGCTACTCCCTTAACCTGGCCGAAGACGTATATATTGCAGCTTGTCTCGCCGAGAATGACGACGCCATCAACGCCAAGAAGGTTGCAGTCGACGGTGTAGCGAAAGCCGCAATCGAGGAGTTCGCTGCGCTCAAGTCCACGGCGGTAGTAAAGGATGGTTGCGCAGTGGAGGAGACGATTGCCGCGACGATCTATGCGAAATTCGCGAGGGAAAGTGTGTCGAAACCGATCGCCGCCCAGTACTTGGCCGAACGACTACAGTCCAAGCACAAGGATGGCAAACTCACTCCCGAGGATCTTCGAAAGAGCCTGCCCAAATACTTGACCAAGGCGATCGACTACGTGACTGGCACGCCGACCAGCACGCTCAGTGAAGAGGCATCGGTCAATGAGTGAGCGACAGCTGTGGAAGCCTCCACTGATCACAGACCAGGACATCGATTGGGCAACTCGGCTTCTCAAACTACCGGCGGCCGCATTCTATGGCGTGGATGGGACCGATCCGCGCCAAGAAATCCTCAAGTCTATGCACGCTGTCGACCTTGCCGCCTGTCCGGGTAGCGGAAAAACAACTTTGCTAGTAGCAAAGCTGGCGATTGTAGCGGAGAAGTGGCAACAGCACACACGGGGTATCTGCGCGCTTTCTCACACAAATGTTGCACGCAACGAAATCGAAGACGGTCTGTCGAATACGACGGCCGGCCGGCGGCTGCTCTCGTATCCTCACTACGTCGGTACCATTCACGGTTTCGTTAACGATTTCCTTGCTATGCCTTGGCTGCGGCGCAAAGAGTATCCGATTAAGGTAATTGATACTGATTTGTGCGAAAGCCGCCGATGGCGAAAGCTCACTTACAAAGTGCGCGCATATCTTGAAAAACAGAAGATGGATCAATCGTCCATTCGTATTATCGATACAACTTTCAATGTGGCAAGAAAGATCGGGCAACTGACGTTTGGCAACCATACACCTACATATGCACAATTGAAAACAGCCTGCGAAGAGTCTGCCAAAGATGGCTATCACTGTTTCGACGATATGTTCATTTGGGCCCACAACATGATGGACGAGCTGCCCGAGATCGTCAGTGTGATCCGCGATCGTTTTCCGCTTTTCTTCGTCGATGAGGCGCAAGACAACAGCGAAGAGCAGTCCGGAATCCTGCACCGGATATTTCTGGCCGGAAACAACCCCGTGATCCGCCAACGCTTTGGGGATGGGAACCAAGCGATCTTTGACTCGATAAAGAGCAACGAAGCAACGACTGACAAGTTTGCAGATGAGACGATCAAGAGGGATTTGCCCAATAGCTATCGCTTTGGGCAGAGGATCGCAAATCTCGCTGATCCACTCGGGCTGATCCCCTATGGGCTAAAAGGGCAAGGGCCCCTGAAAAAGCCCCTAGCATCGGGCTCCCTAGAAGGAGAACACACCATATTCCTTTTTGAAAACGATAACGCGATTAAGATCCTCGATGCATATGGTGAATTGCTGCTGGAAACATTCTCCGAGCGGGAGTTACGCGAGGGGGTGTTTACCGCTGTCGGCCAGGTGCATAGGCCGCCGGTTGCAAGCAGCGGCCAAAAGTTCCCACATCATATCGGTGACTATTGGGCGGATTACGATCCTGAACTTGCGAGGCGAGAACCAAAACCGCAAACATTTATGCAGTACGTCTCTGTAGGCCTGGGACGGGCGGTAGCAGCGGGCGAAACCTATTTGGCTGTCGACAAAATCGCGGAGGGCATTCTCCGCCTTGCCGGAATGGACGATGGCAGAAAGATCCTCCCTCAACGCAAGTACCCTCACCGGCATGTCATTAGGCTCCTGGAGAGCTGCGCCGCGGTGCAGGAACACTACCGGGACCTGGTTGCCTGTGTAGCCGAGCGTCGCGAGACACTCACTGAAGAGACCTGGAACGACCGCTGGTGTTCCGTTGTGCGACAAATCGCCGAAACTATTGCCGGAGGGCAATTGGAGAATGCGGAAGCCATCACCTTCCTGAAGTGGAGCACTAAGCTGATAGCTCCACAATCACCACCGGTCTCTCAAAGACAGCTCGATAACATGTACCGTTACTCGCGAGACGGCAAACAAGTGGACATCCGAGTAGGATCGATCCACTCGGTCAAGGGCGAGACCCACACTGCAACCTTGGTGATGGAGACCTTCTGGCAGAAGCATAATCTGGCGGCATTGCTGCCTTGGTTATCTGGTGAGAAGTCTGGCCAAGCATCTGAGGGGGTGCAGCAACAGCTCCGTCTTAAAATCCACTACGTCGGATTGACCCGACCTACCCACCTACTTTGTCTGGCGATGAAGCAAAGCACTGTCAAGAACGTGACGGGCGGTCTGGACCAGAACGTAGTACAGAACCTGAGGCAGCGCGGGTGGCAGATCAAGACCATCTGAGGCGAATCGTTGCGTTGGTAACCGCTGAATCGAGCCATCGCCGGGACCATCTGTTCAAAGAACCAGCACTGCCCCTTCAGGAATCTTTTCGATATTCAAATCACAAATTCGCGGTTCATTCGTTGACATGCCGACGAAGCCCCTTTATTCGGGGCTACCCTCGTGGCCGTAGTGCCCGCTCAAGATCAATGGCTCGGACGAACCCATTATCTGTGTCTGCATGAAAGCCCGATCCAGCCGGCACCATCGACGTGGCAGCAAGATAGTCGCTAGGGCGACACGTGAAAACGACGATCTGAAAACTACGGGCTTTCTCGGCTAGCAACGCTCGAAACCAGTCCATCCGGTTATCGTCGCTCTGAACGAGTTGATCATCCAGGACAATCGTTGTGCTCAAATACTCCGCGAGCGACAGCCGATACAAAGTAGACAATTGCTCGCGAGTACCGACCGATATGAGGCTTGTTGGTCTCAGAGCACCGGCGGCCATAACACCGTCTGTGCCAAGTTGCGCGGTGAGTTGTACCGACTGGTATCGTCGCTGAGTCAATTCCTGGAATCGCCCAGCGATTGCCGGCACAAGCGCCTGTCCTAGGTTACTTGCCTGGGCGGCGTCGGCTTCCTTCATCTGATCGAGCAACAGTCTCCAGGCCTCATACTCCGCCTCGGTTTCTCTTTCCTGACGCTCTGCCAGCTCAAACGCCTCGGTCGCGTCGCGCAGCCGCTCGCGGGCTACAGCGCCGCCAACCTGTTCGAGAGCGCCGTGCGCCCTCTGGATGTCGCGCTCGATGCCTTCAATATCCGATTTCACGGCGGCCGCGGCATTCCGGGCGGTGCTAACCTCCTCTTCAGTAACGATCCGATCCGGGACGGGCAGGGACGAGTGTTGCTCCTTTGCTTGCTGGAGCCTGGTCTCGGCCGCCGCGAGATTCTCGGCATCGCGTTTTTTTCGTAACTCGATGAGCCGACCGTCCGCCGACGCATGATCCGTTCTTGCCGTCGTTAACTGTCCTTGTGCAATCTCGATTGCAGTTGTTGCCTGCACTGCCTTCGTGCGCGCACCGCTTAGAGCCGCGTCAATGCGCTTCTTTCTGGCCTCAATCGTATGCTCCAGCGACGCGAACTCCGTGGCGACCTTCTTCTTCTCGGCGTCGCCGGCAGCGAGTGCGGCCCGTGCGCCTACCAGTGCCGCATCGACGCCCTCCGGGAATGCCGTCAGCGCCGCGTCCCGCGCCTTGAGCGCCGCCTCCCGTGCCGCCTCCGAGTGCCGAGCACGCTCGTCAGCCAGTGTCCGATCGCTCGCCGCCTCGCTGGCGAGCCTTTGCGCCGCCTCCGCATTCTGTGACAATTGTTGCCGCCTTTTTCGTAATCCCGCTATCGCATCTGTGCCAAGCGCCAGCAGTTCAGCGGTCAAGGTATCGAGCCGGACGGCTCCCAGCGCGATCCGGCATGTCGCCGCCCGGTCAGATGCTTCGCGCAA
>Ga0187851_10002659_pt1 | contig 15596 bp, 7 predicted proteins | sample June2016WEW_6_10_FD_132997 | JGI IMG/M metagenome (GOLD analysis project Ga0187851, IMG submission 132997) | Peatland microbial communities from SPRUCE experiment site at the Marcell Experimental Forest, Minnesota, USA - June2016WEW_6_10 | ecosystem: Environmental > Terrestrial > Soil > Wetlands...
AAGGATGTTGTTGATACAGTGATTAAACTTTACGGCAACAAAGAGACAAAAGTGAAATGCATCGGATTGCGGGACGGGGAACGGATGTATGAAAAGATGTGCACGCCGGCTGAAAAAAATGTGGTTGGCGGGTTTGCCGAAACAACTTCCCCGAAATCAAATGCCGAAAATATCGGTGAAATTTTCTCTCCTTAAAGAACAATCATTCAATAATATGAAAGTCGATCCATAAAATCAATTTCAGAAACGTGAATCTTTTACATAAGAGAAAACCGAAATATTGATATGACGTCTCTTGTGTTGTTATTGGAAGGACTTGCCTCTAAAATTTTAATTGGTAGGGGGTACAGAATGAGCAAGGCTGCGGTAACTGGGGGAGCTGGTTTTGTCGGTTCTCATATAGTCGACGAACTCATTAAAAATGATTTTGAAGTCGTTGTCATCGACAATCTCCCCATAGAAAATATCAATAATTTAAACCATTTACGTCGAAACAGCAAAATGAGTTACATACAAGCAAGTGTAAACGATCTGACTTTGATGCAAAAACAATTTTCTAGTGTTGATTATGTTTTTCACTTTGCGGCTATTCCTTATACCCGTGACAATTTTGATAACCCAATTTCTTACTATGAAGCCAACTCGAAAGGCACATTATGTGTACTTCAAGCAGCGAAGGATAATGGTGTTAAAAAAGTGATATTAGCTTCATCCAGTGCGGTTTATGGCAACGAACCCACTTTACCTAAAAAAGAAAGTATGATTCCTGAACCATCGTCCCCATATGCGATCACAAAAGTAACAGCAGAGATGTATTGCTCGATCTTTCAGAGAGTTTATAATCTGCAAACATTATGTTTAAGATACTTTAACATTTATGGCCCGAGACAAAACCCTAATTCACAACTCGCTTCAGTAATCCCAAAATTCATCCAAAAAGTAAACGAAGGCAAATCTCCGGTCATTTTCGGAGATGGCACTCACACGCGTGACTTTGTTTTTGTTGGTGACGTGGCACGGGCTAGTTTATTGGCAGCGATAAGTTCTGCAACGGGTATTTACAACATTGGAACAGGGAAAGAAATCAGCTTAAACGAAATCGCCCAAACTATAATAAGGTTAATGGGCCGTAACGATATTCGCCCGGTTTATGAAGGCGGAATAAATAATGAAATAAAATATAGTGTGGCTGACATTTCCAAAGCTCAGGATTTTGGGTATGAACCCCACTATTCTCTGGAGCAGGGATTGAAGAAAACCATCGAAACTTGGAATAATTGATTCTATTGCCATCGTGGTCGGGATATTGGGGGTCGCATCCGTCATTGAAATAAAGCTGGAGGGTATATATATTGTTAATATTTCCATAATCGTCCTGCGAGAGGATTGCCAACTAAAGGCGACAAAGGAATGCGGGAATCCTCCTTTTTGATTTATAATACTTATCAGCATGGCAATCGGTGCGTGGTTTCATGCCAAGAAGCGTCGTGCATTGATTATTGAAGATAGGAGGTGGTCTCATGAGATCCGCTGGACGCAAAATCTTCAATATCAACGGTAAACCTATTAGTTGGGGTAAATATCGTCTTGCCGATGATTTGTTCTGAATGAGCATTACGTCTCGTTTTTCCAGGGAAAGGCCGGGACAAGCGGATGGCTTGGCCGTCAGGGGTTAACTTATAATTCTGAATATTTGCAACTTGTAATTCCAATGATTTTCAAGCATAAAACAGCTTATTAAAATAATGCTAAATTTCGGATAAAGGGGACTAAAAACGAGAATTTGCATCATTTCCGAAGGCTCATACCCGATTATACCGGGCGGATTAAGTGAATGGGCACATATGTTAATCAAAAATTTGCAAGATGTTGAATTCGAAATTTTTTGCATTGTCGGTTTCGAAGAAGAGAAGCCTTGGGTGTACGAAAGATTACCCAATATTAATAGATACGTAGTAAAACCACTGCTAAGAAGTTACACGAAAAGGGCTCGAGCCGATATCCCCAAAGAGGCGTTTTCCATTTTATCCGATTTTTTTACTCTAGCAAGTGATGGAAGTGCCATGGGTTTAGAAAGCCTGGTTAATACGCTGCCGCGTGGCACTATCGGCAAATCGTGGCTTAGATCTGAAAGCTATTGGAATTTCATTAAAAATAATTATCAAAAAAACGACGCAACCGGATCTTTTATTGAATATTTTTGGAATAGTTTTGGCTTGAATTCGATGATTATTGACAGCCTGAATTTTGTCAATGAAATCCCGGAAGCAGACGTTTATCATTGCGTGAGCACTGGATTTGCAGGCTTCGCCGGAGCTTTAGCCAAAGTGGCTTTTAAAAAACCCCTGGTGATTACCGAGCAGGGACTGTATTTAAACGAGAGAAAAAATGATTTGGACCGGCAAAAAGTATCAAATTCTTTTAAAAAACAAATGATGAATTTTAGTGAGTCAATGATTAGGACCTCGTATAACTACGTAGATAAATTAGTGCCGCCCTGTTTTAGCCATATCGCGATTGAAAAGGGATTAGGCGCAGATGTTAATAAAATCCAGGTGATAAATAACGGCATCGAAACCGAACGTTTTCAACCTTCAGAGAGACCAGATCGAACTCCGGTCATCGGCTGTTTTGCGAGAGTAGTTCCAATAAAGGGACTTACAGACTTGATTAAAGCAGCAAAAATCGTCATTGACCAAACACCGGTCGATTTTGTGGTGCTCGGAGACATTCAGGACCAGGCATATTACGAAGAATGCCAGGATTTAGTGCGAAATTTAGGGATAGTCGAACATTTCAAGTTTATGGGACATATCAATCCAGTCGAGTGGTACCCAAAGGTCGATGTTTTTACGCTGGCTTCAATATCGGAAGGTGTACCTTATGCGCTTCTGGAAGCGATGAGCACGGGCCTTCCTTCAGTCTGCACGGCCGTCGGTGGCGTTCCCGAGATTCTCTCGGGCGGTGTTGGTTTTGTGGTTCCTCCCGGTCGGCCCGAACAATTGGCGGAAAAATATTACGCCCTTATTACAAATAAAGAACTCAGATTATCGATGGGTGGGCAAGCGGCTGAAAAAGCAAAGACGCAATATACAATTCAGAAAATGGGGCAGGACTTCCGCAAACTCTACACGGAATTAATAAATGCGCACTGAATTAAAATGTTTGGGTTTTAAGATAGCGCAATTTAAGTAATCCTTTCCAGTCCAATTTTCCCGCCATAATCCACAGTTTAAGCAAAGCCACGCCCGAGCACCTATATGCAGTTATGTAGACACCTATGTTTTTGTTAATTTCCATGCTTTGCTAATACGTAATTTTACCAAGATGATTACGTAGGCCTACGAATTTTAGTCTCCAACAACTTAATTTATCGTTAGAGTAGATTAACCGTTGGAGGTTCAAGATGTGTGGAATAGTAGGCTACATTGGAGATAAACAGGCAAAATTCATTTTATTAGATTGTTTAAGTCGCTTGGAATATCGTGGGTATGATTCTTGCGGGATTGCCATTCGCGATGCTGATATTAAAGTATATAAGGACATCACACGGGTTGCGGATGTTGCCGCAAATGCACCGGTATTGAGCGGCAAGATGGGTATCGGTCATACGCGATGGGCGACCCACGGCATTCCTTCAGTTGTCAATGCGCATCCCCACGTGGATTGCACCGGCAGGTTTGCCGTAGTGCATAACGGCGTTATTGCCAATTATGCCGTCTTGAAGCAGCAATTAATCGCGGAAGGCCATGTCTTTTTATCCCAAACGGATACCGAAGTATTGCCTCATTTGATTGAAAAATACTACGACGGGAACTTGGAAACGGCGGTTGAAGCAGCGGTGTCCGATGTTGAAGGCACCTACGCCATCATAGTCATTTGTCAGGATGAAGAGAAATTGGTTGTCGCCCGGAAAGATAGCCCGCTGGTAATCGGCATCGGAGACGGCGAAAATTTTATTGCGTCCGATGTCCCGGCGTTCATTCACTACACCAATAAAGCCATATATCTGGAAAATGAAAGCACGGCTGTAATTACGGCGGACTCGGTCACCGTCCGGCAGCACGGTAAAGCCACCTGCAGTGAGACACAGAGCGTCCAATGGTGCCGGGAAAACGGCAATAAAGATCAATACGCGCATTATATGCTCAAAGAAATACACGAACAGCCGGATGTCGTCGCCGAGACGCTTGGTAAAAACGTCCTGTTGAATCTGGATTCTGTTCTCGATAATACTGCAAAGACATTTTCTATTTTAGCCTGCGGCACTTCGTATCACGCTGGCCTAATTGGAGAATATATTATTGAAGAATTGCTGGGCATACCGGTCCGGGTCACTCTAGCTTCCGAATTCAATCACCGCCGGGTAATGTTTCCGGATGAAGCCATCGTGGTCACGCAGTCAGGCGAAACCGCCGATGTATTGTATGCCATGAAGAGGTTGAAATCCGCCGGTATTAAAACCTTGGTAGTTACTAATGTGCCCGGCAGCACGGCAAGCCGTTTAGGCGAGGTTACAATCTATTCCAAGGCAGGAGCTGAAGTCAGTGTGGCTGCTACCAAAAGCTTTGTCGCCCAGTTGTGTGCTTTATACCAGCTGGCTCTGACGCATCCTGCGATTGACGGCCAGTTACGTACCCGTCTAATCATCGAACTCTTAAACCTCCCTGTTGATATTGAAAAAGTATTCGAATCTGAATCGCAGATCAAAAACTGTGCGCAATATGTTTCAAAATACGAAAATGCCTTTTTTATCGGAAGGGGTGTAAATTATCCGGTGGCCCTGGAAGGAGCCTTGAAGCTCAAGGAAATTTCATACATCCACGCTGAAGGATATGCCGCTGGTGAACTTAAACACGGTCCCTTTGCTCTCTTGTATCCTGGCGTCCCGGTCATTGCGATAATGTGTCAGGACGATAATTACGATTCAATGGTGACCAGCATCAAGGAAGTTAAAGCCAGAGATGCTTACGTCATCGCTGTGGCCGAAGATAATGATCATCGTATTGACGGTGTGGCTGATGCAGTGATTAGGGTTCCGCACACACATTATTTGTTGTCCCCAGTGGTCAATACCGTTGCGCTGCAACTACTTTCCTATTATGCCGCTGTGAATCGGGGTTGCCCCATTGATTTCCCACGCAATCTGGCCAAGAGTGTCACAGTAGAATAGGAACCAGTAGATATGCCACGAAACAAATAATAAATGGATTAGAAATATGGATAAAATAAGGGTCGTGATATTCGGCAAGCAAATATCAAGCAGGAAAAAATTGCGGACAGTGCTGGAAGCAGAGCCGGATTTCGAAATAATCGGAGAGGCTGGCTCCGGTACCGAAATCTATAATTACGTTGTGACCAGGTCATTCGATATTTTATTATTCAACCTCGCTGATACCGAAGAAATGAATATGTTGCGGACCGAAAGTCGATATCGGCCTGGTATTAGAACTGTCGTAGTTTATGACGATAATGATTTACCTTATAAAAAAGAAATGCTGAGCTCCGGGGCAAAAGCCTATGTTTCCAGCGCTAATGTTGACACCGAGTTAATCGTTGCCATCCATGAGGCAATGGCCGGGAAAATGCATTTGAGTTATCCGCTGTTTGAGGATGCAATCGAAAACTATATCAAGCTGGAACCCGCTGCTGTGAGTGCACCCTATGGATCGCTGACTAAAAGAGAATCTGAAGTTTTTAATCTGGTGGTTAAAGGGTTGACCAGCGCCCAAATCGGCATCCAGCTTTCCATCAGCCGTCGTACCGTCGAGATTCACCGGGCTAATATTTTACGTAAATTAAATCTTGCCAGTCAATACAAACAAATAAAAAGTTACGCGGTTGAATTAGGTATCCTGAAGCCGGAAAATGGAAATTTTGCTAACAATATCTCCTGAAACCTCATTTGGAGGATTAGCTTGAAAACGCTTCTACTATGCGGCGGCGCCGGAAAAAGGATGGCCCCCTTAACGGAGGATAAATTTCTTTTTAATTTTATGGGCAAGACTTTGCTTGAATATCAGTTTAACCTACTGGTAAAAGCCGGTCTTAATGATGTTATCCTTGTTTGCAATCCGCAAAATCAACAAAAAGTGGCAGAAATCGTGGGCCGCATTCCAGTCAAAGCGGCGGTAGTACTCCAGGAAACCCCAAGGGGAATTGCGGATGCACTCGAATGTGCTTCCGACCTTTTTGACGATGAATTGCTGATTATTAACCCGAACGATTTATTTGAATTGACTGCCTTAACCGCATTAATTGAAACCAGGTGCAGTTCTGCGGCAAAAAGCTTCATGTTAGGCCATGTAGTCAGCGAATACTTTCCGGGTGGATACCTGGTCACCGATGAGAAAGGCAATTTATCTCATATCGTGGAAAAGCCGGGGAAGGGCAATGAACCTTCAAACCTGGTTAACCTGCTGGTGCATTTGCACACCCAACCGGCGGTATTGATGGACTATATTCATCATGTCCGTTCCGAAAGGGACGACGTCTATGAGCAGGCAGTCGATGCCATGTGTAGAGATAATCATCAAATCCGGGTTGTACCGTATACAGGAACATGGCATGCAATTAAATACCCCTGGAATCTTCTCGATTTTGTGCATTTATTCCTGGATAAAGCGGATTCTTACATTTCTCCCACCGTGCAAATTTCCGAACGGGCGATTATTCACGGCAAGGTTATAATCGAAGACGGTGTGCGCATCATGGGAAATGCGGTTATCAATGGCCCGGTTTATCTGGGGCGCGGGACGGTGGTAGGGAATAATGCGCACGTAGGGGAATATAGCCACATCGGCGCAAATTGTGTTATCGGTTTTACGTCGGAAATCAAAGGTTCTTATATAGAAAATGACTGCTGTTTTTACATGAATCGCGTCGGTAATTCAATTGTCGGCACCTTTTGTAAATTCGGCGCTGGTACCCATACCAATACCCAGTCTTTAGAGGGTCAAACCGTCCGGGTTAGGATTGGCAGCGACCTCGTAGACTCCGGAGTCAGCGAATTGGGTGCGATTATTGGCAACAATTGTAACTTCGGTGTTGATGTCAGCATCATGCCCGGTGTTAAAATTAGTGCTAACTCTATTATCGAGCCGGCAGTCTGTTTGACTCAGGATATTTTACCTCAAATGCCGGTTTTCTCTATGGCTGCAACCTGAGTAATATATATTTGCAGCTATTCTTATCGGGAAGGACAATCCGGACATGGTGCTCAAACAGAGTCGAATATTCGATGCAAGCACCTAGTGCCAGCTTTTTCCCCTCTGACCTATGCACCTGAACTCAACAACGTCGTGCTTGCCGTGTGGGAAGAAGCGAAGATTTGTTGGCATATACAATGCTGACTAAACAGGTGGTGAATTTTGCTGACAAATAAACTCGCGCGATAAAACCTGATGAAAATAAAGATCACCATCGTTTCTAATAATAAGTTATAATGGTTTCAAGTAACGCTTAAGGCTTTAACTACGTAATACCTATTTTATCTGCATAGTTAATACGTATATATTGACGCTTAATTAAGTAACTTAACGAATATTAAGTTTGTGTATGTTTTGCCAGAATGGAAATATCGCTACGGATCTAAAAAAATATGCGATATCTTTTATCGCAGATTATTCTCAATATTAAATTCAGGTTTTGAGTAAGGAGAAAGCAATGGCATTTTCGAAACTGTTCAACATCGTTCGGGCCAAAATTAAACCAACCATACGACCTTTGACTACTAAACTTAGCAAGGCTGCGGGTTTAGCAGGTTCAACGGTACTAGTTGTATCGTTATTGTTAGTTTCGTGCGCAAAATCCCCGCAGTCCGTGACGACACCCGCAGTCTATAATGTTACTGCTTACAGTCTGCCGGGGGAAACTACGGCGGCGGCCTTTAACCCAGGGGCAATCACAGTTACTTTGCCGTATGGGACGAATTTAACCAACTTAGTAGCCACCTTCACCACAACAGCCAATGTCACTTCGGTCAAAGTGGGGAATATTTCTCAGATCAGCGGTACGACTCCGAATAATTTTAGTAATCCGATAACCTATGTGCTTAATGGCACCACCCAATGGATAGTGACCGTATATATCGCCCCGGCTGCGACTGGCGCAGATATGACTGCTTTCAGTTTGCCGCGAGAGACCGAACAATCTTCGATTAACAGCGCAGCTGGAACGGTTAACCTGACCGTAGCATCCGGCACCGATGTCACGGCAATGGTCGCCACCTTCAAAACTTCTGATCTGGTCTCTTCAGTCAAAGTGGGCAATGTTTCCCAGACAAGTGGGATCACCCCTAACAATTTCACGAAGCCGGTAACCTATACCGTTACAGCCCAGGATGGTAAAACAAAGAAAAACTGGGTTGTAACCGTCACCGTTATTGCGGAATCTAATGATGCTACTTTGAGCAGCCTGACGATTAGTGCCGGATCATTAACACCAGCATTTGCTTCCGGAACTGCAGGGTATGCAGATTACGTGGATAGTACCGTATCCTCAGTTACTGTTACGCCGACAACGAATTCAAATTCCGCCACAGTAAGTGTGGATGACGTTTCAGTGACCAGCGGCTCAGCATCCCCGTCAGAAACGTTAGTGATCGGAGCAAATGAAATTATCGTGACCGTTACTGCAGAAAATAGCGCAACAAAAACTTATGCGATCGCCGTCACCAGAGGGCAGATTTTGACGATCAATATATCCGGCAGTAACGTAGCTGGTCCTGGCGGTTCGGTGGCAGCAAGTCCCAGCCAAAATGCCTACGCTGCTGGGACAGCGGTGACGCTTACTGAGACACCCACCAACGGATGGACCTTTAAAGGTTGGAGCTGTTCCATTCCGGCCGATCTTACCAGCACGACCTCGAATCCTGATACCATTACTATGAATTCAAATGAAACGGTGACCGCCACCTTTGTTCAAAACGTTTATACTCTGACAATTAACGTGAATGGCGATGGCTCAGTGGCTCAAAGCATTTTACCCGGCAGCGGCAGTAGCCCCTCGTCATCAGCATACACCTCGTGGTCAGAAGTGCAGCTTACCGCTATTCCAGCGGCCGGGTGGTCTTTTACCGGGTGGGCCGGATCTTTAGAGGGCAGCAGTAATCCTGATTCGCTAATATTAGGTGATAACGTAACCGTGACCGCGACATTCCAAATTGTCCCATCAGTAACTACCGGCTCCTCGAGCGTTGGCCCTAATTCTGTTACTTTAAATGGTAATCTCACCAATTTGGGAGGCTCACCTGCCATCAATAGCGCGCAGGTAGCATTTGAATGGGGTCTGGGGACGGATTATGGCAGCATTACCGTACCGCAACTTCAATCTTCAACCGGTAATTTTAAGGCAAGTATAACTGGCATTGCCGCCGGAACAACTTATCATTACAGGGCTATGGCAACCGGTAACGGGACTGGGTATGGAGCCGACCAAACATTCACTACACCTGCCGCATCTGCCAATGCAAACGGCTGGTGGAATTCATCCTGGACTTATCGGGCGGAAGTCGATATTAGCGGAACAGGAACTGCTCTCACCGATTACCAGATCAGTTTGTCCGTACCTTTTAACAGCAATATGGAGACCAACTTCGGCGATGTCCGTTTTGTGTCAGCCGACAATACTACCGTTCTTGATTATTGGATGAATGATGAAGTTGTGTCTTCGTCGGCAACATTTTGGGTTAAGGTCCCGACTATCGCCGCGTCGGGAACCACTAAAATTTACATGTACTACGGAAATACCGCAGCTGCTACAACCAGTAATATTCACACGACCTTTATATATGGGGACGATTTTAACGACCCGACCTACACTCAGGCTCATATCACGCCGGTCAACAGTGGCGCCGCGCAGCAGGGTATCATCAGCGCCAACGGCGTGACGGAATACGAGATGTCGGGAGACAATACGAACACCAACCCGGGAGACCGGTCGGAACCGCTTGCAGAGATATCCAATAACGGGAGCTTGACACAATTTCCTTCCGATTATATTGCCGAAGAAGATGTCGAGACTTTTATCCAGAACGGGAACGTTTTCTTCTGCGGACGCCTGTTGAATGTCAACTGGAAATACGAGCAGCTGATCGATTTTCAGCACAATCAGGTTGTCGAAAACAAGGTAGTGAATGGGGTGTGGACCACCCTTAACATCACACCCCTTGGTTCTCCGGCGCTCATAAACGATTGGTACCAATTAAAAGCTGTTGTTCTGGGTGACGGAGGGGTAAATACTTTACAAACTTACGTTAACGGCATCCAATATGGTCCGAATGTCTCCGATTCCGATCTCTCTTATCCTAGTTATAATGGATTGGCGTTCCTCACGTTTAGCATCAACGGACCGTTCAATGCCGGTTTTCAGGATGTTCGCGTAAGACAATATGCCGCGGTTGAACCAACGGTAAGTTTAGGTGCAGGTACCCACGCCTCCGTCAATTCTTCCCCAACGATCGCCACATTCTCGCCAATTAACGGGGCAATAGCGCTGTTACCAATTTTACATAATAGTCACTTCATACCCACTGCCATTGCGACAGTTAGCTGGACGAAATTAGATGAAATTTTTCTCCCGTTGAACGACACCGGCGAAAAATTTCTTCAAAAAACATGCAAATGACAAAGATGGCCAGCAAAACAGGCTGCCGGCAATAGGGAAATAATGCGAAACCGGATATAGGGTAATGCTCCAATGGATAGTTTAAACAGGACAATGGACACATGGAGGTCTTGGCCTTGAAGTAGGACGATTTTCCTATATTTTCGAGCATTCATTGAGTGTTATATTAATGCTATGAATCGACAGGATATTTTATGACTTATTTATCATTTGAGGTTAAAATTGTGGCAACAGGTAATAGTGGGGTTTCCGAATGTAAAGGAAAGCCAGAGAACTTTTTTGGGCGGATAGTGTCTAAATTATGGTAGGAAAATACCTAATGATAAATATCCACACGGTCGTAAATTTGATTGCGTAAAACCTTTGAATATGAAAATCCCCTTTAATGGGAGAAAAATATGAAATTTAAAATAAAAGTGTTCGGCATATTATTGGCTCTGGTTATGATTTTGGTATCAGCTTCGTTCCTTGGCACAAAGAATGTTCAAGCGGCCGGCACCATTCCCAACAAAGTCGCCATCATGTATGACGCTTCAAATACGAATACGAACCAGACTTCTGATCTTTATACGAATATCACCAGAGTTTTAACAGGTAATAAAATTCCGTTCGATTCGTTAGATATTTCCGCAGGGAAACATCCGGCATTGCAGGACGGCTCGGGCAACTTGCTCTATTCCGCGGTGGTACTGATGGCCGATGGCTCTGCGATCGATGCAACTAATAGCACTAATATTGTAAATGCCGTTAATGCTGGGATGGGGGCGGTTGCAACACTCCCGGACACTGCAAATACCGCGTTAATGAGCATTTTTGGGATCAGTACTTTGGGCACCGTATCGACAACTCTTGCGTATTTTACAGTGACAACAGACATTTTCACTTTTTCTTACGCGGGGACAACAATTTATCAAGAATCCAACTTCGAAAATCATACCCTGGTTGCCGGAGTAAATATCGAAGCCAGTTTCCCAAGTGAAATACTTGTTACTGGCCAACCGGCCGTAGCCGAACCGGCAATTTGGACCTATCAAAACCCAACGGGTGGGATGACGGTTTACCATAACACAACCGCTTCAAACACGATGAGCTATTGGGGAATAATGCTGCAGAGTATTCTTTATGCAATGCCCATCGGTGTATCATGTCCCGTGAACGCGATGGCGCTTGACGTTGATGATTGTCCTACCAGTTACTACGCCCCATCGGATTTACAAAATAATTATTACGACTTCATGACTAATTATTTAGCGTGGCTAAAGGATTATAACGCCCGATCAACTTTTTTCACGGCGTTTTCTTATTCCGGAGGTGTTTCTTCTTTCTGGGATAACCCGCAAAGCATACAAGCCGTAGCCGACATACTCGACTCGGGATCGGGCAATGAACTGGGACTGCACTGCGGTGATCTCCATTTGCCACTCGATGCTGAATATTGGGGAAGTTCCGCAGATGTTACAACCGAAGATAATACTACCAACCAGGCCATTCAGGCTTTGTCGCAAAGTCTGAAGTCAGAATATGGGATTGATCTTCCACCTATCACGTCGTACGTCGCACCGGGAAATTGCATGACGGATAATGCGTATCAGGCCATCAGTGCAGATTTCCCAACAATTAAATATATAGGCGAAGGATTTGGCATAACTGACCAGTCAGGCGGCACAGTGACCGGCGCAGTAAAAACCAAAGGATCTTCACAAACAACAACCGGCACCACTATTGCTGATGCCCTGAACAAGCATAACGAGGCCGCGAGCAACGCGTCTGAGGCACAGGTTATTTCTCAGATCATCGCGGCAAAAAACAAAAATCCGTTTACGCCCAAAATACAAGATATCGAGAAAGCTGCTGCAGCAAACGATACCTCTTATTCTTTGACCGTTAATGTTGTCAGCGGCAGCCCCTCTGGTGTAACTGCTGCTACGGTTGCGGAAACAGTTGCGGGAACTCCCAACGCAGGCCCTTATGCTGCAGGGACCGTAGTTACATTGACCCCGACGATGGCTGCTGGTTGGGTATTTGTCGATTGGAACGGCTCTAATGATCTGAGCAAATCAACCAATGAGATTAGCACTGATAATCCGGCTACAATTACAATGAACAGCAACGAAACGATAAATCTTCTTGTAACCTATCCTGAAACTTATAAAGATTTTGGCCCCGAATCCAGCGACCCTGGTTTATTCAACCTGCCCAGAATTGAAGGCGGGATCCCGATTTTGAATCTGCCTTCAAATCCTACTTACTCCTATTCATGGGAGAACTTACTGACGTGTTTTGAAAGCGGACAGCCGTACCTTGCTTTTATCCATCCTGACGAAGAAGATCTTGACGATATCCCCGGTGAAACATTAAGCGATGTATTTGCTGCCCTGACAGTTTGGGGCAATTATATTGCCACCAATTATCCTTTCTATCAATGGATGACGTCCACGGAAATCGGCAACTATTTATCATCGCGTAATACAAGCGGGAATCTTTCAGCTCAATGGGATCCCAGCGGGAAAACGCTGACGATTACGCTGGCGCAGTCCACTGATCCGGTCCATATTAAGAGCTCTGAATATATTCAAAATATTTCCAGCGCTGGGAATACGATGACTATAACCTTCGGCACCACCAACAATCATTACCAGTCTGCTCAGTATGACGTTATGGAGGTGGGTGGAAGCGATTACTTCATTTCTCCGACTGCAGCCAAGCAACTGATGCCGGTCAAACCCTCCACTCCTTTTGTTTATCAGGATGTAACTGAACCGGACAGTACCCCCGTCCTGAACGGAATCGGCAATCAACAAGCGGTAGTCGGGCAAGCGCTTACCTTCACGATCAGCGGTGCCGATGCGAACAACGATCCGCTTACCTACTCCGCCTCCAATCTGCCGACTGGAGCCTCTTTCGATCCCACCACCCAGACTTTTACCTGGACGCCGGGCACTGCCGGCTTGTATTCGGGGATCCAATTCTCCGTGTCGGATGGGACGACAAGCAGCAACGATGTTATTTCGATCAATGTATCTGCTACTGCATTACCAAGTGCGGAAATTGATACTACCGTTTCCGCCAGCGTTAATGACGGGTACAGCGGGGATTCGGGATACGAACCCACCGCTACGTTTGCAGAAATGGGCAATTCCAGTCAAGCGGGTAGTACCGGTCAAGCAGATAACGCCTGGTTCCAGTTCACCGGTGTTACAATACCGAAGAATGCAATCATTCTCCATGCTTATCTTCAGACAGCTCAAACAGGTTGGGCGGCAGGGACGATCTTGAAAATATCCGGTGACGATGAAGCCAGCCCTTCTGCGCCGACTTCAGCCATCAATCAGATTTCGCTTCCGCGCACCACCGCTGAAGTAAATTGGACTTCAGGATATAGCGACAAATTGTACCACAATTCACCAGACATATCCGCGATCATCCAGGAGTTAGTCAACAACAACGATTATTCCAGCGGGGGTAACATACAACTATTGGTGGATAATAATGGCAGCGCAATTGGAAGTAATGGTGTTATAGACACATTTGACAATGGTTCGGCTTACGCTCCCAAATTGGATATTGTTTATCAAACCGGATCTCCGAGTAACGCTGACCAGATGGTTGCGTTTAGTTTTCCGGGAGAAAACTCGGCGGTTATCAATACAACAACTGGAGCAATTGGCGTCTCGATGCCGACTGGCACGAACCTGACCGCTCTGGCAGCCACGTTTGTCACTTCACCAAGCGTTAGTTCCGTCAAGGTGGGAGGAGTAAGTCAAGTAAGTGGAATAACCCCTAACAACTTCACCAGTCCCGTAACGTATACCGTTACTGCTCAGGACGGAAGCACGAATAAAACCTGGGTTGTAACTATCACTGAAGCGGCGTCGAGTGATGCAACTCTAAGCAATCTGAAGCTCAGTTATGGCGCACTCACCCCGACGTTTGTGTCCAGCACAACAGCTTACACGGTTAGTATGGACGTTCCGTCAATTACTGTTACGCCGACTGTGAATCAGAGTAATGCTACCGTGACCGTTAATGGTAATGCGGTCACCAGCGGGTCCGCTTCCGCTGCTATTAATATTAACGTCGGCAGCAATACAATAACCATCGTAATTACCGCTCAGGATGGTGTTACTAAAAAGACCTATACAATAACAGTAACCGGGGTGATTCCCGGGGACGCCAATGGTGATGGATCTGTGAACGTGTTGGATTTAACCAAAGTAGCCAGAGAGATTCTGGGGCTAGATCCTGCCACTCCCGGAGCAGATGTCAACGGGGACGGCGTTGTAAACGTCCTGGATATGACCAAGATCGCCAGAATTATTCTCGGACTGGGCCCGTAGGAAAACCCCACGGGGAAAATAAAATGATTGTTTGGTATTGAGGCGCCAAATAAAAAGGACATTTTTTACGATATCGACTGTAATGATAATCACAATTCTGGTAGTGAGTATTTTTGTGCTTCAATTTGCAATATGCACCGGAGTCGATGCGGCAACACCTATTGCAGTCAGTCTTAATGCACCATCACAAGTTAACGTTGGTGATAATTTGAATGTTACGGTTAACATCGGACAGGTCTCTGATTTTTATGGAATGCAGTTCGATTTATTATACGATTCGACTGTTTTCCAGTATGTCTCCACAACCTGGGGGCAGATTGGCCCTACTGCCATGAGCGGCAACGGCCCTGCTTTATCCGAAAATATTGCCGCGGGTGATCAACGCTTGTTGGTTTCTCTAACTGGTCTTTCGTCTGGTATCTCGGGTGCAGGCACCGTAGCGACAGTACAATTCAAAGTAGAAAACACTACCATAAAAACTACTTCGCTCAACCTGGCCAATGGTGTAATGAGTGATTTTGATGCCAACCCTATTGCTGCAACCTGGGCAGGGAGTTCGGTAGCAATTGTGGGTACAGCAGCAAGCACCACGACGACTACAATTCCCGTGGTTACGACTACAACAACTCTAAC
>Ga0187851_10002660_pt1 | contig 15593 bp, 10 predicted proteins | sample June2016WEW_6_10_FD_132997 | JGI IMG/M metagenome (GOLD analysis project Ga0187851, IMG submission 132997) | Peatland microbial communities from SPRUCE experiment site at the Marcell Experimental Forest, Minnesota, USA - June2016WEW_6_10 | ecosystem: Environmental > Terrestrial > Soil >...
GCACCACCGGTTGGCCAGCACGGTCGATGGCATCAACGGCGGCATCCTGCGCGGCATCGGGCTCGGGCGAGAAGCGCATATAGGCGAAGACGCGATCATTACCGTAAACCGCGGGCACGCCGAGCGGCTCGGAATCTACCGGAATCAAGCCCTTGCCGATTTTGCCGGTGGATTCAGCGATCAGCTGTTCCAGCCAGGCGCCGAGGTCGGCGATCTCAGGGGAAGCAATGATGGTTGCCTTGTCGCCGCCTTTCCCGGCCAGGGTTTTAAGCACCGCCGCGAGTTGCAAGCCCGGATTATCGGTCGCCGGGACACAGGAGGCACAGGCTTGCACCATGCGTTCCGCGCCCTGCAGCAGACGCTCGATATCGAGACCCGCGGCCGCAGCCGGAACGATGCCAAAGTTCGACAGCGCCGAATAGCGGCCGCCGATGGAAGGCACGCCGTAGAAGATGTGGCGGAACTGCGCGTTCTTCGCCACAGTCTCCATGCTGGAACCAGGATCGGTAACGGCGACGAAATGTTGGCCGGCATTCGCCGCGCCAACCGTTGCTTCCACGCGGCCGCGGAAATATTCGTAATAGAGGTTGGGTTCGAGCGTCGATCCGGACTTGCTCGAAACGATGAACAGCGTCTTCGCCAGATCGAGCGCCGCCTCCACGGCGCGCACCTGCGCCGGGTCGGTAGAATCGAGAATGGAGAGCAGCGGGAAACCTGACTGCGGGCCGAATGTTTTGGAGAACACCTCGGGAGCGAGGCTTGATCCGCCCATCCCCAAAACCACCGCGTGCGTGAATCCGGCGTTCTTCACCTCCTCCGCGAACGCTTTGAACGCGCCCACATGCTCAATCTGCTCATGCGAAACGCGCAGCCAGCCGAGCCATTTCGCTTCGTCGTCGTTGGTCCACAGCGTGGCGTCGCCATCCCAGAGGCGCTTCACCTTCCCGTTCGATCCCCAATCGGATATGGTGGCGTTGACAGCGGTCGACAGGTCGGCCGGCAATTGAAGCTGCTGATGGCCGGTGCGCGGAAGCATGGAAGCCCTCAGCGCATCCAGCATCGTCTTCCACGCGGTTGAAAACTGCTTGACGCCGTCTACAAGCAGGTCGGCAGTCACCTGGTCGAGAGAAATCCCCAGCCGCGCCAGTTCCGCAAGCTGGTGCTCGGCTTCGGCCGGATTCTCCGCCAGCGAATTCCGAGGAACGCCATGATCGCGGAACGCGGCGGCGGTGGCCGGTGGCATGGTGTTAACCGTGTGGTCGCCGATCAGCTCCTCGATATAAACGACATCCCGATATGAGGGATTCTTGGTGCTGGTACTGGCCCAGAGCAAACGTTGAGGACGCGCGCCCTTCTTCGCCAGAGCCTCCCAACGCGGCCCGGAGAAGATCTTCCCGAACAGCGCGTAAGCTCGTTTGGCGTTGGCAATCGCCGCTTTTCCCAGGAGCCCTTCAATTACGGCGCGGTCGGCCGTCGACGCCGTTTTCCAGCGATCCTGCAGTAGTTTGTCAATGGCCGTATCGATGCGGCTGACGAAGAAGCTGGCAACGCTCGCGATGCGATCGATGGGCTGACCCTTGGCGGCACGCTGTTCGAGTCCGCGCAAGTAAGCGCCGGCAGCCTCTTCATACGCGGCGACAGAGAACAGCAAGGTCACATTGATGTTCAGGCCTTCACCGATTAGCGTGGCGATCGCCGGAACACCTTCCTTCGTACCCGGCACCTTCACCATCAGGTTGGGACGATCCACCAGTTTCCAGAGCTCTCGGGCCTGGTTAACCGTCGCCTCGGTGTTGTTTGCGAGATCGGGCGCGACTTCCAGGCTGACGTAGCCATCGAGGGTATTGGTGGTGTTGTAGACCGAACGCAGAAGATCGGCGGCGTTGGCGATGTCGCGTCGCGCCAGCCGTTCGAACACTTTTTGGGCGTCGCCGCCCGAGTGCATGGCGATTTCATCGAGCTCGGCGCGATAATCGGTGCTGCCGCCAATCGCTTTCTCGAAGATCGAAGGATTGGAAGTGAGTCCGCGAAGGCCGTCGTCGGCAATCATCTGCGCGAGTTCCCCGCCCTCCACGAAGCTGCGGCGAATGTAGTCCAGCCAGAAGGACTGACCGAAATCGGCCAGAGCCACGAGATTGTTCTTTTTGTCAGGCATCTAATACTCTTACTTTCCTTTCGCCGGCGGCCCGGCACCCGTCTAAGTAGGATGCGCCGGAGGCCCGCAAAGTGTCAGCGTAGCACCGGCGGCAGACACACACGCCAGTGTGCCTTTTTTGGCGTTTCGAACTGGTGAAAACGAGCATCGCGGGTAAGCGATGATATAGTTGAATTTCACCCGCCTGTGGGCCCGTAGCTCAGTTGGTTAGAGCGCTTCCTTGACACGGAAGAGGTCGGATGTTCGAGTCATCTCGGGCCCACCATTCGACTCAATCAGTTAGGCTGCCTTGACAACTCCGCCGTGCCAGATTCGTGCGGCTGCCGAACCAATCGGTGGTACCGAGCACTCCTCAAAGTCAATGTACAAGTTGATCGAGTTGTCACCGATCCGGTAAGGTTATGTCGGAGTTACCTCTGGACGTCCATCTCGTCGACGGCACATACGAGTTGTTCCGGCACTACTATGCCCTGCCATCCGCGCGGGATCGGGACGGTCGCGAGATCGCCGCGGTGCGGGGTGTGCTGGCGTCGGTCCTCGGCATGATCCGCCACGGCGCTACCCATGTGGCCGTCGCGACCGACCACGTCATCGAGTCTTTCCGAAATGCCCTATGGCCCGGCTACAAGACCGGCGACGGAATCGAGCCCGACCTGCTGTCTCAATTCGAGCTGCTCGAAGAGGTACTCTCGACGGCGGGCATCGTCGTTTGGCCAATGGTGGAGTTCGAGGCGGACGACGCACTGGCAGCCGCAGCGGCAAGGGCGGCCCGGGATGCGCGGGTCGAACGCGTTATTATCTGCACGCCCGATAAAGATCTCGCGCAATGCGTTCGTGGCACGCGAGTGGTTCAGCTCAATCGTCGTACCAACGTAATACTCGATGAGTCAGGCATCGTGGCAAAGTTCGGTGTGTCGCCGGCATCCATTGCCGATTACCTGGCACTCGTTGGCGACGCGGCCGACGGCTACCCCGGCTTGCCCGGCTGGGGAGCAAAGTCCTCGGCCGCAGTTCTCGCCAGGTTCCTCCACATCGAGTCCATACCGGAGGACTGGCGTGAGTGGCATGTGAACGCGACCAACGCGAGTACGCTCGCTCGCACGCTCTCCAGCGAGCGTGATCGCGCACTGTTGTTCCGAACGCTCGCTACTCTCCGCACCGACATCGCGCTGTTTGAGGAGGTCGACGAATTGCGGTGGCACGGCCCGAGACCGGGCTTTGATGCATTGGGGGCGATACTCGACGCGGCGGTCACTGAGACAAGACGGCACTCGGCCCGCGTGTCCCGGAGTCGCTCAGACTCTTGATCTGCGGCGTCCGCGCGTCAGGCTTGTTCAGTTATTGTCTGCACGGACACGCGTGCGGACCACAACGGCACCTTCAGCGTGAACCGGGAGGGCGGGACCGTTAGCGCCTTCGTCAAGAACGCGGCCCTGAGAAGGTTAGGACGGATCTTTCCCCCGCGTCGACTGGACACCCTTCAGAATCGCCAGACCAAGGAGGACAATTGCACCGACTGCGATCCAGTGCGCGGGGATATGCAGGATCACCGCTCCATAAATCAGACCACAAATCACCAACAGGAAGCCTGCAAGGTAGATCCCGAATGACATAGTAATTCCTTTGCGCTCTAAGGCACGAGCAGACTCAGCCGGGCCGCGGACGAATGTCAGTGCACCTATTCGGTCCAATCTATACATTCGACTGCAGATTGTGGACCAATGCCAGCCTCTGCAAATACAGGAGGAGACCAATCCTCCCTCAGACCTGGTCGTGCAAATGTTGCTCCTTAGAGGCAAGAAGTGCTGCCAGCCTGGGGATCGCTCGAACTGTTCTCGCGGCAGGTCTGATCGGGATTGCGGCCGATGCGCTGGCCCTCGCCCAGGAAGAGGCTGTCCCCAGGTTTGGAACCACCAACTATTTCATTCGCCCTTTTTCGGGGTCTCTTTCCGGATTTTCGGCGGCTCCATTCTCTTGGGTTGGGGATTCTCCCTAACAAGAAATGGTTGAACTGACGTACTTAAGTAGATGGCGTAATGTTCCTGTGCCGGTTTCCCTCAGAAGCTCTCAAGTCGCCTTGAGCGGCGCAAGACCATCGACGCCGCACACCTGATTTCTCATGAAAACCGTGTCGATTTGCAACGGCCGCGGCAACTGCCGCGACAGGCTCCCGCGCGGCCCGACTCACTGAGTGGCTATGTAGATTTGGAAGCCCGTGCTTAGCAGCCCCGTGAAGTACTGACCCAGCGCAGGCAGGCTCAGGCTTATCGAACTTATCGAACCCGCCGGGTAGTTTGGGTAACTGAGGAGCTCGAAGTTGATCTGGCTCACTCCGGCCACGAGGTATGGCGCGGGTCCCGCATAGGTTACAACGAGTGGGATGGGGGGCTGAAACGGGTTGCCCGGAGAAAACCAAAACGCCTCGACTGTAACGGGCAGCAGAATGTTGCCGGGCAGCGGAAATCCCACCAGCGAACCATCGGCCTGGGAGGGAGCAATCGGACCCAGTCCTGTCGCAAACACTGCCACAATCGAGCCAGGGGGCGCGGGATGGTCTGCCGAGTTAATGGTCCCGTCCTGATTCAGCGCCGCCGCGTATGTGCCATCCACGGTGAATACTGCGGGTGCGATCTGCGCCACAGGCCAGGTGAGGCAGTTCGTCGTCACGTCGTTGTAAGACACACAGACCTGCGTGGTCTGCCCGGGAGTCAGCGACCAGGGCACCACGGCATTGATCCGCGCGTCCTGCACCCATAGTAGTGGGGCCGGTTTCCCGTCAAACGTCACCTCCACGCCCGCCACTTGTTGTGGAAAGGGGCTTTGCAGCGTCGCCTCGGTCTGAATTCCCTGCGAGGGTCCGAGCCCGTTTCCAGACAACGTAACGATCTCTCCGGGCGCTACCGGCCACCTGGGGTCGTAGGTTGCCGCGTTGCCCATACATGCGAGTGGAAAAGTCTGCGCATTGGCGTTGCGGGAGAAGCGCAACAGGATCGGTACGCCGATTTGGCCTGCCGGGAAGGGACCGTTCTGCGTTGGCGTGAAGTCGGTGTACGCTCCATCCACGACAAAGACGGTCGAATTCGGGCCCGTGGCGATCAGCGGGCCGCCTCCAAACCCCCAGCCCCCCGGGATGTACGTGCGCTGCAGAAGGGTACCATCGGGAGCAATTACATTCAGAAAATCGTGTCCACAGGTTGCCAGAGTATTCAGGACCGGGGAGACCCAGGACGATGATCCTATGTAGGCGTTCCCGGCCGCGTCGAGGGCAAGTCGGGGAAAAGCGCCCGTACTGGCGGGAAGGTTCGTCGTTGAGGTCGCGGCGCCATTCGAATCAAAGCGCTGCAGTACGCCGGACCCATCGCTCGGCGCGAAGAACAGCACGGGGTTCCCGTTCGCATCCAAAGCAAGTTCCGGGGGGAAGGAAAGCTGCTGTAGCGATGTGTAGAATCCTACGGAACCGTCAGGCGCCAGCCGCGCAAGAAAGGAGTCTTGAAAATCCCCGTATCCCGTAATGAAAGCCGAACCCGACCCATCGACGGCGATGGAACTCGGCTGGCCAGCAACATGGGCCGTGTAATCGAGCGCACTGCCGGCTGCATTGAGTCGAACCACCTCGGCCTCCAGGTTCGTCCCATCGTTGACGCCGGCAGCATACGTGCGCCCCCTGGAGTCGGCCGCCAGAAGGGGCGGCCCCCATCCTGTCGGCACCATGAAGCCGGCCGGTGCCTCCCAGGCGATGCCCGACCCGCTGGCATTCAGTTTGGCAACGAAAATGGATGTATCACCGGGCAGGCTCACCGGTATGACATAGACGCCGCCGTTGGGGTCCACCGCCATCGTGATCGCCGCGAAACCGAACTGGTTCTGCCAGAGGATGGTCTTTCCGTCCGCCGACAGTTTTGTGATAAACGACGGGGGTGGTGGGGGAGAAAAGAGCCCGGTCGGCGGAAAGGACGTCAGAATATAGAGCGCGCCGGAGTTGTCGGTTTCGATCTGCGTGACGTTTGGCCAGATAGTGAGCCATTCACCGTAGTCCACGCCCAGGAGAAATCCAGAGGACTGCGCCAGGCCGGCAGTCGCGCTCAACAGCGCCAGACTCGCGAATACAGTTCTGCGCACGACCTTTTGATGAGCACGTTGAACGCCACATAAAGGCTTTCATAATGAATCATCTTCCCCAACACATGTGTCCCTTCGTCACAGTGCGGCACACTGGCTGAAACGTTTAGCGGAAAACATCCCCGATATATCTTGACTCCTCTGACGGACGAAGAGGGGGTTTATCGGAAAGTAGCCAGCGCACGCTAGCGATGACACCAGTTATCGTTTTGGTTTCTACCCGCTCCTGCGGGATTCCGACCATCCTGTACCACTTTTCAGGTTGGCTGACGGGGAAATCATAGTCTGCGGAGGCCCGGTCCTGAATCGCTTCGTTGTCCGGCCCAACGGCTAGGATGCTGGCTGGATGATCTCGCGAATTGACGCCCATCCGGTCGGGCTTCGACGATCGCGAACGTAGACGACCATCGATCGACCCCTGAAAAGTAAAGGGGCGCCGCCGTCCAGAGGCGTGCTCCGGATGGTGAAGAGACTCCCTTCCACTGCGGTTCGACCTTGAAAGAATGTGCTTTCGACACGGCTGTCGACAAACTCAAGTCTGAAGCTGCTGAAGGTTTTCGCCAGATCGGCGCGAACCGCTTCGCGTCCGATCAGGTACTTGTCCGGCGCAAGTGCCTTGATGACATCGGGCGAATGGTAGGCCATTACGGTCTCGATGTCTCCGCGAGCAAATGCCGCCCGAATTTCCTCCCCGGTCTTGCGCAGAGACACCTGATCCTGCTTCGATCCCGTGAAGTGATCGCCGCCAGAGGATCCGGCAGCGAACGTCGCAAACGGGATCGACACGATGAGCGCGGTGCTGATGCATAGGTATCTCATCGGGTCAGTATAGCTATTCAGGCATAGCGGATCGAGTCTCCAGCTGGCTTAACGCGGCGCGAAGAGAATCGATCCGATGTCCGCCCTCCCCTGGCCATTGGCCATCCCCACCGTGCGCGTTGCTGAGCCTGCTGTCTCTCGTGGTAGCTTACGGCTGGAGGGCACACATGATCCGACCATGCCCCGCCTGTGGCGCTAATAATCGCGTTCCGGCGAAACACCTGGCCGACACCGGCCGTTGCGGCTCCTGCAAAGCTACCTTACAGCCCGTCTCCGAGCCCATCGAGGTCGACGTCACGGAGTTCGCCGAGATTACCCGCGAAGCCAGGGTACCCATCCTGGTGGACTTTTGGGCGGAATGGTGCGGCCCCTGCCGCATGGCTGCGCCGGAAGTCGCCGAGCTTGCGCGCGAGATCGCAGGCCGGGGTTTAGTCCTCAAAGTCAACACGGAAAAATATCCGACTCTTGCTGCTCAGTTTCGGGTGCAGGCGATTCCGTACTTCGTGCTCTTGCGTGGGGGAATAATCATCGCGGAACGATCGGGCCTCGCCCCACGGGCAGAAATGCGCCGATGGTTCGCGGACGCAGCGTGAACAGAGCCCGGATGTCGAACGTGGCTGTTCGCCGGCTGGCTGCGCATCTCCGAGCGGAGCGAAGCGGCAGGTGCAACGATTCCTGTAGGGCCACCCTATCCGATTCGGAGAGGTGGTTCCTGCCTTAGTTCGCTGCCGATAACACGAAGTATTGTTCCAAGCGCGGGTCGGACCTCCTCCAAATCGGGTTCGTCGACGAATTCCCGCGAGTCGATTGGCGGACCCAGGGGGATCTTCATCATCTGCCACACCGAGGGCGCTGCCTTCAGCTGAAGGGCTGCTTTGTCCTCTGTACCTCACAATCCAGGCAGGAATTGAATCTGCTCTAATAGCTTGGGAATTGTAGATCTAACGTTCCACTTCGTGTCCGTAGATGAGCTTTACTCGCGGATACGCGCGTCCGAAAGCACGCAGTTGTTCCAGGCTTTTGTAGCCGCGGGCGGTTCCGGCACTGTTCCAGCCACGTGGGGCGACGCCATTGCGGAACGCCCAGGCGAAGTGGCTCGCATCGCCGGTCAATAGCACTGGTGTGGCGCCGTTGATCAGATAGGCGATGTCATCGTCGGTGTGACCGGGCACCGAGATCGCCCAAAAGGATCCGTCTCCAAAGAGATCCACGCTCGACCCCAGAGGCGCCATCGTCGGCGCGGCCGAAAAATCGATGCCTAAGAACTTCGACTTGCCTGAAAAGTCGTTTGCGACGGCGGCTCGCGCCAGAAAGCTGGCTTCCGCTTTGCCGATTACGAACTCGGTCTGGGGATCGAGTGCGGAAACGCCGCCGGTGTGATCGGGATGGAGGTGCGTGAAGAAGACCGCCTTTGGGTGAACATTCAGGCGATTGAGTTGCGCCGCCAGGTCCATGCCCGGCTCCTGCCGGTTGGTCACGCCGTTCGCCCAATTGAACAACCTCATCGCCTCGGTGTAATTGCCGTAAGGCGGATGTTTAGCGAAGGTGTCGTCGAAGCCCGTGTCGATCAGGAAGTCGCCGAAGCCGGAATGGTGTACCCAGTGAACCAGCACGGCGAGGTCGCGCGGCGCATGATCGCAGTCCGCTTGCCTGGGGCTTGCGGGGTCAAGGTTCAGACAAGCGTCCATGTGGACCACGCCGGTCTGTAACGTAGTGACGGAAATGTCACGCGGATGAGCCAGAACATCGTTCCAGTTTGTGAATGCGGCGGGAGGAATCGGGTACGGCGTGATCTCGAATCGGCGAAATCCTCCGCGCACCAGGTAGGCAGCCAAGGCGCCAACACCCAGAATCAGAACGGCAGCGGTGAGCCGGAGCTTCTTGAGTCTCCACATGTTGGTAGTAAGCCTTTCCTCGTTGATCGTCGCCCGCCTGTCATTTGGTTGCAGCGGCGATCAGCCAGATATAGCTGATACAGAAACAGAGAAGAGCGCCGAACCCCAGTGACTGGTTCCGCGTGTACTTGAACCGGGTATAGGAACGCGGATCATTAGGGTGATGCAGATGATGCTCGTAGTTCAACGCCAGCAAGATCATGAAGAGCACTCCGTAAATGATGCTCATCGCCACCAGAAACAAAGGCGACGCGAAGGGCCTTAGAGAGCGGCCGTTAGACTGATTGAAGTTCAACGAGCCGACAAGCAGGACGATCGACCCGGCCGCCAGACCCAGGACAAATTTTGTAATGTCCAGGTACATGGGAAGCAGCCTCTTGCCAAACTCGCCATGCTCGTTCCCGGGATCGAAGACAACCGGTTGGCCCCTGGTCCTCAAATACACCGACAGCCACGTAACAGCAAACAGTCCAACTGCCGTCGCAACTCCGGGGAAGCCTGGGAACAACATGCTCTGAGGATAGAGGATACTGGCCCTCAACCGTGCCGACCGTGATCCCGAACTCCGGTTTGCTGCGTTCAAAGCTGCCGAGGCCCTATTGCCGGCTCGCCATGGCGGTCTTGCGGATACCCTCGGCGTAGGAAGTCGGCTCACCATGGAACGCTCTGGCGAATTTCGAAGAATCGAATACGTACTCAAATTCGCTCTGATACAGCATTTCGTACGATTCACGCACCATCGGGTCGAACCATCCCGCTACCTTTAGCAACGGCCGGGGAAGGACGCGATGCTTCGGCGTTGATCCAAATTCCTTCGCGGCGAGAGCGATGAACTCTCTTCCGGTCAGGGGATCGGGCGCAGTGGGAACGTGCCAGGTTTGATTCCATGAACTTTCGGACTCCATAAGCTGAACCAGGCTGCGCGCTGCATCGGGCGTGAAGGTCAACGAGTGCTTCACTGAATCGTTGGCGAGCCAGGCCGGTTTCTGGCCCATGGCCAATTTGTTGAAGACCAACACATTGGGGACCCCGGTTCGGGCGCCGGGACCGTAGAAGTCGGCGGACCGCGCTATCAGCGCGGTAAGGTTTCCCGCCCTGATTTCTTTCAGGAGGGTCGTCGCGATCTCCGCACGGATCTCACCCTTCCTGCTACAGGGCCGAAATGGCGTCTCTTCCGTCATCACGCCGTCCACTTTTCCGTACATATACACGTTGTCGAAAAAAACTAATCTGGCGTTGGCACGCTTGGTGGCCTCGATCGTGTTGCGCATGATGCGAGGCCAATATTCCCGCCACTCGTGTAGGTCATACTTCAGGCCGACGAGCAGAACCGCAACACTCACGCCTGAAAGCGCCTTAACAGCGTCATCGGGGTTTGAGAGGTCGGCGGCCAGCGTCTCAACAGCGCCAGCACTCGCTCCGGGATTGCGGCTGACCAGCCGGATGCGCTCATTTCGGGTGCTGAGTTGTGTGGCAAGTTCATTGCCAATCGCGCCACCTGCTCCAAGTATGGCGACCATCTCTGTTACCTTACTCTGTCAGCATCAAGAGTATCCCACCGTCTGGCCTATCGCTGGGATGTGCATTGATCCAAGTTCAGCAAGAGTTCAACGTTTACGTTATGCCTTTTGTGAAAACGGCCATGTATGTGAAACGCCGCAAGAGGTCCTGCGTTGTGTACGCTCCGCGCTGACGATGCGCTGAAAGACGCCCCGAGTGTCAATCCTCTTTCTCCCAGGAAGAATCCGGCGAGGGCGAGTCTAAAGCAGCCGATCCCGATACGCTTGACGTCGGGATGGAGGTGAACGCCAGCCCGTCAAAGCGCAGTCCAAGCACGGCCACGCTCCCGGCCGTCACACTAAACTCCGCGGAGCCTCGTTGCCCCACCATGGCGCTGAGGCCGGGCAGGCTTCGCAACGTGGCCGCCGTTTTGCCGTTAGCAGGCAAGGCGATCATAGCGGTTCCAATCATGCTGCCGCTCTCGCCCCAAAGCGTCACCGCCACGGTGGTCGCGGTGGAACTCGGGTTTACTACCGATACTGCCGTGACAAGAGTGGTGTCGTCCCAGGTGAGCGTGTTTGACAGTGCCCCCTGGTTCGACAACGGCACCACCGCTTCCTGATCGTGCTTTCCAGGCACACTTTGGCGGAAAACTCCGTAGCCGAACACGCCGCTGGGCAGGGTGAAGGCCGCGTATCCCTGCGCCAGACTGCCCGTATTGGGCGCCTCAATGATGGCCGTGCCGTTTGCCGCCAGGTTCACCTGCGTTGTCGATCCTCCTACCGATGGAACAGTCAGCGGCAGCCCCGCGTTGCTCACAAAATTCACCGCAAATGAAACTGCTGAAGCGGTGAGGTTCGTGAAATACAGCGCCGAATACCAGCCGCCGCCAAATGCGAATTGCGGAAGAACACTGGGCCGGGAGCCTGATACAGCAGCGCTGGTGGTTGTCGGGATGGAGGTGAAGGCCAGCCCGTTGAAGCGCAGTCCGAGCACCCCCACGCTTCCTGATGAGACTGAAAACTGCGCCGAGCCTCGTTGTCCCACCATGCCGCCGAGGCCGGGGAGGCTTCGCAACGTTGCCGCCGTTTTGCTGTTCGGGGGCAGGGCGAGGGAAGACGTCCCGATGGTTTTGCCGTTCTCATCCCACAGCGTCACATCTACCGTGTTGGCGGTGGAACTCGGGTTCACGATCGACACCGCGGTGACCAGAGTGGTGTCGTCCCACGTGAGCACGTTCGAGGTGGCCGCCGAGCCGGATAACGGCACCACCGCTTCCTGGTCAGCTTGTCCGGGAACACTCTGGCGGAAGACTCCGTAGCCGAACACATCACTGGGCAGAGTAAACGCCGCGTATCCCTGCGCCAGGCTGCCCGTGTTGGGAGCCTCGATGATGGCCGTGCCATTTGCCGCCAGGTTCACCTGCGTCGTGGAGCCGCCGATGGACGGCACGGTCAAGGGCGTCCCCGTATCGCTCACAAAATTTACCGGAAATGAAACCGGCGGCCCGGCGGAGTTCGTGAAATACAGAGCCGAGTACCACCCGCCGCCAAACGCGAACTGCGGAAGGACACTTGCAGTGGAACTCGGCGGCCCGCCGGTTCCATTCGCGATGGCGACTCCCAGGGGGGTGCTCCCCACTGGCACTGTGGCGACCACGGTGTTGCTCGACGTGTCGATCACCGAGACTGCGCCGGGGCCATTACCGGTTACGTTGGTTGCAATCGTGACATAGGCGCGTGTTCCGTCCGGGCTAATGGCCACCCCGGAAGGGCCGGTTCCGACGCCCACCATGTCGACGACTGTGTTACTCGACGTGTCGATCACCGCGACGGGGCCGGTGCCGTCGGCGCCGAAAGTTACGACATAGGCGCGCGTTCCGTCCGGGGTGATGGCCACCGAAAACGGGGAGACCCCGATACCCAACACAGGCACTTGGGTGAGCACAGTGTTGTTCGCCGTGTCGATCACCGAGACCTCGCTGTCGCCGACCGAGATGCTGGGGACGGAGGTCGCAACATAGGCGCGGGTTCCGTCCGGGGTAAAGGCCATCGCAAGGGGAAGGCCCCCCACATCGAACGTGGCGGCCACGGTGTTACTCGCAGTGTCGATCACCGAGACGGCTGCGGGGACGGTGAGGGTGCCAACACTCGCGACGTAGACGCGCGTTCCGTCCGGTGAAATCGCTAACCCACCAGGTGTGGCCACCACATCCACCTTGGCGAGCACGGTGTTACTCGCCGTGTCGATCGCCCAGACGGAGCTACCGTTGTCCCTCGTCACGTAAGCGCGCGTTCCGTCCGGGGTGATAGCCACGCCATAGGGGCAGCCCCCCACGACTACCTTGGCGGCCACAGTGTTGCTCGATGTGTTGATTACCCAGACGTCGCCGCCGCAATTCGCCACATAGGCGCGCGTTCCGTCCGGAGTGACGGCTATTCCATAGGGTTGGCTGCCAACCCCCACTGTGGCGACCACGGTGTTGTTCGATGTGTCGATCACCGAGACAGAGTCGGAGCCGAAGTTTGCCGTGTAGGCGTAACCTTGGGCGTAGGCAAGCTGGCTTGTACCGCAAAGCCCAATCAACGCGAGGATAGAAACCGCAGGGGCACTTACCAATTTACCCATGATTAACCCATCCGTCACTCGGGAGTATACACCGATTTCGTCCGCTCACCGGGCCGTTGGTGGTTGGTTGGGTTTCCGGTCACGGCTATAGCGGTCGTTCAAGTGCTACCGGATGCGTCCGTCAAGCACAGCAGGCTCCCAAGCCTCCTTGCAGCGATTGCATGTTAGAATCAAGTCCCAAAGAAGGGGGCCCTGAATATGCTTGGTGAGGGCCTCGTCCCGCACTGGTCCTGGAACGCGCTCACTCCGATTATTCTCGTGCTGAGCGGCGCCCTCAGTGCACAAGCCCAGTCTCCAACCGCGGCATCCGCCTCCTCAGCATCGACGCCGGTCTATACCGTGGCTGGGACCTGGACCGATAGCCTCGGCTTTCCCTGGACGCTGACACAGGATCAAGCCGGTAACATCTCAGGCAGCGTGGATTTTAGCGGAGCCGGTTGTCCATGTGGACCCGGCATGTGCGGTGGCACGGGCCACAACCCGATCTGGGTGGTCTCCGGCGCGCTTACCAGCAACAACTTCACCCTATACGCAACCAACCCAGCGAGCGGCGATGTCTGCACCTCCGGAGTTGAGGTTGACATGACGATCGAGGCAGATGGCATCACGGCGGGTGGCTATTACCTCGACTCAGTCGGGGGTGGCTCACTAACCATGACTCTGACCGTTACCTGCGCCATGGTTCTCAACAACTCCGTATCCGCCAGCATTGGCGGATCGGGCACCAGTATAGACGCCACTTTCACCCCGGCAATTAACGGGGTTGCCTACGGGCTCGCTCAGGCCGAGCAACTTTGTGGCTTTACTAACTTCGACTGGATTCAGATGATCACCTCTCTGCCGGATCCCAGCCCGTTTTTCCAAAATAATCCTGGAAGCCCGGCATCTCCCATACACCTGACCAGCGCCTCCACTCCCTACAACGACCCTCCTCAGAATGGATATACGTATGAGCCGGCCGGTTGGGGCGGGTATCCATTTTACTTTGATGCGGTCAACGATGGACTGCCGGTTTCGTTAGCTAATTTCGAAACTGCAGTTGGATTGACATTTCATGACGCCCCGTGTGATCCGTGCATTGCGGGCCCTTTCGGTCCGAGCCCGGGTTACGCTCTCAACCCTGGGCAGTGCGGAAATATGACCGCACCGAATTTGACTTCGATCGCGTTTAGCACGCACCTGGCGGGCGTTTATCCGGATAACACCGGCTCCGACCTCGGCGTCGGGTTCAACTGGTCCTCCGACTTCAATGGCACTTCCGGGGGAATTGCCACTACTAGGAACTTGGGATCAGCCGATCCAGGAAGCGGCGTGGGAGGCGTTACCATCGCTGGCATAACCCCGACAACGACCTATCAGCCACCTGGAAAGGGGCCAGTGGACAGCTCACTTCTTCCGCAGTTCGTGTTTGGCGGTGGTTGGTACTCGGCGCTGTACTTCACAAACCCTACCGGCGCGAGTGTTTCGTTTCCCGTAAATTTCGTGAGTGATGCGGCGACATCGTTAACCGTACCATCTCTCGGCGGGGCGTTGACACAGGTGGACCTGGCGGCACATGGAACCGCCATCGTCGAGGCGCCGAACGTGGGCGGCTTGCTGGAGGGATACGCTGGCTTTACTCTGCCCAGCGGGGTAACCGGCTACGGAGTCTTCCGCCAGAGCGTCGCGGGCAGGGCCGATCAGGAAGCCGTGGTGCCACTGTCCGATGCGAACGCGACGTCGAACACACTAATCTGGGACGATACGAACCTGGTAACCTCTGTCGCCATCGCTAATCCGAGTCCGGTTCCGACCACCGTGTCCGTGATCCTGTGGGATGCGAAGGGAAACGCAATTGGAGCCACTTCGATCACACAGCCGCCCGGAAGCAAGACGGAGACCACCCTGCGCTCGCTGCCCGGCTTCAGTGGGATGGTGGGCCAACGAGGCTCCGCGCGGTTTACCGTATCATCGGGAAGCGTAGGAGTTCTGGGGCTGCGTTTCGACGGGGCCGCCTTCACATCCATTCCAGCCGTCAGCGAATCGGCCGTGAATCCGGCATCCAGCGTTCTTCCGCAGCTCGCGTTTGGCGGCGGCTGGTACTCAGCGCTCTACTTCACCAACGTCACCGGAAGCGCCGTTTCGTTTCCGGTTGATTTCGTGAGCGACGCCGGGGAGCCGTTGACAGTGCCCTCTGTTGGTGGGACATCCACGCAAGTGAACGTGGCGGCACATGGAACGGCCATCATCGAAGCTCCCAACGTGGGTAGCCTGTCGGAAGGATACGCCCGGTTTAGTCTTCCAACGGGAGTTTACGGTTACGGAGTCTTCCGGCAGAGCGTGGCGGGCAGAGCCGATCAGGAAGCGGTGGTGCCTTTCTCCGACGCCGCGGCGGCATCGAACACATTGACCTGGGACGAGACCAACTTCGTTACGGCGGTGGCCATCGTCAACCCAAGTTCCACCACCGAGACCGTTGCCGTCACGCTTTGGGACGA
>Ga0187851_10002671_pt1 | contig 15576 bp, 5 predicted proteins | sample June2016WEW_6_10_FD_132997 | JGI IMG/M metagenome (GOLD analysis project Ga0187851, IMG submission 132997) | Peatland microbial communities from SPRUCE experiment site at the Marcell Experimental Forest, Minnesota, USA - June2016WEW_6_10 | ecosystem: Environmental > Terrestrial > Soil > Wetlands...
ACGTGATTCGCAATGTGTACGTGCACAATGTGGTGGTGAACAACGTGGTGGTCACCGGGCGGATCGTCAACCGCGTGAGCTTCAACGGCGGGCGCGGAGGCGTACAGGCGCGGCCACTCGCCGCCGAGGTACGCGTGCTACAGGAGAAGCGTATTCCTCCCATGGCGACACAGGTGCAGGCGCAGCATGAGGCGGCACAGAACAGGCAGCAGCTCTTCAGCCAGAACAGCGGCCGTCCCGCGGTAGCCGTGGCTGCGCGCCCAATCGCAGCGGACCGTGTGCTGCCGGCGGCTCTGCCGAGGCCAGAGGCGCCCGCTATGCAACCCGGCGTTCGCGGCGGCGCAAGGCCGGGGCCAGTGCAGGCGCCAGCACAGGGAGCGCGTCCTCAGCCTCAGGCGGGGCAGCCAACGCGGCCCGCTCTGGCGGCTCCCGAGTCGCGGCCCGGGCCCGTCCAGCAAAATCGTGCAATGCCGCAGTCGCAGGTGAGGCAGGCACAGCCGCAGCCTCAAGCTCAGCCGCAAGCGAGGCCGATGCAGTCGCAACCTCAGCCGCAGCCGAGACAGGCACAGCCTCAGCCCGAGGTGAGGCCGGTGCAGCCGCAATCGGGGATGCGGCCTGCGCAGTCTCAACCGCAACCTCAGCCACGGCCCGAGCCTCAGCCTCAGCCGAGACCGCAGGAGCAGCCCAGGCCACAGCCGGCGCCGCAGCCACAGGCTGCGCCCCACCCGCAACCACAACCTCAGGCTGCGCCGCGGCCGCAACCGCAGGCTGCACCCCATCCACAACCGCAACCGCAGGCACGACCTGCTCCAGCGCCCCGTCCGCAGCCACAGACCGAGCAGAAGCCTCGCTAGTGGATGAAGTACGCGAGCACGGCAGGACAGGCTATGAGGCTTGTTCTGCCGTGCTTTTTCCTTGTGCGCGAAGAAGAGCCAGCACGGGGTTATTGTCCGAAGGCGAGCTGGCCGAGCAGGATGGCGTTCAGGGCGATGATGACTGTGACGGTGACCCAGCCGGCGATGCGGGTACGGCGAGCGCTGGCGAAGCTGTGCATTACATCCACGCGGCTGGTGAGCAGAAGCAGCGGGATGAGCGCGAAGGGCAGGGCGAAGCTGAGGACCACCTGCGAGAGCACCAGGATGCGCAGCGGGTCGAGGCCAGTGGCGATGATGACGAGGGCCGGGATGACGGTGATGGCGCGGCGCAGGAAGATGGGGAACCTGATGTTGAGGAAACCCTCGATGATGACCTGGCCGGCCATGACGCCAACCGTCGATGACGATAGACCGGAGCAGAGCAGCGCCACGGCGAAGACGACCGCGGCGGCGCGCCCAAAGAGCGGGCCGAGGGTGTGGTAGGCCTCCTCGATGGTGGGCTGAAAGTTGCTGGTGTGGACAAAGGCCACGGCGGCCATCAGGACCATGGCGGAGTTGATGAGCCAGGCGCCATTCATGGCGACGAAGACGTCGATGAGCTCGTAGCGGAGGAAACGGCTGAGGATGGAGCGGCGCGGAAGGAGGGTCGGCTGGTTGCGCGCCTTCAGTTTTTCCAGCGTCTCGGTGGCAGGCAGGGCGGAGCCGGTGAGTTCCTTCAGGCGGGGCTGCACCAGCGCGGAGTGCAGATAGACGACGTGCGGCATGACGGTGGCGCCCAGCATGGCGACCGCGGCGTAGATGCTGTCGTGGAAGTTCTGCGCGGAGGAGTGGTCGAGCGTGGGCAGCAGGGTGTAGAGGGTGGCGAGCTTCCAGTCTGGGTGGACGAGAAATATCTCGAAGGCGTAGCAGACGCCGATGATGGCGACGAAGCCCATGATGCCGCGCTCCAGCCAGCGGAAGCCGATGAGGTCGAGCGCGAGGAAGACGAAGACCAGCACGGTGGATACCAGAGCTGCCACCAGCAGTGTCTCTTTAGGGCTGAAGCCGTGGGCGGTGAACAGCGGGCCGAAGAGGAGGTCGAGGCCGATGGCCGCGCCCAGGAATTCGGCGAGGTCGGTGGCCACGGCGGCGATCTCGGCGGCGATCCAGAGGCAGAGGGTGGTGGGCAGGGAGAAGTGCTTGCGGCAGTTCTGCGGCAGGGTGAGGCCGGTGACGATGCCCAGCTTCGCCGCCAGGTACTGGATGAGCATCGCCATGGCGTTGGACCACAGCAGGACCCAGAGCAGGCGGTAGCCAAACTGCGTGCCGCCCAGGATGTTGGTGGCGAAGTTACCCGGGTCGATGTACGCGACCGAGGCGACAAAGGCAGGGCCGAAGTAGGTCCACATCTCGGTGCGGCTCAGGTTGGAAAAGAAGCCGCGCCGGGGAGCGGATGCATTGCCATCCGCCGCACCTGCGCCTGGAGGGCCCGCGAGCGGTTCCTGCTTTCCGGAGACCGAGGGATCCATTTGCATTGGCGAACGATCGGGCATGCATCTCCTGGGCCGAGCGCGAGGGAAGTGGGGCGGATGGACCCACGCCGCACAAAAATTAGGTTTGCCTACGAATTAGGTATACCTAACTATGAAAAATGAGTCAAACTGGAATTGCGGTGGAGACGCAGGCATGGCGGCGCGAAGGCGGGCGAACGGCAATACCGAATCGGTGGACAACTACCTGAAGGCCATCCTGTCCCTGGGAGGGCCGGAGGAGGGCCGCGTGACCATCAAGGCGCTGGCCGGCCGGCTGTTGGTCGCGCCCGCTTCGGTGACAAACATGCTACAGAAGCTGGCGGCTTCGCCTGCGCCGCTGGTGGAGTATGAGCGGCACGGCGGGGTGCAGCTATCGTCCGCGGGAAAGCGCCGCGCGCTGGAGGTGGTGCGCCATCACCGGCTGATCGAGACGTTTCTGTACGAGGTTCTGGATTACCCGTTGGAAGAGTTGCATGAGGAGGCGGAGCGGCTGGAGCATTTTATCTCGGAGCGCTTCGAGCAGCGGATTGCGGCCAAGCTGGGACATCCCAAGACCGATCCCCACGGCCACTCGATCCCAACCGTGGAGGGAAAGATGCCGCTGGGGAAGAGTCCTGCGCGGGAGTCCATGCTGCTGGCGGATGTCGTCGAGGACGGGACGTATATGGTCGACAGCGTTGCCGACCGGGACGCGCACAACCTGAGGGTGATCGAGGCCTGCGGCATCACGCCCGGGGCGCGGCTGCGGGTCAGGAGGAACGCGGGCCGGGACGGCTGCTGGGTAAGGGTCGGCCGCGCCTCACGGGAGTTTCATCTCTCCCGCGAGATTGCGCGGGATGTGCGAATCTCCCGTCCGCCGAAATAACGGCTCGACCTGAGTTGAGCGATGCTGAGGCACTCCGGCCTGCCGGTCCTACTGCGAGAAGATGAAAGAGAAGATGGCGCGCACAAAAAAATATGGCCGGCAGATGATCTGCCGGCCATATTTGTCGATGGTTGGGGGTTAGAACCGGAAGCGGCCCTCGAACTGCCAGTCACGCGGCTGGATCTGCTGGTTCTGTGAGTTGACCGTGCCGAAGCTGCTGGGGCTGGACCATCCCTCGCCGCCGGCGGAAGCAACGCTGCTCGAGGCTGCGCCGTTGATGGTAGGAGTGGTGCTGCCGACGTTGAAGAAGGTGGAGTTGGTGGCGTTGCTCACGTCCGCCTCAATCTGGAAGGTGAGGTGCCACGAGGCGGTTTCAAGAATGTTGAAGGTGCGGCGGAGGCCCAGATCGATGTCCCACCATCCCGGTCCGTAGAGTCCGTATGGAGCGCTGCGGGCGACGTTGCCAATCTTGAAGCTGGTATTGGGTTCGGCCGTTGCGTTGGTGGTGCAGGTGTAGGCATAGTTAGCCGTGGAAGAATCGGGGCACTGGAAGCCGTTCGGGTTGATATACGAGATTTGGTTGAAGTTGGAGGAATTGGATCCCGGACCGCGTCCCCATCTGCCATTGATGCGCAACTGCCTCTTGTCGAAGCCGGGCACGTAGTCGGGGAAGCAGGTTCCCTGGCCGCTGGGGAATGCGCCGGATGCGTTGGTCATGCAGTTGGTGCCGAGAGTGACCGTGAGCGGGACTCCATCGCGATACTTGTAGATGCCGGAGAACTCCCAGCCTCCGCCGATGAGGCCCATGATGTGGTTGGTCGCGAAGAAGGCCTGGCCGCGGCCGAAGGGGAGGGCATAGCTCCAGCCCAGGTTGAAGGCGTCTGTCTGGCTGCTCGAGCCCAGCCCGCGGTCGACCCGGTTTGCCGACATATTCTGCACGAAGTTTCCATCCTGCGGGCCCAACGGGAACTGGGTCCTGTGGGTGCCTACGTTGTCGATCTCCTTGCCGCGGGTGTAGTCCATGATGCCGGAGAGGTTATGCCACGGGCGCTGGACCACGGTCAACTGGAGCGAGTTGTAGTTTGAGTTTCCAGTATCGGGCCAGATATCGCTGAACGAACCGTACTGGGGGAAGGGTGTCAGCGCCCTGGCCACGGTCGCGCTGGAACTGCTGCCGTTGTAGCGGGCGTAGGGGATGGGAGGGACGGTGCCGAGGGCGGCCCCGTATCCGGTGAGGAGTTTGCCTGAATACTCCTCAAAGTAGTCTGGCGAGAAGACATTCTCCGCGTATCCGCGGCCGGCGCCTCCGGGCAGGAAGTGGGTCTGTGAACCGGAATAGGCGGCGGTAAAGACGGCCTTCTTGTTGAGCATCTTCTGGACGGAGAAGTTGTAGCTGATAAACTGCGGACCGCGCCCGCCATAGTACGGGTCGGCAAAGTTGACGCCCTGGGTGTTGCAGTAGGCGCCGCTGGTGGAGCAGTTGTAGTTGTTCAACTGGTTGGTCGGCGCGCCGGTGACTGCGGTGCCCGGGCCGATGGGAGGAGGGCTGAAGTAGGACGTATAGCTGTAGTTGCCGGTGGTGCTCAATGGATTGATGTTGGTCCCGGGCGCATTCCAACTCGGGATGGAGGAGTAAGGACTGCAAGTGTTTGCCGCGACGCAGGGAATCTGCGGCGCATACGATGCGCCCACGGGCACGAGGCCCTCCGTGCCCTGTCCAGTCCCGGCATTGACAACAGTAGTAGGAGGCGAAGTCAACGCTGTGAAGTTGGGATTCAGGAAGAAGGATGGCTCGGTGGGTTCGCCCCCCGGACTGTTGGTGCTGGAGGTGAACTCTCCGTTGTTGCCGGTGGCCGAGGTTGCCCCGTTACCGCCGCCGACACCGCCGGCGTGGGTGACCGATATGCCAAAGGCCCCGCTGAAGACCAGACCCGGGGTGTAGGCGTAGATAAAGCCCAGGCGCGGCTGGAAGTTGTCGTTATACGGATGGACCGGGGTGTGGCAATAGCACGACAAGGCAGAGTATTGGTTGAATTCCTGCTGGGCACTCTCAGGAGGATTCAGAATGGCGGTGAAGTCGTTGATGTTGGGGGACCCGGCAAAGGTCAATACTCCAGGCGTGCCGGTGATGGGATTGATGGCATTGGGGTTGAGGAACGTGATGCGGTCGTGGACCTCGTGGTAGGGCTGGAGATAATCGTAGCGAAGGCCGAGGCTCAGGCTGAGCTTGGGGCTGATCTGCCATTGGTCCTGAATGTAGGGCGAGATCGGTCTGTATCGTCCTCCGATGTCCTGGATCGCCTGGGTGGGGACGGTGCTGCCGGAGACGGCACCGATCAGGAAGGCGGCGTAGGCGGAGCCGCTTCCGGGGGCCGCGGTATCTTCGCCATTGTAGTTGAGGGTGATGGCGCCGCTGGGCCCTCCATAGCTTCCTTGGTTTGTCTCCAGCCACTGCATCTGGATGCCTAAGGTGAGGTTATGGCGGTTCTTGGTCCAGGTCAGGTTGTCTATGAGGGAGAAGGTGTTGCTGCCCCTTGGGCCGGAGGAGTTGTCGGAACTCCAGTTGCCGGGAATATTGCCACCGCCGCCGGCGAATTTGATCACGGGCATGATGTCGGAGGCGTTGCCCGCGGGCGTGTTGGTGATGCCCAGCGCGGAGGCTGCGAAGGGCGTGCCCTTGGTCAGGGGAAACTTTTCTCCCCAGTTGCGGCTAAATCCGTAGCTGAGCGTATTGGTCACGGCTTGCGAGGCGACGTAGATGTATCTCAAAATGCCGGTGGACGTCTTCGAATTGGTAAACGTTCCTGCGGCATAGGGGCGGGGGAGCTGGCTGTAGTTGTCGTAGGCGGGCGCGCCGGAATAACCGACCAGGCCGCCGAGGCCGACCAACTCGAAGTGATTGCGCGCGTTGATCGTGTAGTCGATCTTGACATCGACGTCGTAGTCGTTGTTGATCAGGGGAAGGACGGCAAGATAGTTCTGGTAGGTCGAGAGGTTGGTGGGAAGCGGAAGCGCGGATTGCAACTGTAGCGAGATGGGCGAGAACTGGGACGGGGGAACGACGTTGAATTCCGGCACACCGTTGGTGTACTGGTCGATTCCATAGAAATAGGAACGCGAGTTTTCAACCGCGTATGTGGGGTCCGAGATTTGCCCAAACTGGTTGCCGAACATATCGGTGAAGTTTCCCGCCCGATTCAGCACGGTGGGGATGGTGATGTACACCGGCGTATTGCTGATCTTGGTGTAGCGGTAGCCTTCGTAGCTGCCGAAGAAGAAGAGCTTGTCCTTGAGGATGGGCCCGCCGATCGAGGCGCCGTAATCGTTCTGGTGTTCGCCCGGCTTCTCCCCATAACCGGCTGAATTGGCCACCTTCGAGAAGAAGCCCCAGGTATCGAAAGCGGTGTTGCGGTTGAAGTCGAAGATGGTCCCGTGGAAGGTGTTTCCGCCGGAGTTGATGGTGTAGTTGGCGCTTCCGGCGCCGCCGAACGATACCGACGCGCCGCTGGTCTGCACGGAGAACTGGTTGACCGCGTCCACCGATACCGCATTGGCGATCTGCGTGCCGCTGCCCTGCGAGTTGTCCATGACGCTGTTGACGGGCATGCCCTCAACATAGTTCTGGTTCAGGTTGGTCTGGCCGGAGCCGCCGTAGATGCCCGAGCTGCCCGCGGTTGTCCCCTGGGCTGTGTTGTTGCCGGGGTTCTCCTGCACTCCGGGCATCAGGTACTGGAAGGCGGTGGGATCGCGCGGACCGCCGGCCATGGAGAGCGGCAGCGTGGAATAGAGCTCATTCTCGATGGTGCCGCCGAGCACCGTGTCGGTGGTGTTGATGTAGGGCGGGGCGTCGGTAATGGTGATGGTCTGCTGATCGCCGCCGACGGTGAGCGTGAGATTCACTCCGCGCATCGAGGCGTTGTCGACATCGACATTCTCCTGCAGCAGCCGTTGGAAGCCCGGCTTGACAACCTCGATGTTGTATGTGCCGACCGGCAACGGGGCGATGGAGTAGAGCCCCTCGCTGGTGGTTTGACGGGTGACCGCAACTCCAGTGTCGGTGTTGGTGGCGGTGACCTGCGCCTTGGCAACAACAGCGCCTTTTGAATCGGTGACGGTCCCCTGGATGCCGCCGCCGCTGGTGCTCTGCGCTTGCAGCGGCGAGCCGCTAAGCAGCGCAAGGCCGCAGACAGCCAGCAGGCAGACGAAGAGGGAGGCGAAGCATTGTGCGAGGACGCGGCGAGAAAGCCCGAGCGGCAAAGACCCAACTGTCGTGTTGCGATACATAGTTTTGCTCCATCTGAATTTGCGCTGAAAGGCGTTGGGCTGGGATTCCCGTTGTTTCCGGTTCGAGCATCCCCCAAAAAAACCTTGCGCCGGTGACTAGAAAACTGAAAATACCGATGAGCCGGAACGCGAAAAAAGTATTTGTTTACAGGCGCGATTGTCAATAAGAAAATGTTTCGCCATGGAAACGGTTGCAGTCGCTCGCGTGGTCCCGATGGAGGCGACGGGCAACCGGAAGCGGGCGGAGGTCTGCCCGGAAGATTTAAGTTTTCAAAGCTTCTCCCAACATGCTACTTTGTTTTAGTCCCAATTCAACACCGAATTTGTGTCTTCTGTGTTTTTGTCGGCAAGTGGGCGAAAGCCCACCCGCTCCGCTCCCCAATGACCGGCGGCAGTCTCGCCTCGGGGACCGGGCAGGGGGCACATCGGGTGAGCGAAATCCTTAGCAAAATACAGCGCGATGTTGTGCAGGCTGGCGAACCGGACGGGGGTTTCCGCGCGGCCGGACGATCTGTGCGGAGCGGGGCCATGGGGATGGTCAAGAGGGTCCCGGCTGCGTTTGCCTCTGGTCTTGCGGGGCGGGCGGCACGCTGGGGGCGGTCTGCGGTCAACTCCGGAGCCAGCAAACTTCTCCTGCTTGGCGCCGCCGGCCCGCTTTGCGTGGACCGGCCGGCCTTTAACAATACTTATAGGGGCGCGCCTGGGGGCTTTAGGGGAGTAAGATCAGACCGGCTGTTGCGGCCGGCGAGTCTGGGGGGAAAGATGGCGATTCGTCCCTTCTCTCCGTGAGCCAAGCGCGGCTGAAGATTTTTCTTGCAAGTGTCTTCAGCGAACGCGTAGTATGCCGCTTATTTTGGAAATCGTTTCCCTTGGGAAATCGGCCAGGGAATCAGCCGGTGGCTTGGCATCATTGCCATTCAGCCAACCGGATCGTAAATGCATTTATCAAGGATCAGGTGACCCCGATGCTATTCAGCAAACACATCGTCTCGACGCGAACTCTCTTCCAACTGACAGTGGCCTTGTTCTTCTTCTTTGTGGCCGCAGTGGGAGCGGCAGTGGCCGCTAACAGTGGCAACCCGCCGCAGCTGGTTCCGTATACGATGACTGTCGTCGCCGGCACTCCGCTGTATACCACGGCCTCCTCCCCCGGCATCCAGGCCGGATACGGCGGAGATATCGGCTATAACGGGAGCGTCGGGTACGCTGTGCCCTGGGTCTATTCGGGCACCATGGGCACTCCCACCACCGGGAGCAGCACCGCGAAAGTCGCGGGAGGCGCATCGCTGAGCGGGCCATACGGGTTCGCGGTCGACGCGGTGGGCGACATCTACATCGCCGACAAGGGCAACGACCTCATTCGCGAGGTCGACTACGCGTCGGGACTCATCAACACCGTCGCCGGCGTGACTCCCACTGGCTGCAAACTGAACACCAGCACGATCAATACCTATACCTCCTGTTCCTCGCAGAGCGGCTGCGCGGACGGCGTTCCCGCGTATCAGGGCAAGATCGGGGGCGGCATTGAAGGCATCGCCGTGGACTCGTTCGGCAACGTGTACTTCACCGACAACTCCACTTCGAGCGCGTCCATCATCTACCATGGCGGCACGCGGGTCGCGGACTTCATTAAGCGGGTGAATCCGGCCGGTGTGGCGGCCTCCTCGGGCGTCGTGCAGGTGGGGTATGTGTACCACATCGCCGGCGAGGTCAACCTGAAGACCTGCAAGGGCTACAGCTCCAACCCCACCACCGTCTCTGTCATCGACATGGCGCCGGCATTTGAAGACACCAACAACCAGGCTGGCACATCGGGCACCTTCCTCCCGCTGCTGGGCGCCACCACCCCCGTCTACGGCGCCACCCTGAACGGTCCCAGCAACATTTCGCTGGATAGCGCGGGAAACATTTATATCGCGGATGTGGGCAACGGAACGACGCGGGTGATCAACACCCAGGAGACCCCGCAGACCTTCTTCCAGTACACGCTGCCGCCAGGATATATGCGGTCGATTCTCAACTGCAGCGCCACCCTCACCGTGTCTTGCACCACTCTGGGCGCCACCGCCACGACTTATGTGGCCACCGGCGTCAACGGCCCGGCCAATAGCCTGGTCTACACCAACGACTACGATTATTCGTCGGCCGACGCGTATGGCAACGTCTATCAGGTCAACACCAAGGGCGCGAGCCCCGGAATCTACGCATCGGTGGCCTATGCGGGTGGAACTCCGCTGACCAATCTGTTGACCGTGGAGGCGCCGTATCTGTCGTCCATCTACAGCGCGAACGAGACTGCCTACCCGACTCCCTCCTCGGACCAGAGGACGCCGAATGAGTTGCCGCTGACCTATGGCAACGCATACATCGTCGGTGGCCAGCCGGCGACCGCCGTTCTGCCGGGCGCATTCCTGAGTGTTCTCGCCGTCACCACCGAAGAATTGGTCATTCGTCCGACCTCGTGGGTTGCCGACACCTTCGGCACCCAGTGGTATTACGACAACCACTACCCGGAGGTCTTCCGCATCGACCAATACACCGCGACCGCGACCGGAATCTACTGGGGCGACGCACTTACCGGATCGCCGGTGAGGGGCACCACATCGGTCGCCGGTCTGAGCGGGACGGACAAGATCCAGAACCAGATCGTTACCAACACTGGCGCCATCATCAACGGCACGATCAGCAACTACAATACGAATTCGCCGGCCAGTTTCACCAACACCTGGAACTGCGTCTATGGTTCGGCGGGCGCGCCCTGGCTCTACGGGCCGCAAACCTTCGATCCTGAAGGGGATGGATGCCCCTCGGCCGTTGTGAAGATGAACGGCGGCAACTACTATACCTACTCGGACGGTCTGGGGAACGTATACATCGGCGACTCCGCGGATGAGATCATCCACGAAGCTACGATCGGCACTCAATTCCCGGCGACCCCGGTGAATACGGCCACGCCGGTGACCCAGGAGATCCAGGTCCACTTCGACGCGTCGAACATTCCCGTCACCGGCGGTGCGGGAACGACGGTATCGATCGCCGATGGTCCCTCCCTTGGTTTCACCACCACGTCCTTTAGCATTGTCTCCGGTACCGGGGACTACTCGTTCGACACCACCACCCAGGAATTTCCACTGGGATCGTTGCTGGTGCCGATCACCGGCCTCCCGCTGGCGTTTGGTAACTCCACCCTCACGCCCAACTTCAACATGTACCCGACGCAGGCCATGTTGGCCAATGGCCAACCCGCTCTTCCCACCTGCACGCAACTGGGGACCGCGGAGAACGATAACAGTTGGGACTGCCTGGTCAATGTGAAGTTCAGTCCGACCGGGGTGGGATTGCGGACCGGCCAGTTGGTGGCAACCACCGCGAACGGCTCCGTCTACAACTTCCAGCTCACCGGCTATGGAACGGGCGCGCAGTTGGCCATCGATGGCGGCTCGCAGACAGTCGTTGCCACAACCGGCCTGGGCGCTGCCAGCGCGGTCGCTGTGACCTCGGCGGGCACCCTCTACATCGCCGACCCGACCAACAACCAGATTGTGGTTAAGCCTTCCGTCGGCTCGCAGAGCGCGATCACGACCATGACCGGCGTGACTCCGACAACCTTGAGCGGCCCGAAGGGCGTCGCGGTCGATGCGGCGAACAATGTTTATATCTCCGACACCGGCAACAACCGGATCCTCAAGTACAACCCCATCACCGGCGCGGCGACCCAGCTCGGCAATAACCTTTGGATTGCGGGCGCAATCTGCGATACGCCGGGCGCACAGGCCGGGGACTGCGTGTTCCAGGGATTTGCGACACAGCCGCAGAATATTACCGCAGCGGTTCCGCCACCGTCGATCGTAACCAGTTTGGGTGCCTCGGGAAGCTCATTCGCCGTCTCGATCCTGAATGAACCAGGCGCATCCGTCGGCCTGACCGCAGCAACCAGTGGCAGTCCGATTGTTGCCACCAATCAGGCTTCTTACACGATACCGGGCACCACCGGCACCACGGCCCCTCCGCAATACACGTTCAAGGCGCCGCAGGGCCTGGCAGTCGACACATGGGGTAACGTCTACGTTGCCGACACCGGCAATGGAGTTGTCGTGCTGATCCCCTCCAACACCAACCTGGGCGGGGCCACTCCGTTGCTGCAATATCCCGGCGCGCCCGCGTTCGTGCATCCGACCGCGATCGCAATCGGTGCGGGGCCTGGCCTGGGCAACGCTCAGTCCCCCTATCCGCTCAATAATATTGTCAACGGCGGCTTCATCTACGTCGCCGATCCGCAGAATCCGTTCAGTCAGATTGTTCGCCTGCCGCCCGGCGGCGGCGACCTGCAGCCGTCAGTCTCCGGCGCGACCTCTGCGCTGTACTCTCCTGCGGCCTTCCCGCTGGTTGGCGGCAACGGCATCGCCGCTCCCAACGGAGTTGCGGTGGACGCGGCCGGCAATGTCTATATCTCCGACAGCGGAAACAACACGGTTTGGGAGACGCCCGCCAACTCTTCCAATCCGATGTTCGCGCTCAGTTTTGCAGGGCTGAGCAGTCCGGCGGGCCTTGCCCTGGATCCGAGCGGAAACGTGTACGTTGCGGACTCGGGGAACGATCGCATCCTGTTCATGAACCGGCAGAATCCGACCGCCAACTTTGGCACCGTGCCGCAGGATATGACGGCATCTTCGGGGATCTCCGGCACGCCGGCGGGATGCCCGGTTCTTGGAAGCGGAACACCCTGCACTGGTGTGTTGACGGTCTCGAACATCGGCAACACGTCGGTCACACTGGCCGCGCCCCCCACGGTGTTGACCGGGAGTACTGAATACACCTCCTCCAGCACATGCGCAGCGAGCTCGTTCCAGCCGGGATACACATGCACCATCTCTCCGCTCTTCACCCCAACGGCCGATGGCGCCCCGACACCCACGGGTTCCATCACCGTGAATGGGACGCAGACGGTCGCCCTGGTGGCGAACGGTGCGAACCCGGAGACCAAGGTCGTTCTCAGCGCCTCGCCAACTACTGGCGGAACGTCGCCGAACTTCACGGTTGCTACCGGTACGCCGGTGACCATCACCGCGACGGTTACCCAGCCGCACGCCGCAACCGCCACGCCCACCGGCACGGTCGTCTTCACCTTAACGCTCGACTCGGGCACCGTGTACAACAGCACAACCAATCCCAATGGTTGCGGAGCGCCCATCGTCTCGGGTTCGCAAACGCTGACCGTATCCGGCAGCTCGTCTACGGCAACCTATACCTTCACGCCTGCCGCGGGTCTGGCCTACACCGTCAACGCGACCTATACCCCAGGTGCCGCCGACACAACCGACAGCACAACGCTGGCGCAAACTCCGATCGTACTCACGGCTCCTCCCACAGTTGTGGAGTCGGCGACGGACTCCAACCTCACCTATAACTATGGTGTCGTCCCTGTCATTCCGACTGGCGCCGTGAGTCCTGCTCTGCCGGCTGGGGTGACTGCCCAGTGGATCAGCAACGCCAGCCAATACTCGGCCGTTGCCGGCAGCCCCTATAACATCCAGGTCCTCTTCACCGGTACCGGTGCATGCAGCTATGGAAGCCCGACTGTGTACCTCACGGGATCCACAACCACACCGGCTCAAGTGATTGAAAAGCCGGCTACTCTGACTGTCTCGATTCCTGCTTACACGACGGTCTACGGAGCTCCCAACTTCAACTTCGCCTCGGGGATGACGATCACTGGGCTTGTGGGCACCGACCAGGCGAGCGCAACGTTCTCGACTACGCTCGGCGGTCCGTCAGTTCTCTCATCCACACTGGCTGTGGGCACGTACACACTGTATGCGACCATGACCGGTAAAGCCATCTCCGCCGGCGACTACATCATCACCCCCAACCCGCCCACCGGCTCCGATGTAGTCACTCAGGCACCGTCGGGCATGACCATTACGCCGGCGAAGGCCAACGTGAGCCCCTCCATCTCTGGCGTGGGCGCCGCGGCCTATATCACCGATACGGCGGCTAACCTGACGGCTGCCACCTACGCGATCACGGTCAGCTCCCTGGTTGCCGCGGGCAGCGGAACGCCGACCGGCACCATCTCGGTGACGGACAACTTCGTCCCCATCACCTCGACTGTCCTCATCCCAACCCCAACGTCAGGGACGTTCCCCTTGAACGCGGCGGGAGGGACCTTGTGGCCGACAGGGACAATAACCATTCCTCCGTGCTCGGCAACGGTAACCACCGGCTGCAACCCTGTGGTGACTCTGTTGTCGGGGTCTGGCACCTTCACCATACCCAACCCCAACGGCGCAGCTGCTCCGCCGCTCGGTACCCACTACCTGAGCTTCGTCTATAGCGGCGACAGCAACTTCGTATGCTCGGTGATCGGGCAGGCAGCCACCACGTCTCCCGCATGCCCGTCAACCGGGTTGGTTCCGAACGCGCTGGTTGTCGACAATGTGGACTTCACCATGACCGACACCATCACCAGTCCAATCCCTGTCGATCCGGGTGTTGTTCCGAGCAGCAGCGGTCTGGCCGCGGCACCTGGCCAGAACAGCAGCTATACACAGTCCACAATTGTCACGATTGGAGGGATCAATTCGTTCGCCGGCAACATCAATCTCACTTGTGCAACCTCGGCTCCGACCTATATCAGCTGTTTCATTGGGCAACTCAGTGTGATTAATGGCGGGGTGCAAACATCGTCGACTGTGACGATGCCAGGCCCCAATCCGCCGAACCAGGCAGTCGTCTTCAGCGTGCAGACGCCGGCAGAGCTGCCGCTGGGCTTCAATACAACGGCCCAACTTCGCACCACTGCAACCAGGACCGTGCTGGCGTTCCTGCCGTTCGGCGTCCTCGCATTCTGCGTGCGTCGCCGGCGCAGACTGAGCAAGGCGTTGTGGATGCTGATTGCAGTCGCAATGGTGAGCGTGGGGATGAGCGGATGCGGCGGAAACATGGTGGATTTCTACACACCGATTCCCACGGGCGCGCAATCGGTCGTCATCTCGGGCGCGTACACGAACACCACAACCCCGTCACTTTCTGTGACGCGTACACTCACGATTCCGATCAACATCATTTAGGAAGCGTTGACGATCGGGCTGGGCAAGGTCCTTCGGGACCCTGTCTGGCCCGATTTTTTTTGCGTGCAGCGCGTGACTCTTACCGGGTCTACGACGAGTTCGGCAACGCGATGGTAGAACCTCGTGCGGGCGCGTCAGGGCGGCCTTCATGCTTCGGTCGCAAAGAATGATTCCACGTCTTCGATGGATTGGGTGAGGCGGTAGGGGGGCAGTGAGTCGAGGAAGATGCGTCCGTAGCGCTGGCGCTGGATGCGGGGGTCGAGGAGCATGAGGACGCCGCGGTCCTTCAGCGAGCGGATGAGGCGGCCGAAGCCCTGTTTAAGCGTGATGACGGCGCTGGGAACCTGATAGTCGAAGAAGGCGTTGCCGCCGGCGTTGGCGACGGCGTCCATGCGCGCCTTGACGACGGGGTCGGAGGGGACAGCGAAGGGCAGCTTGTCGATGATGACGCAACTGAGCTGTTCGCCCTGCACGTCCACGCCCTGCCAGAAGCTGGAGGTGCCGAAGAGAATGGCGCCGGGAGTGTCGCGAAACTGCTCCAGCAGGACGGTGCGCGGTGCGGTGCCTTGCAGCAGCAGCGGGTAGGGCAGCTCGGCGGCGAGGCGCTGGTGCATGGCGCGCATCTGGGCGTGGCTGGTGAAGAGGCAGAAGGCGCGGCCGCGGGCGATCTCCAGCACGCGCCGGGTGCGTTCGGCGGCCTGCGGAAAGTAGTCGGGCTCGCGGGGATCGGGCATTCCCGGTGGCAGATAGAGCAGCGCCTGGCGCGGGTAGTCGAAGTGCGAGGGGACGACCAGCTCGCGCGCCAGGGTGAGGCCGAGCCGCCGCGAGATGTGCTCGAAGCCGGAGACGGTGTTGCCGGACTCGTCGCTTCCCGAGGCTACGGTGAGCGTGGCGGAGGTGAGCACGACCGAGTTGTAGGCCTCGAAGAGCGTGGCAGCCAGGATCTGGGAGACGTCGATGGGCGTGGCCTG
>Ga0187851_10002673_pt1 | contig 15569 bp, 16 predicted proteins | sample June2016WEW_6_10_FD_132997 | JGI IMG/M metagenome (GOLD analysis project Ga0187851, IMG submission 132997) | Peatland microbial communities from SPRUCE experiment site at the Marcell Experimental Forest, Minnesota, USA - June2016WEW_6_10 | ecosystem: Environmental > Terrestrial > Soil >...
GCTGTCTGTGGACGTTCGCTGAACAAGGTGAGAGTGACGCTCTCCTGCGGCTGGCTCAAATCATCGTGCCTCTAGTGAAGGCGATCAATGAGAAGATTAGCACGGATGCGCAAGTTTTGGGCTGCTGGCCCAGATCGTTGCCCTTTTGGCCCGTCCTGAAATCTCCGCATAAAGATTTCGACAGCGATCACAGGAGGCTTCTTGGGGCGCTTCAAGTTGGCGATGATTACCCGTTCACGATTAAAGAGGAGTCGCGTTGGACTGCGCGTGACGCGATTGGCAAATGGGCTATCCATCTCTGTAAAGTAATCGAGATAGACCAGGAATGCCGTGCGATTGATGATGATCCCGCACCTTGGGCACGAAAACTTTTGGAGTTGAAACCGTTTTCATCAAACACATGGGAAGATTGGTGGATAGTTGCGAAAGGGCTTCTCCGACTTGACTACGTTGATGTGGTCGAGATTCCCGAACTGAATGGGACAGTTAAGGCGAGCGCAGACCGGCTGTCTCCAGGGAGAATCCGCAAACGCATACTCCAAGCCTTGAAGGAAAAGTTCAAGAGCATGGCTTGGGAGAACAAGAGTTAGTTGGCTTCTAAACGCTAGTCGTCACCCGTTCACGACACACCAAGCGGCTATGCCGTAAAGTTGGCGAAACTGACCCCCTTCGACTCTGCCAAGGTTGCTGCCGTAAGATGCAACCATGAGAAATATATTGCATCAAGCGGAAACGCCGGGCGCGGCAGATTTCCCTGCCGAAAAACTCCCGCCACTTCCGCCGAAAAATGAACGCGGTTTCCTGACCACCAGCGAACTCCAGAAAACAGTTCTGCCATATTCCCGGCGCGCAATTTTTGATTTACGAAGGAAAGGCATCATTCCCTCAATTCAAGTCGGCTCAAAAGTTTTGTATCACAAAGAAAGTGTGATTGCTGCCTTACTTCGCCGACAAAACGGAGGCGCGGATCAATGACCAGTTCGGTGTGAATTGTCCCGCTGAAATTTCCTTTGGCTTGGACGTGCGCCGCCCCGGTTTGCTGGAAACGCGCAGGACTGGTGATGTGTTGCACGGCATAGCGAACGGTGAATGGCAGGAAACTGTTGCCCTTGTTCGCTCGCTGCCAACCGATTCAACCGAACAAAAAGCCGCCAAACTCACGCTCCCCTATGCAACATTTGCAGGCAAGTTTTCCCGCCGTGAAATTGCCGGCCTTGTCCGGCACTCCGGGCAAATCGGAATTGATCTCGACGACCTGGGCGAGGCCAGAGCCGTCGCCGTGTTGCAAGCCGCCGTCGCCGACAGGTTTTGTCTTGCCGCATTTCGTTCTACCCGTGGTGAAGGTGTCCGGCTGATTTTCCGAATCACGCCTTGCTCACCAGAGAACCACGCCATCGCATTTGAACAAGTCGCCGAACACGTCGGCAACACCTATGGGCGGGACGTGGACGAATCCGGCAAGGATGTTTGCCGCGCAAGTTTCGTCAGCTTTGATCATGGTTTGTGGTTCAATGCCGCCGCTGAAGTTCTGCCGTTGATTCTACCGGATGCGACACAGCGATTCAGAGTGAACTACTCGCTGTGTCGCACACCTTATGCCGGTGATCTGGCTTTGACCTGCTGGAATTGGTATGGCCGCCATTACGCGAGCACGTCGCCGTGCCAAGACGGAGCGGCCAAGACGCACCGCAGTTTGCTTGAATTGGGCAAGGCTTGCGCGTTGCACGCCCACAAAATCAAAGAGCCGGTAACACCGCGAATCATTGACGCGGCTTTTGAATCGTGGCTGCACGAACACCAAAGGCAGGGCGTGACGCTGCGATGCTCGCCGGACGAATACCGTGCCGAATTTGCTGCGAGCATCAAAGGGTGCTCGCGGAAAGCATGGTTCAATGCCGCCGCCGACAAATGGTTGCGATGGACTCGCCACGCGGATTTTCCACGCGATGGATTGCCGCACGAAAAAATCTTGTTCGCCATCCGACAGCATTGCGCCGAATCCGGTAGCCCGGAATTTTTTATCGGCGTGCGCGACGCCTCGCTGGTTTCTGGCGGTGGTAAGGACACGGCTTGCCGGATGTTGAAAAAACTTTGCGCGTCGGGGCATCTTGAAAAATTCGGCGAACGGCGGCACTTGCGCCACGCCCAAACTTACCGATTAAAAACATGAAAACACAAAACCAATCCCGGCCCGGCGCTGCCGAATTGCTTTTGTTCGCCGACTTGATCCACGGATACGCCCGGCGGCTTGAAAATTTGGTGACATGGCAAGACGTGCTTCAGCGCCATTACTACGCAGTCGAGGCTGGTGAATCGCCGCACGACCTAACCCGATTTCAGCAAGCTTGGCGAGAAAGTGGCGAGGACAAAGAGGATGTGGCTTTCTTCACGATTAGCTGGCAAGCCGAACGGTCAGCGGACGAAATTTTCGAGACTGACACTAAATTAAATGAATTGTCCGCCAAAATCCGCGCCATTGAACAGCGTGAAGGTTTGGGCGAGTTCGACGAATTTGATCCCGACCATCCCGAAACGCCCGCCGACTGGAAAACCTTGAATGGGAAATTGAATCGCCGTTTTCAGGTCGTCGAGAAAATCAGAGACGCCCGGTTCATCCGCTGGTTGCGTCGTCACGGCGAACTCGACATGGCCGACTTGTTTGCGAACGACCGCGCCGCCTATGACCGCCGCCGTGAGGCCGGACGATGCAAACTTTTTGGCCCAATGCCCGACTTCATCACCGATACCATGCAGGGGGACACGGGGGTTACTGAAGTAATCAGCCAGAACGAATGAAACAAACCGCCAAAAAATCATGCGCTGCCGCGAAAGGCGACGGCACAGCCTGCGGCGCTGCCGCGTTGCCGGGTTCGCAGTTCTGTTTTTTTCACGATCCAGCCAAAGCCGCCGCGAGACGGCAGGCGCAATCGGCTGGCGGACTGGCGAACAAAATGGCGACGCTGCCCGCCAACGCGCCAGACGTGAAAGTTGAGGATGGCGCGGACGTGGTGAAACTGCTGGGCGCGACGATCAATCAGGTTCGGCGCGGCGAAATTGACCCGCGTGTGGCCAATGCGGTCGGATATTTGAGCAACATAGTGTTGAGTGCCACCGGCCAGCGCGAACTGGAAAACCGGCTCGCCGAACTGGAAACACTGGTCAAAAACCGGCGGCAATCAGCGTGAACGCGCCGGAGAATTTTTATGACGACGACCACGGCACACAAACGCCTAGACGAGATTGAAACGCATCTGACGCCGAAGGAATGGGCCATCCGGCTGGCGGATGAAATGCGGAAATATCCCGACGCGCTGGCGCACATGAAGGCGCTGGTCAAATTGCCCCTGCACGAACTGCCGGTGCAACGACCGTATTATGCCTTTGAAAAACAGGCCGCCGAACGGCATCCCGGCGACAACCCGGACGACATCCGCGCCAGACATCGGCTGACAGACGCGCTGTGGGGTGAGTTTCACACGCTAAAGCTGCTGATCCGGCAGGTTGATCAAACCATGCAGCGCAAGGTTGAAACCATCAGCTTGCAGGTCGCGCTTCAGTTGTCCGCGCTTCACGCCCTGATTCTGAAGGACGCATTGGCACAAACAGATAATGGCAAAACTCCGTTGGCCGAGTGGAGCCACGAATATACCGCGCTGCTGAAGGATTTTTACGCGCACCGCGCCGCCGTCGAATTGATTCAGGGTGAACAATTCGACGGGCATCTGATCCTCTTTTTGGATTTGGAATCCGAGTTGATGGAAGCGGCGCGAACTATTGAAAGTGCTGTCGGCACGGCCAACGACTACTTGAACCGCCGGGCAGCGTGTGCCGGTGCAGGCATGAATGGAGGCGCGGCTGAAAAGAATCTGGCCATCGGCCTTGAATCCATCAAAGCCGGTGCCAACGGTCAACGGGCTGCCGCTATCGCCAAAAAATGGCAGCATGATGCCAGCCGCGAAGCGGTGGAATCAGACGAGGAACAATGGGAGCAGTGCCGGGAGGAGTTTGGGGCGAGAGATTGACCAAACTCAACGGCCATCACTTACATTTGCAATTTTGCGATGTAAGGCTTGAGGGCCTTTTCCAAGCGGATCATGGCGTCAATCATCGCGTCTTGGATGCTCGGCCACTTTGATACGTCGTCCCGGTATCCGCCAATGGGGGTAATTTTCTTTATCCGACATGCGCGTTTTCCCTCCAACCGCTGCCATTCCAGAGGCCCGCCAAAATCCTTTTCGATGGCATCTTTAGAAGCGGCCAAAGAATCAAAAATGGTTTTGCTTTCATCGCCTGCCTCCTTGCCCCGATCAATGTAAAGCTCTGCGGCCCCCTCGTGTTTGAGGATGACATAGTTAAAGCCCAAGCCGCGCCTGCCCGAACCTGCGCCTATCCACCCATGTTGGCCGGGGGAAATGTTGGAATGGAGCTTCGTTTTGTCTTTGGCGCGGTTGAGAAGTTCTGTCCAAAAGTGCTGGCGCAAATCGTAACGTTCAGCCAACTCCTTCTTTGTCGCCCCGACCTCGCGGCCTTCTTCACTTGGGCCAACAATTAGGGTGAGCAATGGGGCGGGGTCAGAACCGCCTATCCGAATGCCTTCGATTTTCAAGAGATAAAAGTCCGCATCTGAACCTTCGTTGAGCCAGGTAATCGCGGCGACGTGTTCAGGACGTGGTTCAGCGACAATCCAGACCGCTTTTTTCGCGCCGATGGCGGTTAAATAGGTGATGAGCTTGCCCAAGTGGGCGTGGTCGCTTTTTTCAAGCTGGTTTTCAATGACTACAAGACCACCGCCTTCTTCTTCCGCAACCAAGTCAACGTTGAATTCACCCGCCGATTGCTCGCGCTCTGCGTTGGAGAGCGAAAGGTCAAGCGGTTCGTTCAAAACTTCGATGTTGTCTTGAAGCCATTTTGTGAGGTCAAGCGCCTCATGCTTCCAAACTTCACGTAACGGCACTCGCTGAATTTTTCCAATCATAAGGAATATCGTTTGAGTTAAGTTCGCAGGCCATTTGCAGCGACAGTCTCACGAATCTCACGTCAAGTCGAGCATGGAACGGTTACATCAAGGGATGTTCTATGAAGCGCAGCACGATGGAAGAAATGCTATCCATTCGACGCTGGTTATGCTTTTGGAATGACTCGAACAAATTACTGACGGCGCGTCGCGGATGCGCTACGCTCGGCGCGTTCGTCAAAATCAACCGCCCATGCCAACAGAAGCCGATGCCAGAATCGTGGTTGACCGCCTCTTGCGCGAGGCGGATTGGGACATTGAAAACAAGTCTGTCGTCTCCACGGAAGAACCGGCGGCAGACGGACGTGCTGATTACCTCCTGAAAAATTCCCGCACCCGGCCTCTCTGCGTTGTCGAAACGAAACGATTTTCAATTGATCCCTACTCGGCGAAAACGCAGGCCAAGGGATACGCCGTCAGTCAAGGCGCTCCGTTCATCATCTTGAGCAATGGGCGCGAACATTACTTTTGGGATTACGAAACTGGCGATGCGCGGCCAATCATCGGTTTTCCTACACAAGCCGACCTCGAAAGCCGCGCCAATCTGCGGCAGCACCGGCGCGGCGACCTGGCAACTTCCATCCGGGCAGTGCCCATGCCGACGCACTTCCGCTTCAAAGGTGAGGACGTGGACGCGCGGCCCTACCAACTCGGCTGCCTCAAAGCCGCAGACGACGCACTGATTACCGGACGCCGGCGGATGTTGTTTGAAATGGCGACGGGCACAGGCAAGACGCTGACGATTGCCATGCTGATGAAGCGGTGGTTTCAGTCTGCCGCCATTTCGCGCGTGCTGTTTCTGGCCGACCGCATCGAACTGGCAAAACAGGCCAAGGAAACTTTCGACGATTACCTGCGTGATTATCCCTGCACTTTGCTTTTCGGCGGCAAGAAATCGCTCGAAGGACAAATCGTTGTCGGCACACTCGACACGATTGCGGGGCAGCTTGGGCCGGGCGGTTTCGGTCACGCCTATTTTGATCTGGTCATCACGGATGAATGCCATCGTTCCATTTACAATACGCACCGCGCCACACTTGCGCACTTTGACGCCATCCACATCGGCCTGACCGCCACGCCGAATCCCGGCGAACTGCATTGGGTGAGCGAGCACGAACGCCAGCTTGTCCGCAGCACCTATATGTTTTTCGATTGCTGGGACAGCGCCGCGCAGGAAGGCCGCCCGACATTTGCCTACCCCATCAGCGAAGGTATCCGTGAGAAATTCCTTGCCGACTATAAAATTTACTCCGCCGAAACCGTGCTTACCTTCGAGGGCACGGAATGGGAGTATGAAGAAATCGGCTTCTCCGATTGGGGGCGCAATGCCGAAAGCGAAGACCGGCTCAAGCTCATCATTGATGAATACTTCCGCGTCGAGGAAGAACGCCCGCAAACTCACCCGCGCAAAACCATCGTGTTCGCCGTCAGCGAAAAGCAGGCCGTGATTTTGGAACGCCTGTTCAACCGGCTTCTTCCCGATGCCGCGTGTCTGCGCATCGCGCAGCAGACGAACCGTTCGCCCGCCGAAGTCCGCCAGGATTTCGCGCAAAAAATCACCTGCTGGTCAAACAACGGCAATCCCAAGCCGATCATTGACCGTTTCAAATTCGACCCGTTGCCCGTCATCGCGGTTTCCGTGGATATGCTCGACACCGGCTACGACCACAAGGAGATTGAAAATCTCGTGATGCTTCGCCCGACCACGTCAGCCATCAAATACGCGCAGATGCGCGGACGCGGTAGCCGTTTGTGTCCACGCATCGGCAAAACCTCGTTCCTGATTTACGATTTCGTCGGCAATCATTCGCAGTTCAACGACCCCGGCGCGCAATATCACCGGCCAAAACAAGTGGGGCGACGCCCTCAGCCTGGTCCCGAATCCGGACCAGAGCCAGGCCCCGGCCCAACACCACCGCCGCCGCCCGGCCCGCCCGGCCCGCCGCGTGAATTTACCGTCATCCCGATGGGAGCAAAGGAAGACACCATTCGCCGCCGCGAACTCATTCACGTCGGCCCGGAGGGCATGGCGATTGACCGCAAGACCTATCAGGACGGCTGGCTCAAGCGGATTCAGGAATTGCGCGACACCGACCCGGCTGTCCGCAAAATCATGGCGGGCGAATCTCTGACCGATAACGAGTGGGAAGAACTCGCTCAGAAACTCAACTCGCCCGAATTCTGGTTTGATGAACCCGCGCTCCGCAAAGCGTTCGAGCAGCCGTCCGGTTCGCTTTCCGATTTTATCCGCACTGCGCTCGGTTTGTATGAACTGCCCACGCGCCAGCAGCGTGTCGAACGCGCCTTCAATGCCTGGGTGGCCGAACATTCCAGCAGCATTAATCCCGATCAGGCGCGGCTTTTGAGCCTGTTGCGCAATGTCGTCTCCGCCGCCGTGACCGAGACGAAATACGTCCCGCTTGATCCCAGCATTTTCACCCGCCCACCATTCACCTTCCAAGGTGGACGCGCCCGCGCCGAAGCGCTGTTTGGGCGCGACCGGCTCACCGCCATCATGCAGGAATTGAACGATCTCATCGCCGCCGCATAATTTCATGGATAACACCTCACTCCAAAATCTGCTCAAACGTCTCTGCAAAGTGATGTGGGAAGCCAACGTCACGAACCCGATTACCTACGTCACGCAGATTTCCTACCTCCTGTTTTTGAAAATGCTCGAAGAAATGGACACCGAACAGGCGGACAATGGCAACGCCCGCCGCCAGTCCATTTTTACCGAAGTGAAGATCGGCGAGGCCAAGGTGGATTTCGGCAAACTCCGCTGGTCAGTGCTCACGTCCGATCCTGACAACGGGCGGATGCTCGAAACGCTCCGCACCCTGCTACCGAAACTCGCGCTGCATCCCGCGCTCTCGCCCGCTGCCCGCGCCTTGTTTGAAGATTCCTCCGTCGTCATCCCTGATGGCGCGACATTGCGCAAGGCGGTGGACACACTCAAAGGCCAAAACTTGTTGAGCGAAGATGCCGACGTAAAGGGCGATTTGTTTGAAATCCTTGTCAACGACCTCGGCAGCCAGAAAAAAGCCGCGCAGTTCCGCACCCCGCGTCATCTCATCCGCGTCATTGTTGAAATGGTGAATCCTCAAATCGGCCAGACCGTGTGCGACTCCGCGTGTGGCACGGGCGGATTCCTCATTGCCGCCTACGAACACATTTTGCTGGCGAACAGTTCGCCGGAATTTATCCGCGAAGTCCCCGCGCCTTACGGCCAGCCAGTCAAACGCGGCATGGGCGACCGCCTCAAGCCGTCGCAGTGGAAATTTCTGCAACAAGGCACGCTCCACGGTTTCGAGGGCGACAAGGACATCATCCGCATGGCCGCCATGAACGCCGTGCTTCACGGTTTCGATTACTCGCCCATCGTCCGGCGCGATTCCATCTGCGGCAGCGAGGATAAGTGGGACGAAGTGCAGTTCGACGTGATTCTGGAAAACCCGCCGTTCTCCGGCCAGCGCGGCGACGCTAAGCGTTCTTTGCGCATCGAGAAGGGCGACAAATATGTTCTGTTCCTCGCCGCCGCGCTCCGCAGTTTGCGGCCCGGAGGACGCGCTGGTATCATCTTCCCAAATGGCATTTTGTTTGGCGACTCCAACTCGCACATTGAGGTAAAAAAACGCCTGCTCGCCGAGTGCGACCTGCAAGCCGTCGTCACGCTGCCCAAGGGAATGTTCGAGCCTTACACACCCAACCCGACCTGCTTCCTCATTTTCCAGAAGACCGGCAAGCCCACGAAGGAAGCTTGGTTTTACCGCGTGCAGGGCGACGGCTCATCGCTCAAGAAGGCACGAAAGTTTGGCCCACAATTCCCCAACGACTTTCCCGACCTGCTGAAAAAATGGCTGAAACGCCAGACCGCCGACGGCGTGGCGTGGTGCGTGCCTGCCGAAAAAATCATCGCCAACGGTTACAACCTCACGCTCGCCAGCCTCGGCCTTGTCGAGCCGGAGAAAACCGACCACGCCGAGCCGGAGGAAATTCTTTCGTCCGTGGCCGAGAAGGAGCAAAAGATTTTGGACATCATCGAGGAAATGCGGGAACTCGTGTTGGAGGAAAATGGCAATGGGAAATGAGGAATGTTCAACCTCGTGGAAACTCAGCTCAATCTCGGAAGTTGCTGAATTGAGCAACGGCGGAACTCCGCCAAAATCAAATGCATCTTTCTGGCAGGACGGAAAAATTCCTTTTGTGACGGCTGCCGACCTCACGGAGCTTTACGTTGAAACCGGACGTTCCGCGTTGACAGAAGCAGGTCTGAATAGTGGGAAGACCGTAGTTTGTGAACCCGGCGATTTGCTTATCGGCACGCGCACACGGGTCGGCAATTGCTCTATCGTCAAGTGCCGGATGGGAGCAAGCCAAGACATCACCCGCGCTCGGCTAAAACCAAATTGCCTACCGGAATTTTTCCGATACTTCTTTGCTCATGCTGCAAACGAACTTGCCTTCTATTCGCAAGGGACATCAATCCAAGGTATCACTCGTGAAACCCTTGATGATTTTGAAATCCCCGTTCCGCCGCTGGCGGAGCAGCGGCGGATCGTGGCGCGGGTGGAAGCGTTGACCCACCGCCTCGACCAAGCCCGCCAAGCCCGCCAAGCCGCCCTCGCCGAAGCCGCCACTTGCCTGCGCGCTGCCGTTGCTCGTGCCTTTGCCACCGCCGCCGCATCTTCCATCCGCCCTCTAGGCAATGTCACTGGCATCATTGGGGGCAATTCGATTCCCGAAAACGCACCGCTGCCCGGCACTGGCGAGGAGCGCATCGGCCTGATGAAAGTTTCCGACATGAACGCTTCGGGCAACGAGCGTTTCATCACCAGTTGCAAACTCGAAACCAGCCGTGCCGCTGCCGTTTCCCGCAAGCTTCGCATCGTGCCTGCCGGAGCGGTCGTGTTCCCCAAGCGAGGCGGTGCGATTGCCACCAACAAGAAGCGTGTGTTGACCATACCAGCCGCGCTAGACCCAAATATGATGGGCGTGTATCCGCAACCAGAGAGCGGCCTCACTTCGGATTTCCTGTTCTGGTGGTTCGAGTCGCTAGACCTTGCCGAATTGCAGGAAGACGGCGGTATTCCACAGGTGAACAAGAAGCATCTTGATCCACTGCCAATTCCAGTTATTTCCGAGCCGGAGCAACACGCCATCGTCACCCGGCTGGATGCGATGCGCGTGAAACTGGACGAATTGCAGCGGTTGCAGCGGGATGTGGAAGCGGAGTTGGCGTCGTTCACGCCCGCGCTTCTGGCCAAAGCCTTCCGGGGAGAATTGTAACGATGGCAGAAATGAAGCGGACCACTAAACCCACAACCAACAGGGGAGGCAACCGCCGCCGCAGACATAAGCACAGGCAATGGTTTCTTCGCCAGCGAAAGAAGCAGCTTCGCAGGGACATGCGCAAAAAGCGGCGAGGCGACTCTGGAGCGCGGCCCTTGTCAGGTTTGCACCTTAACATGCACACGAAAGGGAGCGTAAGTTCCGATAGAGAGCGCAGAATCACGATCCAATTGCCAGCAGTCTTGGACTTCGATGAGAATTACGAGCAATCCGCCAGCCATTTTGCAGTCTTGCGGGAAGCAATCCACAAAAGAAAAAAAATCAGGAGCCTGGATTTCAGCAGCATAGAATCCATCTCTCCTTCAGCGGCGTTGGTCCTCGCCAGCGAAGTTGACCAGTGGAATCAACAGGTCGGTAGGCGTTTAAGGGCGAATCTGCCTTCATGGAAGGACGACATCAAAAGGCTGCTCTGTCAGATGGGCTACTTTGAATTGCTCGAATTGGAAAAGCCAGAAGAGGCATGGCCCACGAAAAGCATCACATTCCTGAAATTCAAACGCGGCCAGGCGAATGCCGAGAACAGCGGTCAACTTGCAAAGCAACTTCGTATAGAGATTGAAACGCTTGTTGAACAGCGGATAAAAAAGCATTTCCTGTTCGAGGGGTTGTCTGAGGCGATAACAAACGTCGGGCAGCACGCATATCGCGACGAGGTTGATTCCCGGCGCAAGCAATGGTGGCTTTCGGCTTCATACGACGAAGATGAGCGAAAACTGTGCGTGACTTTTTATGACCAAGGAGACGGCATTCCGGTAACGCTGCCACGGTATCGTTTTTTTGAGCGGATAAAAGACGTGTTCAATTCGTGGACAGATTCGCAGAAGATAGAGGCAGCAACACAAATTGGCCGGTCTGCATCGGGTCTGGAGGAACGCGGAAAAGGGCTTCAAAATCTCGTCGAATTTGCTAAAGTCCATTCGGTTGGCAAATTGTCAATTTACAGTTTGCAAGGAATGTATGTTCAGTCATATACAAATGACGGCACGAACGCGTCGCAAACATCGGCACGAAAAGATTTCGACAATTCCATCGGTGGAACTTTAATTGAATGGTCGGTGACATTATGAAACGAATAGACATTGCAAAGGACTTCTCGGATACGCCGCTGGGGCGATACCCCACAGACTCGCCGGTCAGCGGTGAGAGATTCCGCGAAGAATTACTATGCCCGGCACTGAAAGATAACGACTCCGTCACAGTTGTCATTGATGGCGCTGAGGGATACGGCTCCTCGTTTTTGGATGAGGCATTCGGCGGCTTGGTGCGCAAAGGGTATTACAGCGCCGATCAGCTTGAGCAGTTGCTCAAAATTGAATGCAACGATCCTGAATATGTGATCTATAAAAGTTTGATTTGGAAATACATCAAAGAGGCTCGCAAAAAATAAGCTGACTATGGATGCCGTCCTCGAAATCTCGCGAATTATCGTGCCGCCGCTGATTACGGTTGGGTTGGGGGCTTATGTGGCACAGCGTTTCTTTGTCTCGCGGGCAAACGAAGGGGCGATGGTGGATTTTATGGTTAGGGACCTTCGCGAGCTTCAAAATGATGCCTTGGAATACTGGACGCTTGCCGCAGATACACCAGAGAATAAGCAGCGGCAAATTATATTGGCTCAGAAAATCAAGGGAATGATCAAGAGCTTATCTGCGGATTCCAATTACTACTGCGACCGCTACTGCAAATGTAAGTCGGGAGAGTTGCAGAACCTCTTGGTTGAGGTTGCAGATGCTTGCACTGGTGGGGAATTCGAGAGCGTCCGCAAGAAAGTTGACACGGGACGCTACATTCTCATCGTCAATGCCATCAATCGGGTTAAATCGGAGCTTCACCGGCGGAAATTGTAGCTGGCTACTTAGCCAAGAGTGAGTTGGAAAATAACGAACCACCTCGAACCGAGGGGAGTGATGACCGATGGCTGACAGCACCTATCTCAAAAATGTCGTTGAGCCGTTCATCGTGCAGTGGGTTTCCCGTCGCATCGGCGTGGCATTGCAGTCCCGGCGCGTTCCCGTCGGCCCGCGCACGGACGGCACGCCGGTTAATTTCGAGTTCGACGGCGTTTCGGAAGATGGTCAAACCGGCTTGCTAGTTTCCACCAGCCACACGGTAAAACCCGGCGGCACGCGCAAACTCCATGTGGATGCGTCCATCCTGCTCCGCGCCGCATTTCGACGCCGCATCATGGCCTTCGTAAGCGAGGACGTGCGGCAGAATTTCCTGAACAAGTGCGACGGCTTGCTCGAACTGTCAAAAATCGAAATGCTGGTGTGCGACGAACTGACGCCGGAGATGCAGGCTGGCATTTCCAAATTTCAGGCCGAAGCAAAATCGGAAGTTGGCGACAAGGGCAAACAATGGAAACCGGGCGGCCAGAGGCGGTGAGGAAACACACGCACGATGATGATAACGTTGAATGTCTATACGCTGAATGAAGAAGAATGGAGCTATCAGCAGCTTTTTCGTCTCTGGCGCGAAGCCAGCGGAGACGGCTTGGACGTTCAATTCGATTTCACCGGCTGTGGCTTTCTCCGGCAAAATGCAGTTGCATTCCTCGGCGGGCTGGCGCGGTTGATTGAGTATCGTGGCGGACGAGTCGCATTTGCTTGGGACACTTTGGGCGACGCTGTTGGCGCAAATCTTGCTCAAAACGGATTCATGGAATCATTCGGCGGACCGAGAAAGCATTGGACGGGAAATTCCATTCCGTTCCGCCATGACCGGGTTCAAGATGCCCACGTTTTTGAAAATTATCTCACTCAACTTTGGCTGGGGCGCGGCTGGGTGAACGTCAGCCCTGGACTTGGAAATGCAATCGTCGGAAACATGGCTGAGATTTACCTGAACGCATTTGAACACGGACAATCGCCGATTGGCGTGTTTGCGTGCGGGCAACATTATCCCAACAACCGGGAATTGAATCTGACGATTGTGGATTTCGGCGTCGGCATTCCGTCAAACGTGAGGTTGTTCAAGGCCCACGAATTTCGGCCTGAACAATTGCGGGCGGCCAATTGCATGGAGTGGGCTTTTCAAGCCGGCACCAGTACCAAGCCCGGTGGTCGCGGCATAGGGCTTGACCTGTTACAGGATTTTGTGAGAAAAAACGGGGGCCGGCTTGAAATGTTCAGCCATGAGGGGTATGTTTTAATCGCCGATGGCAAAATATCGTTTGCAGAGCGGAGCAAGTTTTTTGAGGGAACATTGGTGAACATTTCACTGCGGTGTGACGAGTCGTATTACTGTCTGGCGTCGGAAATGAGTATTGAACCGCTGTTTTGATTCGATATAATGCTATGAAAGTGAACGTCCAACCACTTGTCGGGGCTGTCTGCATGACCTATGATGACGGCGCTAAACTCCATGATGCCTACCGCGCCGCGTTTGACCGTGGCGAGGAAGTCGTGTTGGATTTTGCCGATACGCGAATTTTCGTGTCCCGATTTTTCAATGCGGCGGTCGGACAACTGCTCAAGGATTACGGCATTGATGAAGTTCGCCACCGTCTCAAATTCGAGAATTTGCCGGGTGCTGCCGTTGCTCCATTGCGTCATTCCGTCGAAAACGCACAACGCTACTTCCACGATCCAAAATTCCAGACCGCCCTCGACCGCGTGCTTGAGGCTCAAGCTGCGGAGGCTTGATGCCGGTCAACTATGCCGTCAAAGGGGTTGTCGTTGATTTGCGCGGTGATACGCCAAAGGCAACGGACAGAATTTACGTTGATACGAACGCATGGTTTTGGGCGGTTTATACAAAGGTGCAGTTTTCTCCCCAGCCAGCCAGCCACAACCAAACACAGGAATACCCAGCATTTCTCAAACGTGTCTTGAACATGGGCGGTCAACTCAATTGGTGCGGCTTGTCCTTGTCCGAACTGGCACATTTGATTGAGAAGACGGAATATGACATTTTCTTCAAGACGACATCTGTGCTGCTCAACCCGAAGGAGTATCGTCACAATTTAACTGCCGAGCGCGCCCGTGTTGTGCAGGAAATCCAAACCGCCTGGGGTGCGGTGGAATCAATGGCCGGTTGTCTTAACGCGCCTGAAATCAATGCGGCCTCAACTGCGGCTGCGTTGCAAGACTTCGCACAGTTGCCAGTGGACGGCTATGATTTATTTGCGATTCGCGCGGTCAACGCAGCGGGAATTACACAGGTCATTTCTGACGATGGCGATTTCTGTTGTGTGCCGGGGATCACCCTCTTTACCGCAAACCAAAATGTAATCAGCGCAGCCCGTGCCCAGGGAAGATTCCGTCAGCGGTGACGGAATCATCTTCGCGGTGTGCGGAAAAATGTTTCAAATGAACCCGGCATGTGTCTGGCCGGAAATGAGACATTATGACATTCGCAAGCCGTGTCCGTGAATTCACCATCATCTTCGCAAAGGAATTCTCCGGGCGCGGAATCATAGAGGCAAATCCCCGGAGCCGGGCGGCGAGTCAATTTGGAGCGCAGAAGGGTGACAGGGCGAGCAAGAGATTGACGCGACGACCGGCGACACACCATCACGCCTCTGATTCACGCGCACGGCCCCGGTGTCAGTGGCCCTTTAGGGCATCCAAAATCCACACCATGCCCTCTGTATCCTGACCACAATACTTTTCAAGGGCGCGTCGCACTCGTTTCCGTTCCGCCGCGCTGACATTGGTAAACGTGATCCGCAGGAACTCACTGCTGGCCGCTTCACCCTCTTGAATTTCCAAGTTTTTGTAATCCTTGCCCGTCAACGCTGGCAGAACCAATTTCATCGAAGCACTGCCGCACTGGTCTGGGTGGTAGAAATTGAATCCGCGAAATGGAAGCAGCAGGTCAACAATCCGCTGGTTCACCGCCGCAACCCACGGCTGATATTCGGGCAAAATTTCAGCACATTCCTTCATCCGGCTTTTTTCAAATGGTGCGTTGAAAACCAGAATGGAGCCGGACGGTTCCACCGCCGACTTCAACTGACGCATGAAATTCGTTCGCGGATCGTTCCGGCCCTCGGCCAGAAATTTGCGATGCTCCGGCTTCGTTCCGGCCTTGCGGACGATATGCAGGGAAAACTGAAATGGAATCTGTTGGTATGGGCGCGAGCCATCAAACAGCGGAATCGCCGTGCTGAAAGTTTCAAAGTCCAAAAAATGCAGCGGGTATTCCAAATTTTTCAGGAAGGTTTGAATCTGCGTCCGCTGGATGTGCGGCTTGCCGGTGA
>Ga0187851_10002675_pt1 | contig 15566 bp, 14 predicted proteins | sample June2016WEW_6_10_FD_132997 | JGI IMG/M metagenome (GOLD analysis project Ga0187851, IMG submission 132997) | Peatland microbial communities from SPRUCE experiment site at the Marcell Experimental Forest, Minnesota, USA - June2016WEW_6_10 | ecosystem: Environmental > Terrestrial > Soil >...
AAAAATAGTGATAGATGCAACAGGCCATGATGCAGTAGTTGTAAATTCACTGGAAAAAAGAGGACTTGTAGATATCGCAGGCTTCCAAGGCATGTGGGTTGAGAAATCAGAGGATGCTGTAGTGGAGAATACTCAAGAAGTTTATCCTGGAGTCATAGTCACTGGAATGGCCGTAGCCACCACATACGGTAACCCTAGAATGGGACCCACCTTTGGCGGAATGCTGTTATCTGGAGAAAAAGCTGCAGAAATAGTTTTGAATAAATTAAAATCTGACATAAGTATTAAAAATTCAGAAGCAGCCAAAATTAATGGTTCAAAATAAAAAAAATGGAGTTAATATTCTTTGATGAATCCACCTAAAGTAATAGCTGTATGCACTAGCAAAGAAAAACACACTAAGAAGAAGGATATTGGAAAATGTGTTTTAAGAGAAAACTATGGGATAATAGGGGATGCTCATGGTGATAGTGATACGCATCGACAAATAAGTCTATTAGCAATTGAGAGTATTGAAAAAATGCGTGAACTTTCTTTAAACGTGCATCCGGGGGATTTTGCTGAAAACATCACCACAGAGGGCATTGATCTCGTATCTCTCCCTTTAGAAACTAGGATAGCAATTGGTGATACAATACTGCAGGTGACACAAATTGGTAAGGTATGCCATAATCCCTGTGCAATTGGACAACAAGTAGGTGATTGCATAATGCCTCGTGAGGGTATATTTGCCCGAGTTATAACTGGTGGAGAAATTAAAATCGGAGATGAAATAAAGTTTATTAAAGATTAAACCTAAAAATATTTTTTTATTTTTATGGTTTAATCCTAAAATTTGAATTATTTCATTTTTTTTTATCTATATTTTAAATTTAAGATTATATTTTTTTTATTTTAAATTAAAATCGAATTATATTATATTAAAAAAATTAATTAGATAAAATGAACCAAATTATAGAAATAGAGTGCATAGAACATAGAAATGGAAATATAAAGTTCATTCACGGAGATAGATTAAAATGTTACATGGAACTGAAGTTTTAAAGAAAGGATTTGCAAAGATGACTAAAGGTGGAGTAATAATGGATGTCGTAAATGCTGAACAAGCTGTAATCGCTGAAGAATCCGGTGCAGTATCAGTGATGGCGCTTGAAAAAGTACCTGCAGATATTAGAGCAGCTGGTGGAGTGGCTAGAATGGCTGATCCCGCCAAAGTTACGGAGATAATAGAAGCAGTATCCATACCTGTCATGGCTAAAGTTAGAATAGGCCATTTTGTGGAGGCTCAAGTTTTAGAGACATTAGGAGTGGATATGATCGATGAAAGTGAGGTTTTAACCCCTGCCGATGAAAATTATCATATTGATAAAAAAAGATTCACCATTCCTTTTGTATGCGGTGCCCGGAATTTAGGAGAAGCTTTACGTAGAATGGATGAAGGTGCAGCTATGATCAGAACCAAAGGAGAAGCTGGAACAGGTAACATAGTTGAGGCAGTTAGACATATGAGAATGATTATGGGTGGTATAAGAGAACTCCGCAATAAGGATGAAGAAGAATTATGGGGTGTAGCCAGAGAAATAGAATCTCCACTTGAATTAGTAAGAGAAACAGCTAAACTTGGAAAACTACCAGTAGTGAACTTCGCTGCTGGAGGAGTAGCCACCCCTGCAGATGCTGCACTTATGATGCAGTTAGGAGCAGATGGAGTGTTCGTTGGAAGTGGAATATTCAAATCAGAATATCCAGAGTTAGTAGCTAAAGCCATAGTTGAAGCCACACATCATTACAACGAAGCAGAAATAATTGCTGAAGTCAGCCGTGATTTAGGAAAAGCAATGCCTGGACTAGAAATAAGTGAAATACCTGAAAATGAAAAACTACAAACCAGAGGTTGGTAGCAGAAAATAAATTAAGGTAAATTCATGAAGATTTCTTTTTTCTAATTTTTTTTTAATTAATTATTTTTTAAATCAATTGTTTGGATTTAAATAATAAATATAATGGATCAAATATAGTTCATTTGAAATTATATTAAAATTATTATTTAAAGAAATATATAATTGTTTTCTAGTTACAAATTTCATTTGATTTAAAGCTTCTACAGTGGTGAAAGTATGTTAAGGAATCTTCTGATAGATAAGGATTTATTTGAGAATATTCAAAAAAAAATTTTAGAAGCTGAAGATTGGAATGATAATGCTAAATTAGAAACTAATATCCTTGAGAGAAATGTTTTGAAACTTTTAAGAAAGAAAAGATCTTTGAAAAAATATAAAAAAATTGGTGTTAATCGTAATGATCTTAAGGAATTAATAGAGTTAGCTGAAATAACTAATTTAGAACTTTTTCAAGGTCCTTCAAATTCCGAATTAGCATCATTACATCCAGAGTGGTGTAATCATTGTGGCATATGCTGCAGTGAATCATCACCAATATTCATTCATAAAGATGAATTAAATCTATTAATTATGTTCAATCCAAGACTAGATACAGAAATTATAGCTAATGAATATTATCCAGAACATTTCAGGTTCAAAGAGGATAAACCATGCAAATTCCATAATGATGAAACAAAAAGATGTAAAATATATGATAGTAGACCACAAGTGTGCAGACATTATCCTCTCATGATGATTGGAAATGAAGATAGAGCTCGTAATATTATTAATCTACGTTATAACTGTAATTATGCCACAAGACTAATTTTAGAGAAGTCAATAATATTATTCGATGAAGCAGTAAAACGATTGGATAAAAAAAAATAAAATAATTTGTAAATGATAAAAAAATATCATTTTCAAAAAAATAAAAAAATTGATAAAAATTTTAGTATTCAAATTTTTATTTTAATCTTTCTCTGCTAATTTCTTCTTATAATTATCAATAGCAGCTTTCAATGCATCTGCAGCTAAATTAGAGCAATGCATCTTAACTGGAGGTAAACCTTCCAATTCATCCGCTACATCATTTCTGCTGATTTTCAAAGCTTCTTCAATGGTTTTACCCATAGCCATCTCCGTCACCATACTACTAGTTGCAATTGCAGCTCCGCAACCAAAAGTTTTAAATTTTATATCTTCAATGATGTTATCCTTAACTTTAATATAAATAGTCATAAGATCTCCACAAACAGGGTTTCCAACAGTACCCACACCATCTGCATCTTCTATTACACCCACATTCCGGGGATTTGAAAAATGTTCCATTACTTTTTCGCTGTACATGTTTATCAAACCTTTGCCTGACACCATAAAGGAGACATTTTCCTTAAAGTGTCAACTGCATTTTTAATTGATTCTATAACATAATCTATATCTTCCACTTTATTTTCTTTTCCTAATGTTAACCTTAATGATCCATGTGCCTGTACTTCCTTAAGTCCCAATGCCATTAACACATGAGATGCTTCTAATTTCTTAGAAGAGCAAGCAGAACCAGTAGAGGAAGCTATATTCTTAGAGTCAAGATGTAAAACTAATGATTCCCCTTCAATACCAGTGAATCTAAAATTAATGTTATTAGGCAGTCTCTTGGTGGGATGTCCATTAAGATAAGATTCATCAATCTCAGAAAGCACCCTCTTAATTAATTCATCCCGCATACTAGTTAAATATTGAGCTTCTTCCTCAAGATTATTCTCAGAAATTTCACAAGCTTTACCTAAACCTACAATACCAGCCACGTTTTCTGTACCGGGCCGAATACCCTTCTCATGTCCACCACCATGAATTATAGGCTCTACTCTAACACCTTTTTTAATATACAAAGCTCCAACACCTTTAGGTCCATAGAGTTTATGAGCGGATAATGATAACATATCCACATTAAGCTCTTCAACATTCACTGGTATTTTACCCACGCTTTGCACGGCATCCGCGTGGAAGTAAATTTTATTTTCACGGGCAATTTCACCAATTTCACTTATTGGTTGAATAGTACCAATTTCATTATTAGCATGCATAACCGTAATTAAAATAGTTTTATCAGTGATAGCATCTTCCAGATCAGATGAATTAACAATACCATCCTTTTCTACAGGTAAATAAGTAACTTCAAATCCGTTTTTCTCTAAATATTTACAAGTTTCATCAACCGCTGGATGCTCAATATTACTGGTGATTATATGATTACCCCTTCTTTTGAATCTATAAGCAGTGCCTTTAATTGCAATGTTATCAGATTCAGTACCTCCACTGGTAAATATAATTTCATCAGTATTTGCACCTATTATGGATGCAACTTTTTCTCTACTCGATTCCATAGCTCTTCTAGCTTCTCTACCTAGAGAATATAGTGTAGAGGCGTTTCCATAGGATTCCACGAAGTAGGGTTTCATAGCATTAAATACTTCTATATCTACGGGTGATGTTGCCGAATGATCCATATAAATCATATTTTTTTTACCTCACATTATGTTTTTGTGAATTCATAAAGATAAATTTTAACACTTGTTAAGATACACTTTTCATCTATAAAAATTTTAAGAAAAATAAAGAAATGAATATGATATAAAAATAAAAATTTATTATACCTCAAATAGAATATTCATTTAAATAAAAATTCCATTACTTACTCCCAGCAATTAAGGTGCTTATATGATCAGTAGTGATGATACCAATAACTCTACCTGTATCATCCACAACAGGAAGGGATGAAATATTATATTTCCTCATTTTCTGAGCAGAAGACTCTATAGAATCATCAGGAAGAGTCATAATAACATCCTTAGTCATAATATCTTCTAATTTATCATATTTAAGTGCCACAGCTTTTGAAATATCCCAAGCAGTAACGATACCAATAAGTTTATCTTCCATATTAACAACCGGGATATGAGTAATTTTATCTCTAATCATAGATTTAGCAGCCTCTTCAATACTGGCATTTTCCCTAATTTTAGCTACCATATGACTCATCACATCTCTTACTAAGAGGTCAGACAGGAAATTTTCAATAACATAATTAAGTTGCCCTCCTTCAATCAGAAAAGCATCATGGCCATAACTAGATTTCAACTCATAATAAATGACATCAACATCATTAGTAGTTAACGCCATTAAAATCTCTTTAGATTGTACTGGTGGATAAAGCCAATCAGAATCAACGGATATGACTAACATTTTAGATTTAATATCCTTTAAACCATCAGCTAATGAGCCATCCGCCGTTAAATCAAAATAATCAATAGCTTTAGTTATATAAAGATAAGTATTAGCATCAAACCTTTTAGTAAAAGAACTACCCTGATAGTGAAGATAACTCTCTACTTCAAAATCAGTGGAAAATTCAAAACTATATTCTTCCTTATCTTGAAGTCTTCGACCAAATTTTTGATACATGGATTCATTACTAAGATAAGTTATATGGGCAATCATACGGGCAAGAGCCAAACCATTATCTGGAAATTGAAGAGAGTAATAGTCACCATGATTCCAATTAGTATCAGATATAATAGCTCTTCTACCCACCTCATTAAAGGCTATCTGTTGTGGAGAAGAGTATGCTGCTGTAGCAATAGGTATAGCCATTCTAACCATGTCAGGATAAGATATGCACCATTGAAGAACTTGCATACCACCCATAGATCCTCCGATAACTGCAAATAATTGTTTAATACCCAGATAATCTATCAATTTTTTCTGAGCATTTATCATATCTTTAATAGTTATAATTGGAAAATCCAAACCATAAGGTTTACCAGTTTTAGGATTTATAGAGGAGGGGCCAGTGGATCCTTTACAACCACCAATGACATTAGAACATATAATGAAATATTTAGCAGTGTCCAAACATTTACCAGGACCAATTATAATATCCCACCAACCAGGTTTTCGTTCATTATCATGCCATCCGGCTACATGAGCATCCCCTGAAAGAGCGTGGCACACCATTATAGCGTTACTTTTCTCCTTATTCAATTTACCATAAGTTTCATACGCTATGGTAATGTCTTCCAAACTTTCCCCTCCCTCTAAAACCAGAGCATCAGAGGGTTTAAAGTACTGAGTTGCTATAATTCCTACTGATTCCTTTCCCATATTTCATCCCAAAATTAACTTTAATTATAAACTAAATTCTAGTATTCATATATTTTTTATCATCTCCCGCTTAATAAAACCTTTGAAAACTTTCACTTAGAATTGGTAATCTTCCTTTTTACATTACACGTTTATTTTGGAAAGTGATTGGTTAATGTCTGCAATTATATCTTCTACATTTTCTAATCCAATGGATAATCGGATAAAGTCCTGAGTTACTCCGGTGGCTTCCTGCTCTTCTGGAGTTAATTGCTGATGAGTAGTGGATGCAGGATGTATAACTAAACTTTTAGCATCTCCGATATTAGCCAAGTGTGAGAGAAGTTCCACATTTTCAATGAATTGTTTCCCACCTTCTAATCCACCTTTAACACCAAATCCTATAAGAGCGCCGTAACCGCCTTTTAAGTACTTAGAAGCAACCTCATGTGAGGGATCATCTTCAAATCCAGGATAACTTACCCAGTTAACTGCTGGATGATTTTTAAGGAATTTTGCCACTGCAAAGGCATTTTCAGAATGTTTTTTCACTCTTAAATCTAATGTTTCCAGTCCCTGAAGGAATAGGAAGCTGTTAAATGGACTTAATTGAGCGCCAATATCACGTAGAAGCCTCACTCTAGCCCTGAATGTAAATGCAACGTTACCTAATCCTGGAAAATCACCAAAAGCATCCCAATAAACTAAACCATGGTAACTTGGATCGGGTTCAGTGTACTGTGGGAATTTTCCGTTATTCCATTCGAAATTTCCAGAGTCAATAAGAACTCCTCCAATAGATGTACCGTGTCCTCCAATAAACTTAGTTGCGGAATTTGCAAGTATATCCACACCATGTTCTATGGGTTTAACCAATCCCACTCCGGAAGTGTTATCCACTACCACTGGAATTCCAGCTTCATGAGCTATCTCAGATATTAATTCAAAATCAGGCACGTCTAATTTGGGATTACCTAATGATTCAGCAAATATTGCTTTGGTTTTGTCAGTAATTGCTTTTTCAAATTTTTCTGGTTTTGAGGAGTCTACAAAGTTTACCTTTCTACCTAATTCAGGGAAAGTGTAGTTGAAAAGCTGGTAGGTTCCACCATATAGGTTATCTGCAGATAATATTTCATCACCGGGCAGACTAAGGTTGAGCAATGCAAATGTGGTAGCTGCTTGACCTGATGCTAAAGCTAAAGCTGAGTTACCACCTTCAATAGCTGCAATTCGTCTTTCAAAAATATCATTGGTAGGGTTCATTATTCGAGTATATATGTTTCCTAATTCTTTTAAGCCGAAAAGATTTGCTGCGTGTTCTGTATCTTTGAATACATAGGAAGATGTTTGATAAATGGGTACCGCTCTTGATCCAGTTGCGGGATCAGGTTCTTCCTGCCCCACATGTAATCCTAATGTAGCTAATCCATATTCTCTCTTTTTTTCTTCTTCAGTCATTATAATTATCTCCTTTTAGTGTTTATATCCTCTTTTATGGTTTTATATTCCAGTTATAGATATTTTCATTTTAAGATCTGCACTAATTAATAATCCATATTAAGTCCTTTATTAGTTAATAAAGGTTTTATTATATGAAAATAACCTACTCCAGAAATATAACAATTGTTATATTCTTATCTTATATAAGTTTTACCCCAGATAAGTCACGGTTTAATTCTCATTAACGAATACATTCATCTAAAAAAAAACTTAAATAAATATCATTAATTATTTTTATAGAGAAGATAAAAAAAAGTTAGTGTTTTTATATGAGATAATTACCTTAAAATATAAGCTAAGTTTCTAAAATCCAAAAACAAGAGATGATACATTCAAATGAGGCAAAGAATGAATTTCTTTATTAGAATCTTTTGCTTAAGACGTTATTTAAAAAAATATGAATAAAAAATTATTTTGGTGATGTATCCTATCCAAGGTTTTAAATTGTGTGATGAACAAGTAAGATCTTAAAACTGTTTTTTGGCGATAGGTTTTAAGTGCCTTGGATAGGAAACTCGTGTTTCAAGTGATTTAAATATTTTTTTGGTTTTTATCTACACATTTATATAGACTCTCTTATGGGAGTATTTCTTTCAAATTGAAGTTTAAAATAAGATATACACCGGAATGTTTATTTTTTTCTGATGTATTTTAAACTTCAGTGATGAAAGATGAGGTAATAATAACGATCGTTACAATCACCTCATATTATAACAATTGTTATAATTTATATTTAAATCTTTCTATAATTAAAATTTTTAAATCATTGGGAATGTTTAAAAGATGATTAAACTAAATATTTTTTTTTAAATGATGTTAAGATAGTTAACTTTTTATAATATAACTATTGTTATATCCAGTTAAGTTTAATTTAGAACACTAAAACTGAAACATTAGATATATCAATTAAAATTTTAGAATGCTCCAAAAAATAAATAAAAAAAAACCGGAGAGAATAAAAAAATGGAGAATTATCTTTTATTAAAAGCGGCAATTCTAACAGAAGGCATCCGATCAGACCATGAAAGCCTTAAAGAGGTAGGAACAAAATATAAAGAACAGAATCACGGGTTATTTGGTTGGGATTTTGAAAATCATGTTAATATGAAACTTCCAGATGACTTCACACTTCCAGATGGAACAGTCGTACAATATCGATTAAACTCAAAATCACCATACAATGTTAAAAAAAATAAGAATAAATTAAAGTTATATTTTAACGAAAACGAAATTTGTGAAGTAAAATGGATAGAAAGACCAAATTACTACAATAATAAAACCACTAATGATAATGAAATGATTAAAATTGGCCAAATTGGCGGGAAAGATTGTTTATTCTTCTGTTTCCAAAATTACTGCTCAAACTTTAAAGAAAATAAACAATGCAAGTTTTGTAATCTAGTTTCAACATCAAAAACCTATAATTCAGTAATCAGAAAAAAAGACGTACAAGATATAGGTGAAGTAACTGCCGCCGCCTGGTCAGAAGGAAGTGTTAACCACGTTAATATTACTGGTGGATGCTACATCAATGAACAAGAAGTTACCATAGTTTCAGAAATAATAGAATCCATCAAAGAACACACCGGATTTGAAAGAGTCCCCGGTACAATACTTCCTGCTCCCGCTAAAGGGGATGATATACAACGATATTATGATACAGGTATACAAGCAATTGGTTACGCTATGGAAGTATGGGATAAAAAGTTATATGAAGCAACCTGTCCAGGGAAATCAGAAAATACATCTCACGATGAATTTGTAACATCCATAAAAAAAGCAGTAAAAATATTTGGTGAAGGAAACGTAAATATAGCCATGGTTATGGGATTAGAAACAAAAGATACATTTCTAAATGGAATTAAAACTTTATCTACTATAGGTGCCAATGTTATTCCTTTTGTGTGGGCTCCCAATCCTGGTTCCAAATTAGAAGGTCACAGAGCACCATCAGCAGAATGGTACACTGAAACCATAATAGAAGCCGCAGATATTGTATATGAAAACAAGGTACCTCCAGGAACAGAAAATCATTGTTACCTCTGCGATGGAAATTCACTATTACACGATGCACTACGATTAAAAGGCGTTATATAGGATTAATATTTAATTAAACAACACTAAATGAACAAGTAAAAAAATTAGAATGTAAATAATTTTAAAAAAAATTCCTGAAAATTAATCCTTCCTATTTTTTTAGTTGATCTTCGACTACATTTAAGTATCTTAAAGATTCTATTATCCTATTTAAGGCCGATTTTAACCAATTATAAATTTTATTTATTTTCTAAAGCTAGATAATGTTCCTCAAGAGCATCTGCAGCAAGAATAGCATCATAAATATCTTCAACTGTCACATCGCCCAGTAAATTATGGATTAATTCACCCTCTTTACATGCAGCTTTCGCGGCCTCTAAAACCTGTTCATTATTAGAAACATTAATCTGTGAAAGGGTTACAGGAAGACCTACACTCACACTAAAACCTATAACTTCTTCAATTTCGTATAAAGGACTGTTTTCAAGAACTAGTTGAACAATAGTTCCAAATGCAACTAGTTCCCCATGCATAAATTCTTCACATTCTTCAACCTTGGTGAAACCATTATAAATTGAATGAGCTCCTGCTACCCCTGCATTTTCCGCTCCAACCCCACTTAAATAAATATTTGCTTCTAATGTATTTTCAACCGCTTCTGTAATTGCACCTTTTTCAACAGCCAGTTTCGCTTGATATCCATACTCAAGCAGTAATTTATAACAAGTTTCTGCAATTGCAAAACCTACGTTTGTTATCTCTCCTCCAACAATGTTAAGGGCTTTAGACCTTAAACAAGCTCTACCTTCAAAATATGTAGCAAGAGCATCGCCCATACCAGCTACAAAGAACCTAACAGGAGCGTTAGTCAATATTTTACTATCCACGATAACCACATCTGGATGGCTAGGATATACTTGAAAACGGTCAAATACCCCGGAATCAGAATATATAACTGATATTGCTGTACATGGTGCATCTGTAGCTGCAATTGTAGGTACAATTACAATAGGCTTTTTTTCAAAGTGTGCAACAGCTCGGGCAGTGTCCAGTACTTTTCCACCACCCACACCAACAATTACTTTGCTTTGACTGGATTTGACAATTTCTCTTATCCTATTTATCTCTTGATCAGAGCTTTGTCCATTAAAAATCTCGAATATTATTTTTACTCCTGAATTTTCGTAGCTCTTTTCAATTTTTTCTATTGATACCTCAAGTGCAGTTTTACTCGTAATTATAAACAGTGAATCCCCAAGATTGGAGGTATGTTCTTTAATTTCCAGTAATGCATCTTTACCCTGTACATAACGTGATGGTGTTCTTATAATTTTTACCATAATTTCACCTCAAAATTTTAGTCTATAGAAATAATCCACGGAAATTAGGTTTCAATCATTCATTGCCCAATTTTATAATAATATTAATTAAATATAACAATTGTTATATCTGTATAAAAAACTTTCTATTACATTAAAAAAATTATCAATTTAAATTAAGTTAAAAAGTATAAAATTAAAATTTAAAATTTATTTTTTTCAGAATATACTATATGAATTCATTTTTAAAAAAAAATGATGAGTTATCTATAATGAATGTATAATTTCTGTGCATTTTTGTAAATAGTTTATTGATAATATTGCTATGCAATTATTTATTTAGAATTATTCTTGATCTACGTATTAATAACCATCATTTACTATTATCCGATAAATTGATATAAATAAAAAACTAAAAAAAATAGATCTATTTTATGTAATTAATAACGTCCGATCTTCTTTTTGGCGTAGGAATATCCTTAGAAGCTTTATATCCTAAAGTGACTGCAAAATATGGTTCATATCCTTCAGGAATACTTAATTTTTCAACACTTCCAGGAACAAACTTATCATCAATGTTTGTTTGGAAAAAATTATCCAATTCTTCAGCATTACCTGGGTTTTGGAAGAAAAACTTGGCAAGCCCTATCCAACATGAACCAATATTAAAACTCTCAGCAGCAAGTAGAATATTTTGAACTGCAGCAGAACAATCAATCAAAGGAGTAGTAGCGTCTTTTTTTCCAGAAATTACTATAACTGTTGGCGCACCATGAAAAATATGTAATTTATCACTTTTACCCATATTTGATATAAATTCAATGGGCGCTTTTACCATATTCTTTTTTGCTTCATTATTAATATGGTCAATCAATTCTTTATTCTGAATAACAGTGAAATGCCAGGGCTGGTCATTATGTCCTGTGGGAGCATATATTCCTGCTTCTATTATGGTATCAAGTTCTTCCTGCTTTATTTGATCCGACAGAAATTTTCGGATACTCCGTCTGCTTTTTATTGTTTCGATTACTATACTCATATTTATCACTTATATCAACATTAAAAAAAATAGATTAAAAATTTTTTAAGGAATTAAATAATTATTTTAACTTTAATTTAACTCAGTGCGCTTATTCTCCTTAAGTTTTCTATTATGTCTACTACAGCATCCACTACTCTGTCAACATCTTTAATAGTATTATACCGGCTAAACGTGAAACGCACGGATCCATGAGCTCTTTCATGTTCTCCACCAATACCTAAGATTACATGACTGGCTTCTAAAGTACGACTAAAACAAGCTGAGCCAGTATTCACCGCAAAACCACACATATCAAGATGTAAGGTGATAGATTCACCTTCTACCCTTTCAAAGGTTATATTGGCGTTTTGAGGTAATCGTTTTACAGAATGTCCATTTAAAACAGTTTGAGGTATTTCAGATAGAATTCGATCAATCAGACGATCCCGCATTTGCTGAAGATATTTGTTTTCATCAGTAGTCACCAGTTGAACAGCCTTAGCAAATCCAACTGCACCTGATACATTTTCCAGACCAGCACGACGGTTCATTTCCTGAAATCCACCATCCATCCATTTCTGTAAAAGTGTACCTTTGCGAATGAACAGACCACCTATGCCACTAGGACCATGTATAGTGTGAGCTGAAACAGAAATCAAATCCACAGGTACTTTCTGCACATCCAAAGGTATCCTAGTGAATGTATGAGTAGCATCAGTGTGGAAAAGCACCTTTTTCTCCTTACAAACTTCACCAATGGCTTCAATGTCTTGAATAGTTCCAATCTCTTGATTAGCATGTTGCACAGAAACCAGAATAGTTTCATCAGTAATTGTATCTTTAAGTAATACCGGATCCACCAAGCCTTCACCATCAACATCTAAATAAGTGACTTCAAAACCTTGCTTTTCCAGGGCTTTAGCAGTGTTAAGTACGGAGAAGTCTTCGATTTTTGATACTATTATATGCTTACCTTTTTTTCTTTTAGCTAAAGCCACCCCTTTCAAGGCCATATTACTAGATTCTGTAAACCCTGAGGTGAAAATAAATTCAGACTCCGATGCTCCAATATGGTGGGTGATGATTTCTCTACTCTTCTCTAGGGCTTCACGAGCTTCAATACCCATGGAATAGCCTGATTCAGATGTAGGTATAGCATAAATATCAAAAAAATAGGGTTTCATTTCATCAAAAACCCGTTCATCCAAACGAGTGATTGAACCATTATCTAAGTAAGTGTATTTATCAAACATAATACTACCTAGATGAAGAGATTTATCTTGGATTCACGTGCTTCGTGGATGTAAGTTCCGATTGCACCATATTCATCTATTAGTTCCTGGCGTAGGTCTTCTTTTTTCAATCCCATGATTTCCATGGTCATTTCACAGGCAATGATCTTACCGCCCAATTCTTTATAATCCTGTATAAGCTTTTCTAGAGAAGCTACGTTGGCTTTTTTCATTCGACTATTAATCATACTTTTGCCCAGTCCACCCATATTCATTTTGGATAGGGAACCTTTCTCTAACCCACCTTTTTTAAGACGCTCTAAGCCCCAGAAAGTAAAAAACAGTGTTGATTTCATTCCCATAGAAAGTGCACCGTCACCTATAATGAGCGCACTGTACAATTTATCCATATCTCCACTGTGGACTATTATAGTAGTTTTATCAACCATTTTTTCCACCTACCTACGAATTTTAATTTTCCATATTCCTTCTTTCTCTTGTATATCTACGATCTCTAAGCCCATATCTTCAGCTGCCATCGGTATCTCTTTTTTGGAAGCAGAATGATTACCAGTAATTTCCACAATATCTCCTGGAGATGCTTTATTTAATGCTTTCCGGAATTCAACTAACGGTCCTGGACATGTTTGTCCAGTTACATCAATCTTTATTACGTTATCAGCCATTTAAATTCCCCCTACTACATAATAGATTTTTTATAATTAAGTTTTTGTGTAGTTAATATTTTTGAGATTAAATAATAAATTTTAAAAGTTAGAACAATTTATAGAATTATAATAATTTAGAATAATATATATTCATACCTAAAGATAAATTTTTTTATATATCGATTTTGTTTTGATAGTGGTAATTTACTTTTGGGCTAAATCGATTAGGTTTTATCATGTAATTATTCAAATAGAAGAAAGTTTATTCAGCATAAAAAATTATATTTGCTTACTAACCGAAAAAAATAGATGATACATTCACACATTTTAATTATTGGCAGATGATTAAATTAATGAATTGATTTTCGGTTAGAAGCTTTTCAACGATCCTAGACAGATGTTTTATGAAATATTTGGAGTTTTTAGAAATATTTGGTTGATATTCAAATGGGTTCTTAACTTTTTTTGCCTATAGTTTATTTTTTCCTAAAAGCCAAGGCTTAAAATATCGTGATAGAATTATATAGAGTTATAAGCCTTGGTTTAGGTATTATATCATTCTTTCTTTTTATCTATATATCTTCAACGCCTCTAAATTGGGATATTTTCACCGCCTCCAATAAAAATATCCATTTCTAATTTTTTTCTATTTGTTGCAAAAAATTTTCTTCTTTGTTTAATTATCTACACATCTCCAGCACCTCTTAAAGGCTACTCTTCCTCCCTAATCAAAGTTTGGATAGATATATTTTTAGATGTTTTAACTTTTTTTAGGAATTTTCTGATGCATTTTATCATCCGATGGAAGGAAGGGTACAATTCAATCGCAAACTTAACGATCGTTATGAATAACCCTTATTATAACAATCGTTATATTCATATATAAAGTTTTCTGTAAAATCTATAAAATACATTTATGATGGTAAAATTTTAACTTAAAAAAAAAATCCAACAAATAAAAAAATTATTCAATCTAAACCGATTAACATGTAGATATCTAGAGTACAAGGGAATGAATTCGTATATAATAGAAAAATGGTTATTTCATAACAAAAATAATATAATTATAAATCCAACACTTTTAGGGACACTATGTTACAAACTGAGTCGTTTAAATCATTTTAATATTATAAAAATTATTTTTTGATAGAAAAAAGTCAGATTAAAAATAGTAATAATTTGAATAACAACTCTAAATAATTTAAAAAAAAAGAATTTAATTTTAGTTACTCATTTTTTTCATTTCGGCGGGGCCTATTTTGCAGTACATTTTACCGTCTAAACTAAATTCTTTTTCGTTCATACAATCTGAGCACATACATTCTTCTATTTCCATCATTGCACAGTCACCTGCACTACCGGTTGAACAGAATACTCCCATTACTCCACCTTGCATACAATCAGTATAGGATGCACATGCATTGCAAACACATCTCATCATAGTAGCGTCAGTTTTTGGCACCATCATGGATTCCATTTTCATATATGAATTCCTCCTTATTTTTTCTTATCTCTACAAATAATTGTTTGTAATGCGCCCCATATAAAGTTTCCGTTTTTTATTGGTTTAATTTGAAAATAAATAATATATAACACGTGTTATAGAAAATAAATAATTTATAACAATTTTTAAATTAAATAAGGCAAGATGGTAAGTCCTTTGAATTAAATAGCATCCCAGAAATTAGACATGAATTAGAATATGTGTAATGCGGACAACTTATACTATGTTGCACTGAAATATCAGGTCATAATTTATCATTTAG
>Ga0187851_10002676_pt1 | contig 15561 bp, 21 predicted proteins | sample June2016WEW_6_10_FD_132997 | JGI IMG/M metagenome (GOLD analysis project Ga0187851, IMG submission 132997) | Peatland microbial communities from SPRUCE experiment site at the Marcell Experimental Forest, Minnesota, USA - June2016WEW_6_10 | ecosystem: Environmental > Terrestrial > Soil >...
CGTGGCTGGCCACAATATCATTCCGCTGGTGATCGGCGGGTCCGCTCAATCCATCACGAACGGGTCGCTTGGGTGGTTGTGGCGAATCCTTTATTTCGGTGGTGGAATCGCGATCGGAGGAGGGGCTGAGCCGAACTTCTTCGTGCTTTACTCCCTCATTCCGTGGATCGGGGTGATGAGCGCCGGCTATGCGTTCGGGGCAATTTTACGGATGCCGCCGGAACGTCGCGACCGGATCTGCTATGCGATCGGCGTCACCGCGATTGTTGCGTTTGGGGTGTTGCGGTATTTCAATATCTACGGCGACCGTCCGTGGGTTCCAGGTCCTCGAGTGCCAGCCTGGATTTCGTTCCTGAACACGTCGAAGTACCCAGCCTCGTTTCAATTCTTATTGATGACCCTCGGGCCCACCATCGCGGTTCTTCCGTTGCTTGAAAAGGCGCAAGGGAAGATTGCACAGTGGCTGACGATCTTTGGCAGGACACCGCTCTTTTACTATCTGCTGCACATACCGCTGATTCACGCTGTGGCTGTGGGAATCTCGCTGGTGCGCACGCCATCGGCTACAGGGTGGTTGTTCACCAATCATCCGGTGAGGCCGGACGATGTGCCGCAGGGCTACACCTGGAGTCTGGGCTTGTTGTATCTCGTAACTGCGATCGTAGTTATCGTTCTCTATTTCGCCTGTCGACGATTTGCGGAATTCAAGGCGCGGCGGAAGGACGCGTGGCTTTCGTACTTATAGGTTTCGCGTGCGTCACGTTACTGCGGAGCCAGGGGACAATCTTTTCGAACCTGAATTGGTGGGCCTCGTAGAGCGCAGCGATGAAAGCGAAGGTTTCCTCGGCATCGGGCGCGAGCCGTGCTCCGTTGATGGCGAGAAAGGTGTACGTCGCGGCAAATGCCGCGCGCTTGTTGCCGTCGATGAACGCATGGTTTTGCGCGAGGCTTTCCCATAGCGCGGCGGCTTCTTCGATCAGGTCGGCGTAGTAGCCGGTTTGCGGACGGTAGAGGGCGGCTTCCAGCAATCCTTGGTCGCGGATTCCATGGGAGCCGCCGTAGCGGTCGATCTGGTCCGCATGCATGGCCAAAACTTCAGCCACGGTGAGGTAGTCGGTCACTCAGCGAGCTTCTTGTAAAGCGGACCGTACTTTTCGTGGCTTGCGAGGTACGCGCCCATGACGTGCGGGCGCGGCGTGCTTTTCTTGCGCTTCTCGATCAGGTCGGCCAACGCCTCATCGACGAGAGCCTGGAGCTGGCGACCCTCCTTTTCGGCGAGCATGCGAACCTCAACCAGGATCTCGGAATTCACCTGGGTTGCGAATTTTGCGCGAGCCATTGTGGTGGGCATGATTTACGTTATCATGATGGATCATGATATGTCAATATTTATGCGTAAATATCAGATATGCTGGAGGTTATTGGCGGTCATCGCGTCCCGTACATTGCCGGTGTTGAGCGTACCGGCAGGTTCGAACAGCATCACGTGAACTTCTTCGGTGGCCACCGGACGGTGCCGGGTGCCTCGCGGTACGATCACGAATTCGCCCTCGCTGAGCTCCATGCATTGTTCCGCGCCGGCTGCATCCTTAAATTCCATGCGAAAGCTACCGTGCAATACCAGGAACAATTCGTCCTCCGACTCATGATGATGCCAAACAAATTCGCCCTGGAACTTTACCAGCTTGACGTCCTGCCCGTTCAACTCGCCCACGATCTTGGGCGACCAATGATCCTGGAATGTGGAGAGCTTCTGCGCCACGTTGATCTTGTGCATGTACCCAAAGTAGCGCAGAAGCTCGACCGCTTAGCGGTGCCAGTAGCCGCGGTAGTAGCGATGGCCGTAGTAGCGCGGTCCGACCCAATACGCACGGGGATAGGGCGCACGGAAATAGCCGTAACGTGGACCTACGTACGCAACCACAGGCGGGGGTGGCGGCGCGGCGTAGTATCCGTAACCGTAGCCCGGGACACCGACCCCAACCACCACGCGGGTTCCCGCGAACATCGAACTTCCTGCCAAAAGAACAAGTGCCAGTAATTTTGTTTTCATTTTTTTGTCTCCTCACGCTGGGAAGGAGGCAAGTGTATCTCCAAATCCTAATTGGCTGGAGAATCAGTGGATTGGGTAAATGCAACTTGGCCGCGCCTCACCACTGCTGGTGGTTTTTGGCCAGTTGCTTCAGAACTCCACAGGTTCTGCGGAAATGCCGCCGCGGAGAACGATCTTCGCGGCGGCTTCGATTCACTATTTACTTTTGGAGTCGGATGAGATGGGCGTCAGCAGATAGAGCGTATCAGGATCACCGGGTACATATGCTCCCGGAGGCCCCGGTAGGGAACTACTTCCGCTAGCCCACACCAGGCCATTCGTCTGGTTGGCAAAATTCGCGGCGAGCAGTATTGTGCCGCTGGGCAAGTCCTCGGTGACGGAAGTGAGATCCTCCGGCATCTTCAAGTTGGGATTGTAGTAGAAGGGCAAGAAGCCGGCGGTAGCGGGTTGATTAGGCGGAATCCAGACGCCCATGATGTCATCGGTATCGGCGAGAAGGACAGAGCAATACTTATGCGACGCGCCGGTGGGTGCGAGCGGGATGGTGATGCTTTTCTCGCCGTTGGAAAAGACGCACTGATTGTCGGTATTAGGATAGTTGCCCAAGACCTCAACCGAATGCCCCTTGGCATTGACGTAATAGTAACTCAACGTTGGCTGCTTAATGTTCAGGTCCTTGACTCCGCCGTTGGCTGGCCATTCGACAAAATCGCACTGCGTCCCGTTGGCCGCCTGCGAACAGCCGAAAGCGTCACCTGCGTTATCGTTGTAAAAACTGGTATTGAGGTTGCCTGGCGCCGTCCCGGGCAATTCGACGAGAGCGCCGTCCGGCTTCAACTTGAACACCATAGCCGCCAGCGTAGAGGTGTTACCGTTGATCGGCCCATTGTAACCGCCAAAGATGTCGCCCGCGTCCGTCATGCCCGTGAATTTCGCCGGTGGATAGGGCGGCGTAACGGTGGTGTAATTGGGCAGGGTTGGAATCGGGTCAAAAGTTCCCTTGGCTTTCGAATAGTGGAAATATTGATAACTGGGCGAGGTAGCATTCTGGTTCCCCAGGGCGGCAAGTTGATTCAGGTCGATCAGGTAGCCTACGAAATCGCCTGAGCTGTTCCCAGCTTCCGCGGCACAAGAAAACCCGGGCGTGGCAAGAACCTTGAACGTGCCTTTCTCATAAGCGAAACAAACTGTAGGAATCATGTATGGCAGAACGTTATTGTTGGGCACAGCCGTTCCGGTGCCCCACGTGCCGTCCGGGCTCATGTAGACAAACCCGATGGCGTAATAGCCGGGCCAGGTGATTGCTTTGGCATGGTATTTGGGCTCGGCGAAGCCGTTGCCGGCTAGAACCAAGCCCAAAAAAATTGAGTAAACTGCGAGTTTCTTCATTACTAGTTCTCCTTGTATGAAAGTAGTTATTACTCTGCTGACTGGTATTCAACGTTCAAAACTGAACGCGCAATGACACTTGGAAGGACCGTGGTCCACCAAGCTCGAACGCCGGCGATGGGCCGCTCCCCGGGCTGCCGCTGCCGAGCATCAGAGCCAGAGGCGATTGCGCGTATCCGAACAACGGATTACTAAGATATCGAAGCGGGTCGGCAAATAAGTCGTGATTGAAGACGTTGTAACTTTCCACGCGCAAGCTCAACCGCATTGATTCTGTGATTGCGATCGGCCGCTCGATGGACATGTCGGCCTGCCACATGCCGAATCCCCGCACGGCGTTGCGTCCCAGGGTTTCCGCCTGCGACACTCCGGGCAAGGCAAAAGCCGAGCGATTCAACACCAAGCCACCCGGAGCGCTCAGCACATTACCGGCCGGGGTGGGAGGAGCGTCCGCTCCGGAAATCCAAAGGGGCTGTCCCAGAGTGAATGCCGGACGATCGTTTTCGATGGCGAGCCCATCGACGGTTTCCGTGAGTTGAATATCGATGGGAAATCCGGTGCGGGCGCTCACAAAAGAGCCAAGAGTCCAGCGGGAAGCTAGACGCCCCAGCAGCCCAATTCGGTTCCATGACGGCAGCGAGTAGGAGAGTTGACCACTCACGGTCTGGCGAACGTCAAAGTCGGAGTTTCCGCGATCGGAAGTAGCCGGTACTCCCGGCGTGAGAGCGAATAGCGCCGTATCGGATGAGCCGAGGTCGATCGAGTGAGACCACGAGTACGAGAAACTGCCTTGGAGGCCGCTGCCCAGGGAACGCCGGTAGATGAAATTAAGACCGTTATAAATAGACTTACCGTCGTTCGAGGCGAAGGACAGCGCCGCCAAGTTAGGAACCACCAGGCTGGTCTCGGGACGAAGCTCATTGACGCCGGCAATGCCCGAGTATGAAATCGAGATGGAATCGTGCCGGTTGAAAGCGTGTTGCACGGCTACGTTCCAGCGCTGGTACACAGGAAGACGAAAGGTAGAAAGGAATCCGTAGCCAAGGTCTGCTTCCAGCAGATTCAGGTTCCCCAACGGCGTGCTGACGGAGCGGTAGGGGACGCCGTTGAGCGGCACCGTGGCGGTGTCCGACCAATTGTCATGAAACGTCGTCCAGGAGGCGCGCAGAATGGTTTCGCCCTGCTGGCGGAGACGCCAGGCAGCCGCGAGGACAGGGTCGAGCCTTACGGGCCGGCCGTGCCACAACGGCACCGCGGAAGTAAGTGGTGCCGCGTTGACGGCGCCATCCATTTCCGACAGCGCATACAGACCCGGCTGCGGCGCGATAGATGGCGTCCGGCTCCAGAGAGCCCGTACTCCATAGGTGAGGCTCAAGCGCGAGTTGATTCGCCAGTTGTCCTGTGCGAACAGGGAAAGCTGCGGCAGCAAAACCGATGTGGCCAAGGTGTGAATCTGAGTGGCCCAGACTGGCGCGGGTGGCCCAGAGAATTCGCTGATTGGGCTGCCGAAAGCTACCGTAATATCGGAGGCTGGTCCGTTGCGGGAAGGGCGCAATTCCAGGAAGTCCGTTCCCAGGCTTAGCGTGTGCGCGGAGGCTTGCCGCGTTGCCGTCCACGATGCTTCGATTTGGTCTTCCTGATTGCGGCCGTCTTGCCCGGAGGTGACCGACCCCGCGCCACCAACCGTGATGGTCGAAAAATCCGCGGCGAAACTGGGGAACTGAGAATAGAAGCTGGGCGCCGGGGTCTGGCCCCCAGCGGCCCAAGTGGAAGAGACCCGATTTCTGCTGAAGCCGAGGCGGATGTCCTCAATCCAGGCACTGCCGGTCCGCGTCACGCCGAGAGTAGCAACGGCATCTTGGTACTGGGTCCGATCCAACTCCGTCAAGCCGCCTTCGGTGGACGAGGGCGTGTATGTCAGGCGCAGAAACGTGTGAGTCTTAGTGGTGAGCGCGTGATCGATTCGTGCATTCACAGCGACCAGACTGGAGGGTTGGCTACTTTGCCCAACCAATTCCCCGATGCCAAACGCGAGGGTGGGACCATTCGGAAGAGGAAATTCATCCAAAAGCGCCTGGAGCGGCGCCGACACAGAGGAGAAATAGCGAGCTGTCAGCGAGGGAACGGTGGTGATCCAGGCATAGCGTTGCCGCAGATCGAGCCGCTCGGCGGCGAGAAAAAAGAAGGTGCGATCGCGCCGCACGGGACCGCCCAATGAGCCGCCGAAGTCGTTCAAGGTGGATACGTTGCGACCCAGGTTGTAGGTATTAGAGAACCAGTCGGTAGAGGCCAGCGCGGAAGGCCTGCCGCTCGAAAAACTGGAACCGTGGAATTCGTTGGAGCCGGAACGGGTCCGGATGAGGACCGCGGCCCCCGCGACGTGACCTGGTTCGGCCGAGAAGTTTTGAGTTTCTACGCGAACGTCATCGATCGAATCCAGGAGGGCCAGATTGTGCGTGGTCCCAAGAGCGGTCATGGCAGGGAGATTGCCGCTTGCGAGCAGGCTGGGCCAACCGGCGCCACTGACTGCGTTGTTGGCGCTGACTCCGTCCACCAGGAAGATGTTGCTGCTGGGACGCGCGCCCAGACTGGAGAACTGTCCCGGGTCACCTCCGTTGGCGGGTGTGATCAGAATGCCGGGAGAGAAGCGCAGAACGCCCAAAACCGTACGGTCGTTCAAGGGCGCACCGGCCAGTTCGTCGAGCGGCAGTGTAGTGCTGCCTGCCCGATTCACGCCGGTTGGATCGGCGGTGTCGCGAACGGTAATGGTTTCGAAGGTGCTGCCCGGCTCGAGCGTGAAATCCACGTGCCGCACCTTGCCGGCCACCGCGAGGATGTCGAGGCGCGCGGTGGTCCGGAAGCCGGCATGCCGCGCGACGATTTTGTAGTGGCCTTCGGGAACAGCGAATCGGTATTCGCCGCTTCCGTTGGAAATAGCAGAGAAGCGAAATCCAGTCTCTTCCTGAAGACAGGTGACTACGGTTTGCGGCGCTACCGCGCCCGAAACATCGCGCACTGTTCCCTCCAAGCGAGCATCATCCGCGGCCCACAGCAACGAGCACACACCGAATGCCGCGATCCACAGCGAGAGGCATTTCACTCGAAATCCTCCAGTCGACGCTCGGCGAGCTTCTGGTATGACTGCGAGAATTGCCGAAGCCGGTTGAGGTCGGCGGTCAGTTGCGGCCAACCGGAGACCGGATCCACACCAGCATCGCCCGCGGCATAGAGAGCGGTCACCAAATGATCGACGTTGCTGGCCGCTTCGGCCATGGACGGAACCGAGAAATCTGCGTCCGGCGTGCGAATTTCGTGAGCGAGTTTGCCGGCTCCCTCCGGGCGAGTACTCCCGAGCAACCGGCCAAGAGTTTCGATGTCCCGGCTCATCTGCTGCACGTGCCGTGCGCGCATTTCCCATAACGTCTTCCGTTCTCGGAGGCTTAACTCCGCTTCTTTGTCCAGTGGGAAACGATCCGCAAGCTGGCTCAGCAAGCGCGCGCGAGAAAGAATCGATTCGCTCACATTGAGAATGGAGTCCGTAGGAACCGGCGGCTGAGGCGCTATCGGCGCCGTTTGTGCATCGGCATCTTGACCGGCTCGGCGAATGGTGACACCGGGTATACCGGCGAGGCTCGCTTCCAGGTTGCGTTGCTGTTCCACCGGCAAATGATATGCGGTCACAAGAATTTCACCGCCGGGTTCGACATCCACGCGGACGGGTGTGCCTGCCGGAGCTTGTAATTGATCAATGGCGGCGCGTACACGAAACTCCCGCTCGGTAACAGGCAGCTCAGCCGCGGCTGTCTCTGGTGCGCTAACCAAAGGAACCGCGGATGTAACCGGCGAAACAGGCGCTACCTCTTCGGGCGTATCGGGCTCGGGCGCATCGGGGATGCGGGTCACTTCCACCCACTCCCGGTCGGCGAACACGAATCGGGCGCTTGAAGGCGACAACGTGGGGGCCTCCAACGTGAGTGCGGCTTGGCGAAGGGTGCTGTCGTCGGCGACGGTTTGAACTGCGTATCGCTCAGGCTGTCCGGTTGCCTGGTTGCGCTCAACAATGACAGTGTCGTTGTGCTTGGTGCGGCTACGCCAATCGGCGTAGGAGGAAGCGTTCAGCGGATCGGTCCAATCGTAGTGTGCCGAGGCGAATTCCGACTCCACGCCAAACTCGCCCGGCACGCCGTGCCACACGGCTGGGCGCAAAAACGAGCCTTTGCTCGTGGTGATCCGCAACCTGGCTCGGGCGGACCGTATTGCCGAAGCCTGGCGCGCTCTTTCGAGCAGAACTTCCGCACGCAGTTCGGAATGGAACCAGCGCGGCCAAATCAGCAAGGCGCAAATCAATACCCCGGCCGCAAGCGCGCCGAACCATGCTGGACGCGTGAATACGCGGGCCGGACGCGTGAAAACCTGGGCCGGACGCGTGAAAACCCGGGCAACCTGTTTTTTAGCGCGAAATTCCACTACGGGCGCCGATTGGCTGTCGAAGCGCTGCATGGCGGCTTGAATGTCAGGCCAAACGCGCGCTTCCAGGCGCTTTTCGATAGCCGAGCAGTGGATGCGATACTGCCGTAACTCGGGATTGAGTTCGTCCAGTCGCTGATCGCAAAGCGGACAAACGTCCAAATGCGCCAGAATCCGCTCCAATTCCGGCTGCCTCAGTTGCCGGTTCAGCACGGAGCTCAAGAGTTCGTCGTCTGGATGTGCATCGGGATGTGCATCGGGATATTCTATGGCCGGCATTGATTCCACTTTCTCAGTCGCTCGAACCCGCGCCGCAGAAGCTCCGCGACCGTCGAGTTTTTGATGTTGAGCAGCTTGGCGATTTCCTCATACCGCAAGCCCTGGGCCCGCAGCTCCAGGCAAAGACGCTGCCGTTTTGAAAGCGACTGTATCTCGCATTGAAAGCTCTCGTTCCATTCCTTCTGCAACAGCTCCTTCTCGGCGCCCACACCGTTTTCGACAAGCGCGGCAGCGATCGTGTCGGACCACTCGGCCTCCGGCCGCCTGTGCTTGATCGAATCCATTGCCAGGTTGTGCGCCACTCGAAACAACCATCCCCTCGCGTTGGTCAGTTCCTCACCACTTTGCAGTGCGGAATAGAGGCGCAGGAAAGCTTCCTGCATCACTTCCTCTGCCCGCCCCTGGTCCAGGCCACTACTCAACAGGTAGCGGAGTACGCCCGCACGCGATGCTTCATAGAGCTCCGTGACCTGTTGCCGCGCGGTCTGGGAGCCGTTAACCCGATCGATCACAGACTCCATGTCCGCCGGCCCTGCTTACCCGCCCTCGAACTTTCTGTTATGACGACGATTGTGATTTCCCGCCGGGGGACATGGTGGAGAGGTTTTATGGTCTCCGGCCACCCGCGCTTGAAGACGTCTATTCGCGGATTATGTGCCACTCGAGACAAGCATCCTTCCAGAATGTCCTACGTTCGGGCCGGTGTTCAGTGGAACGCGAATTGCCATTGGTCTGTTATGAGGACGATTGGGATTGCCAGCTGGGGGACATACGCCCAAGGATTAGTAAAACGCGCTTACTGTCCGAGGAATGGCATACCGCGCGGATCGGCGATGAAAGCTCTGCGGGTACTCCAAACAATTCAATTGTAGAGGGTTAGGTGGTGCGCCCGGCATGATTCGAACATGCGACCTTCTGGTTCGTAGCCAGTACTTCGCCCGAAATCTGCACCGTGGGAATCCGCGACAGCCAGTTCGAAACGAGAATCCCGTGGATCAGGAAAATAAGGGAGACGGAGATACGAGCCCGTCGCAACTCAGCTGAGGAACGATCGTGACCCGCATGAAGACCCTTCAACCGAACATCCATCTCGAAAATGGCGCGATTGGCACACCTGACTCCGACAACACTTGGCTGGAGAACGAAACCCGCTTTGGGACCGTCAGGGAGTGACGAGCGGCGTCGGTTGCACGTAGACGGTGACACTGCCGCACAGTTATCGATGGCCGACTTGGTCCCTGTCTCCGTTTCAGCGAGTACCGCCTTATTTGAAGAAGATGCCGCTGACAACAGCGTTGGCTCCAGCAGTCCGTGTTACCTGAATGATTACATTACCTTGAACATTCCAGACAGCGTAATCGCCGTTGTGGAAGCTAGAAAATGTCTCTGTGTTAAGAACCGTGTTGCTAGCGGCGTCGAGGATTGAGATAGTCTCACTCCGTGTCGTAGAATCCCAATCGAGCAGATACAGCGCTATCCGATGCGTGTTTCCATCGGTGAGATTCACGTTGATGTTAAAGCTGGTGGTGGAATAATAGCAGGAAGCAATCCGGAACGAAGAACCGCTGGAATCCTGCAAGGCAATAGCGCTCGACGTCGAGGCAGCCCAAGCATACAGAGCGTCCCCCGTCAGGCTTACTGTGGCGTAGGCCGGAGGATTGGTTGCGTCATCCGCGATGAGGTAACCGTCGGCTCCATACTTGCCGGTCCATGTTCCCTGCGTCGTTGTGTCCAGACCGACATAGGTCGCTGAGGCCTCGCCGGCCGGACCCGTTGACACGACCAAGTTTACCGCTGATCCTGCAGTCACCATCGTTCCCGCAACTGGGCTCTCGCTTATAACGTCGCCCGATGCAACTGTGCTGCTGGACTGGTTCGTCACCGTCCCGACCGCCAGGTCGGCGACGGTAATGGCGGTCGTCGCTGCGGCTTGCGAGTCGCCCACTACGTTCGGCACCGATGTTGCCGAGATCGGATCAAAGAAGATGCCGCTGACGACGGCGTTTGCTCCAGCAGTTCGTGTTACCTGAATGATTACATTACCTTGAACATTCCAAACAGCGTATTCGCCGTTGTGGAAGCTGGAAAATGTCTCTGTGTTAAGAACCGTGTTGCTAGCGGCGTCGAGGATTGAGATAGTCTCACTCCGTGTCGTAGAATCCCAATCGAGCAAATACAGCGCTATCCGATGCGTGTTTCCATCGGTGAGATTCACGTTGATGTTAAAGCTGGTGGTGGAATGATAACAGGAAGCAATCCGGAACGAAGAACCGCTGGAATCCTGCAAGGCAATAGCGCTCAACGTCGAGGCAGCCCAAGAAGTCAGAGCGTCCCCCGTCAGGCTTACTGTGGCGTAGGCCGGAGGATTGGTTGCGTCATTCGCGATTAGGTAACCGTCGGCTCCATACTTGCCGGTCCATGTTCCCTGCGTCGTTGTGTCCAGACCAGTGTATGTCGCCGAGGATACGGGATTACCATGAGCGCAGCGGTTTGAGCGATGCCGGCGTAGGAAGCGGTTAAAGTGATCGAGGTCGCGGTGGTTACGCTGCCGGTGGTTACCGAGAACGTAGCGGAGGTTGAGCCTTGCGGAATCGCGACGGAGGCTGGGACCGTGGCATCGGAATTCGAGCTGGAAATCGATACAACGGCGCCACCGGATCCGGCTGCTGCAGTGAGACTGACGGTTCCTGTGCCAGACTGGCCGCCGATGATCGTGGCGGGGTTTACCGAGACGCTGCTGAGCGCCGCTGGAGGCGGATTGACAGTCAGGCCGAAGGTCTCGTTCACACCGGAATAGGAAGCAGTCAAGGTGACCGGAGTTGTGGTACCGACGGTTTTCGCGGTCACCGAGAATGTTGTCGATGTTGCACCTTGTGGAACCGTGACCGTCGAGGCGATGTTGACGTCCGCGGGAGACGAGTTCAGGGTGATCGTCGCCCCCCCGCTGCCAGCAGCAGAAGTGAGGTCCACCGTACAGGTAGACACAATTGGCGGAGAAATTAATATCGGGCTACAAGAGAAGCCGTTTAGTCCAGGGGGTTGGACGATAATTACAGTACCCCCGCTCGCGGATGCCGAGATTGCCGCAGCTGACGGATTCGCTGCGGTAGGACTCAAGATCTGCACCGTGGAGGAGGTGTTCGAAGTCGAAGGCGAAACGTTCAGCGAAACCGTGGCGACGACTCCATCGGAGACGATTCCAGAACTAAGCCCCCACAACATGCACGTCAAACTCCCAGTCTGGTTCTGGCAAGAGACCGATTTGCTGGCTTGAGCCGCTGCGGGCCCGACCTCAACGCCGGCCGATGAGAAATCGGTCGCCGAATAGTTCAAGGTCCACTCAAGCGATGCTGGCTGCCCGCTGCCGGCAGCGCTTAAAGAAAGATTCAATGTCGTTGACCCTCCTCGGTTTGCGGACCCGGATGAGAGGGAAAGGGTCAGGCTCTGTGCGCAGCAGAGGGTTGAAATGAGGCCATAGACGAAGAAGAGACGCGTCCCTTCTCTGAAATTGTATGAGTGCATGAGTTTAATGGGGAAGGGTTGGACGCTGATGTTGTGAGTATCCTAACTTTTTTTCTCTGTTGTTACCGTTACAAAGGCTGCGGGCAGGCTATGTAGGCTGCCTATTTACAATGACTTCGTCTCGGTTGTTACAAGTACGATCGAATGGCAAGTCGGCTAGGGATGTACGGCCCGAGTCGGGCCTCGCGATTAACTCGTCTCGCCGGCCACGAACATTCCCCCTGTGTTATGTTCGTAACGGCCACCTAGCAGGGCCTCATGAACCCAGTGAAAGGTCTCCGCCCACCGGCGGTCGCTCTTCAAAATGGCGGAAGGTGAAGGGCTGACATGAGTCACAAGCACGCGTCACTCGCAACGGGTCGGCGACTTCCGAACCGGACGAAGATATGGAGTGATCCGCGCGAGACGTCTCTGAGCAGGTCTGCAACCGTACGATAGGCCGCAACAGTGAATCAATCGGCTGTCAGGCGTTCACCCGCAAGAGCAAACGATTCGTGCCGCTATGGATCGGGCAGAATTGGCAAGCAGTGGGCATACTTCTAGGCATACCGTACAGACAGCTGCCCGTGAAGCTATGCCGGTAGTGACTCCAAACATCTGAGTTTTAGAGAGTTAGGTGGTGCGCCCGGCATGACTCGAACATGCGACCTTCTGGTTCGTAGCCAAGCGGCTTATCCTAACACCTTGATTACAGGCTGAATATTTTTGCAACAAAGATGAATTTAGGTACCAAAAACACGTCTGTGGGTGGGCAATTGGGTGGGTTGTTTTTAAAGCGGGATCCACACGATTCGGTTGACCCATTCTTCAGCTTCGCTAGCGTTCCAGATTAGAGCGAGTTCTTCAATCGCCGTCGAGATGGGAATCGCTTCGCGTAGCAGAATAACACCGGCACTTGGAGCGCCAGATGTGAAGCGAGCGAAATGTGCAGGCATCGTCCGCCGATCCTGGCTGACGAGAACTCGTCCTGAGTCCGCAGCGATCCCCAGAACTTCTGGATCTCCCAAACCCGCAAGATTGGCATCGCCAGAAGTGCCAATGTCGATCCCGGGAGCTGCCCGTCGCAATCCGCGTATGATGCGCCCGTCCAAGTCGGCGTCAGCTTGGAATCTGACTCGCATGCCGCGCCCGCTTCAGCTTGGCAATCAATTCGGCGTTCGTTCGCCTCGATTGCCGATGTTGCGACTCCGCGGCGCGTTGCCCATCAGCAAGGTACGCGTCGATTTCTTTTTGGTTCGCGAGGTAAAATGCGAGAGCTCCGTGCACTTGCTCGAGCGTCAATGCCGGATAGCTCTCGACCATGCTTTCCGCCGACATGCCCTCGCGGAAGAGATACACGAGCGAGTCGAGGGATACGCGAGTGTTCGCGATACGGTATGCACCTTCGCTGAGGTCTACGTATTCCTTCGGCATCAAACCCATAGTCACACGCCTACAACTAGAAGAGCAACTCCACTGGGCTTGGTTGGGCCACAAAACGTAAAGACGGTCGAGAGTTGCTTTTCCCGCGATCGAATCCTAAAGGCCCATCTGATCGAGCTTCCTGTACAGCGTCTTCCGTTCGATGCCAAGGAGCTTTGCCGCCCGGCTCCTGTTGCCGGACGCCGCGACAAGCGCTCGCGTGATCTGGTCGGATTCGGTCGAGTTTGTGAACTTTCCTTCCCTCAACCAATCCGACCCAGACAGATCTACGATACAGCCAGCACTTTCGAGCTTGGTTGCAAGCTCCTGCCTGCTCTCTGGGGAGTCGGAGAGATGTACGACGTGTCGACCGGCAATGTCGCTGAAGGGCCTCATGTGGCCAACCTGGACCAGCACCGTCTTGTCCGGTTTGCTTCCAAAAGCCATCCCTGCCTCAAACAAAACGTTGGGTCGAGGTTGTCCCGTGAGAGATCTTTCGTGCTGATCGTCGCTCGCCTTCAAGAGCTCTGATCGTAGTTTCGCTTCGTCGTCTGGCGAAAATAAAACGACGACGGCGACAGCTTTGCTGAATGCGGCGTCCAGGATCTCGCCGACGTATGGGCTTGGCCGGCCCGTCATTTGGATCGCTTTGCGCCACTCGATTGGATTCAACCCGATCGCACGGAGGAACGCGAATAACGAGCGACGCAGGTCATCGTCCCGCCCGTGGACGACGAAGACGGACCTGCCGCGCCTTTGGACGCGCTGAAGTGCGCGTCTTTCTCCAGCATTTCGACGAGGTGGTCTGATCGCGGTTGGGGGAGCCAAAGGAGCAGCTGTCGCAGTACTAGCCGAGGAGGCCTGCCTAATTTGAGCGAGTTCCACAGCAGACGCGTATCGAGTAATACCGATACCCTTTTCGGCAGCGAGCACAATGGCGGCGAGTTCTGCGGGGAGGTGAGTCTGAAGTCCCTTGCGCTGGATCAGTGCATAGACTTGTTTGCGCCCGACCTTCAACTTCGATTCGAGACGCTCCAAGAGGCTCTGGTTGATTCTAGCCATCAGCGGTCACTTCTTCTTGCCTCCAGCTTTGGGCCGGCTGGATCCTTTTGGCTTGAACTTGTAGTCGTGAAGCGCCACGCCGACATGGTTGGAGGTGATGCCTAGGATGTCGGCGTTCTCGACGTTGGCAAAGCCGATGGCTCGAAGTCTACCTACCTGCTCGATCTGAGGCAGCTCTTTCGTGGCGATCAATCCCAGCAGCCGGGCGATCCGTCCTAGTTCGAAGTCCGCACGCGGCTGGGATTCCTCCGGCACTTCAACGGCTTTTCGCCTTGCGGCCATTCGGATTCTTCCTTACATGTCTCTTCTTGTTTCGGGCGACCCTCATCAGCTCGGTTAGCGAATTGTAGCTCGTTCCGAGCATTCGAGCAGACTCGGCGCGGCTCAGGCCCAGAGCCTCCAGCAGCCCTGCCTTGTCTGCTAGCGAACGTTCTGTCATGTTCGCGGAGTGCAGGCAGATGTAAGCGAGCGACCGTCCGATAACTTCCAACCAGCGATCGTCCTCAGGCTCACCAGCGAGTTTCTGGGGCATAAAGTACCACCTCAAACAAAGTATAAGCGAAATGTTTGAATTTTGCTCGCACGGGGCGGAAACACGCACCGTCGCGCACGACTTATTCCTGGGCAACTTCGTCTGAATCGACGAGGTTAGACCCAGAATTGTTCATTGAATGGGTTTCTGCTAAAAGCGTTGGCGGTCCGTGTGGAGACCGGAAGATCGAGCGGCCACGCTCAAGCTGGCAGAGGATCTCCGTAAATGTCTGCTTCTTTTGATTTTATGGTGCGCCCGGCATGACTCGAACATGCGACCTTCTGGTTCGTAGCCAGACGCTCTATCCAACTGAGCTACGGGCGCGCGACGACTATTATAGCAGGGGCTGGTTATTTCTCTCGCGCCGGGTAGTGGGTCAGTTTGATTTTTATTCATATTGACACGGTGGCTTCTCTTGTCATACTGGGGACATGGCAGACCGCTCAAGCAAAGCACGTCCGCGGGATCCCAACCAACTCGCGTATCGAATCATCCAAGAAGCTACCGGCCAGGTTCCGAAGTACGATCCTAACGCAGCGGTCCCGCCGATAGTTGACCCCTCCAAGAATCCCCATGCTGTGGCCCTCGGTCGTCTCGGTGGGCTCAAGGGTGGCGCGGCAAGGGCTGCGAAGCTGACGCCCAAGAAGCGCTCCCAGATTGCGGCAAAGGCAGCGAGGGCACGGTGGAATTCAAAGTCATAACCTGTTTTTTGAGTTTTAGGACATCCAACGCGGATAGCAGAAGCGCACTAGAGTGATATTTGAGAGACACATGGAAAGCCAAGAGAGCCATGCCGGACCTGTGGGTATTTCAAGTGCCGGATAACGCACGGCTCCTATCGGGCGGCCTCAAGGGC
>Ga0187851_10002679_pt1 | contig 15560 bp, 16 predicted proteins | sample June2016WEW_6_10_FD_132997 | JGI IMG/M metagenome (GOLD analysis project Ga0187851, IMG submission 132997) | Peatland microbial communities from SPRUCE experiment site at the Marcell Experimental Forest, Minnesota, USA - June2016WEW_6_10 | ecosystem: Environmental > Terrestrial > Soil >...
CGCGGCGGCGCGCTTGGCCTTGGCGGTGGCATTCGCCGACTGAGCGGTGGCCCGCGTTTTCACGATGGCGCGCGGATTACGCAGGTCGAACGGCCAGCGGCGGCTGACGTCCTCGTTCTCCGCCCGCTGGAGAACGATCTCGGCGTGCGCGAACGCCCGGCCCCCGGGACCGGTGTACGTCGGATTGACCACGATCAGGTCCGGCGGGTCGCGGAGCGCGTTCAGTTCGAGCCAGCCCAGCACGAGCCGGCCGAAGATCACCGACCAGGACCGGGCGTCGCCGTACTTGTAGCTGTTGATTACCTGCTGGAGGGCACCCGACTGGTACGCGATCGCGTGGATGCGGCTGATCCGGCGCTGGGGATCCTGGCACAACCAGTTAGGGCAGCTGCCGTCGTCCTCCAGCTGCTGGCGGCAGGTCGGGCACGCGTCCGGCGCTATGCGCTCGAACGTCCGCCGGGCACAGACCACGCAGATGCGCGCCGGACCCGTCCGGTAGTACGGGCACCGCGCGCACTTCGGGAAACCAGGCGGCGGCCCGGCGGGCAGTAAGGCGGACGGCGGCATGGCGTCACAGCAGCGTCAGGGAGAGCTGCTGCTGCTGGCGGGCCTTCTGCCGGATCCGGTCCGGGGCGGCCAGGTGCTTGAGCACCTCGTGAACGTCGTCGATCGCGATCGCGTCCCGGCGGTCGACGTAATCGCGGGCCCACGGCTGGGCAGCGACCAGCGACGCGACCAGGAAGACCTTCTTGTCGTGCTCCAGCGCCAGCCGCGCTTGCATCTTGGCTCCAGAAGTTTGGCTCGCCTCAATGACAACGGTGCCCTGGCTGAGGCCGGATGTAACGACATTCCGGCGCGGAAACGTATCCCGGCCGGGCGCTCGCGTCGGCCAGAACTGCGACACCAGGGCACCGGCCTGGGTGATCTGCTCGGCAAGACCCTGGTTCTCGGGCGGATAGCACCGCGTGATGCCGGTGCCGAGGACAGCGATGGTCCGTCCGCCGCTACGCAGGGCGGCCTGGTGGGCGGCTGTGTCGATGCCCCGGGCCAGCCCGGAGATAACCGTGACGTCATGCCCGGCCAGCAGCTGGGACAGCCGCGCCGCCTGCTCGATGCCCAATCTGGAAGCGTTCCGGGTTCCGACCACGGCCACCGACCATGTGTCGTGCGCGGCCAGATCGCCCCGGTAGAACAGGAACGGCGGGAGGTTGGGGATCAGCCGCAGGTTTGCCGGGTAGTCCTCGTCCAGCACGGTGACGAGCCGCGCGCCAGCCTGGGCCGCCGCTTCGGTCTCGGCCTCAACCCGCTCGGCGAGCGGTGCCGGCTCCCTGACGCCGCGGCGCAGGACCTGAACGGAACGCTTCGCGGCGGCGGACGTCTCGAAGATGCGCCCCGACCAGAGCGCGTCCAGGCCCTCCTCGAACTGCGCCTGCCGGGCCACGAGGCTCCAGTCGACGCTGGTGCCGTCGACGCGGATGGCGCACAGGCCCAGTAGTTGCCGCTGTCGCTCCGTGACCTCCACGCTACTCCCATTTACCGAACCTATGTTCGCATCCCGGTAGCAACTATTGCAGCGAGTCTGGCATAACTCAAGGCGCCAGGCCGCCCCTCGATTTCGTCTTGCAGGCCGAAGCCGGTGACCTCGGCGGGGCTGAACATATAAATCGCGGCATCCGCCGGTTCCTCACTGGCATTTTTCTGTTGCCTTTACGCCAGGCATCAAACGCCTCGGCGAAATCATCCTGGAGCCGGGGCGGCTGCGAACGCACGCTACCGCGATAAGCATGTGGATCGCCAGTGCATAAGCTCGGCACGAGTGTGGATAACTGGCTGCACTGAGACGTTCGCATGTGCATAACTCAGCCCGGCTGCCAGCTAAGTCCCCATCCGCGCCCGGTGCAGTATCCACAGCAGGGGCCATGCCGTTTTACGAACCTGTTTCTATCAGCAGCATCAGCCGGCATCGGCCGTGAACCACCATTTGCTCTGGTGCAGCAAAGCGCTGAGCCGCGCTGCCCCATAAGACAGCGCGCATACCGTGCCAGAATGAGATCGGATCGATATTCTAATATGCTTCCTGAATTGAATCTTCGGTGGTAATGTAAGAATTTGATTTACTTCAGCGCTGGTAATGTCTGGCGAGTGACCCCCGATAGTTCCAGCCCGCATGTCACGGCCCGGGACTGGCCGTACCGCGACCTGGACACCCCGCTGACCGGCGTACTGTGCCGGGACGAAACGCTGCCCGGCGTCCGGCCGGGCATTTTGCTCATCCACGGAGGCGCCGGCCTGGATGAGCACGCCCGCGAGCAGGCCCGCCGTTACGCGGCGCTTGGATATATCGTCCTCGCCTGTGACATGTTCGGTGATGGCATAGCAGGCAACAGGGACCGTGTCATCGGCTGCCTCACCACGCTGCGGGATGACCCGCCGCTCATGGTCCGGCGGGCGCAAGCGGGCCTGGCTGCCCTTGCGCGTTGCCCGGGCACGGACGGACGCGTCGCGGCTATCGGCTTCTGTTTCGGCGGCTTGGCTGTCCTCGCGCTCGCCCGATCGGGTGAACCAATCGCAGGTGCGGTCAGTATCCACGGGAGCCTCGGCACCAGCAGGCGAGCGGAGCCCGGCACGATCCGCGCCGGGCTGCTCGTCTGCCACGGCGCGCTGGACCCGCACGTGCCGCTCAGCGATGTCAGGGCGTTCGCCGAGGAGATGAACGAGGCGGGCGCGGACTGGCAGGTGATCATGTACGGCGGCGCGCGGCACGGTTTCACCCACTCTCGCGCTATCCCAGGAGCAATTCCCGGGATCGCCTACGACCCGCTGGCCGACACCCGCTCATTCGCCGCCACCAGCAGTTTCCTCACGGAGATATTCACCGGAGGCGGGGATCAGCCGCAGCAGCCGGGTGCCGAGCTGAGCTTAGGCTCAGTTGGGGCAACGCTCAGTCCAGGCGTCGATGACGTCGAGGACAGTCTGCGGAGGCTCGATCCGGCCGGCCCGCTGGGCGCCACCCAGCTCACCGGCCAAATGCGAAACTGGAGCAATGGGCTTCTATGGGGATCAGATCCTGCCGCGCTTCCTGAATATCATCATGAGCCGCGGGGACATCACCGAACTGCGGGCCCGGGTCGCGTCCGGCCTCACCGGTGAGGTGCTCGAGATCGGGTTCGGCTCTGGCCTGAACGTTCCCCACTACCCGCCCACGCTTACCCGCGTCTGGGCGCTCGACCCGGCCACCGTCGGACGCAAGCTGGGGGCCAAGCGAGTCGCCGCCAGCCCGGTACCGATCGACTTCGTCGGCCTGGACGCCCAGACGATCCCGCTGCCGGGCGAAAGCGTCGACCACGTCCTCACGACCTGGACGCTGTGCACGATCCCCGACGTCAGCCAGGCCCTGGCCGAAGTCCGGCGGGTGCTGCGTCCGGGTGGCGTCCTGCACTTCGTCGAGCACGGCCGTTCACCGGACCTGAAGGTGGCCCGCTTCCAGGACCGCATCAATTCCGTGCACCGGCGGCTCTTTGGCGGCTGCCAGCTCAACCGGCCGATCGACCACATCGTGACCGGTGCCGGACTGGAACTGACCCAGCTGAAGACCTACTACCGGCCGGGCCCGGCCTTCGATGGCTACACCTTCGAAGGCACCGCCGCCAAACCCCTCACCCCGAGCGGGTAGCGGCAGCCCGGGTGGCACCCAGTTGCGGGGCGGCTGCAGCACGGTCGTACGCCCGCCCAGCAGCCGGAAGGTGTCATGGGTATGTGCTGGGCGGGCGGACAGCTGTGCCCGGATACGCCCCGCACCAGGTCGCGGCCATTGGATACGGTCAATTGCCGTGCGAAAGGAGCCGTGGATGGATCTGGGCCTGCGTGGCAGTCGTGCCCTCATCACCGGGGGAAGCAAGGGCATCGGCCTGGCGATCGCCCATGCGCTGGCCGCCGAAGGAGCGGCTGTCGGGCTCGTCGCCCGTGACGGCGGCGGCCTCGCCACTGCGGAACAGCAGCTGAGCAGCTTTGGTGTGCCCGTGGCTACCGCGTCGGCCGACGTGACTGACACGGAAGCGCTGTACCGCGCGGTCGAGGACATCACCGCCGACCTCGGCGGCCTGGACCTCCTGGTCGCCAACGCGGGCGGCACCGTCGGCAGCGGCAACCTCGGCAGCGCCGCCCCCGGTGAGTTCACCGCGACGTTCGCGCTCAACGCCGGGCACGCCGCGGAACTGATCCGCGCGGGCCTGCCCCACCTGCGCGCCAGCGGCCGCGGCGCGGTCGTGATCATCTCCTCGATCACCGGAATGCGCCCCGCGCCGCGCACTGCCTACGCGACCGCCAAGGCCGCTGAAATTCAGCTCGCCGCCACCGCCGCCCAGGAACTGGCGCCCTCCGGCATTCGCGTCAATGCCGTCAGCCCTGGCTCCATCATGTTCCCGGGCGGTTCCTGGCAAATTTTCGCCCGCGAAAACCCCGATGATTTCGCTGCCTTCCAGGCCACCCAGTTCCCCTTCGGCCGCCTGGGACGCCTGTCGGAGGTCGCCGACGTGGTGACCTTCCTGCTGTCGGAGCGGGCCTCGTGGGTCACCGGGGCCAACATCGTCGTGGACGGCGGCCAGCGTTACCCCAGCGCCCGCCGGTTCGATTGACCCGCCGGTTCGATTGACTCGCCGACTCGATTAACCCGCGCCGGAGGCACGGAACTGGCCGGGAGTCTGCCCGACGCGCTTCCTGAACACCCGGTTCATGTGGCTCTGGTCGGCGAAACCGCAGCTGGCCGCGACATCCGGCAGGGGAGCGCTGGTGCGGCTCAGCATCAGCCGGGCCCGCTCCAGCCGTCGCTGCAGCACGAACTCGTGCGGGCTGGCCCCGACCGACTGGCGGAACATGCGGGCGAAGTGGAACCGGCTCAGGGCCACTGAGGCAGCCAGGTTGTCCAGCGAGATGTTCTCGCCCAGGTGGGCCTCGACGTAATCCCGCACGGTGCGTTCCTGCCGGAACGTGAGCCCGTCGCTGTCGTCGGGCTCGCGGAACAGGACGTGCGCATGTCGGCGCAGGATGTGCACGGCGAGCTGGCACGACAGTGAGTCGACCAGCAGCCGGCTGCCCGCGCTGCCCTGCGCGGCCTCCGCCGCGATCGCCATGGCGGCCGCGTGGATCGCCGGGTCGTCGGCCTTGACCTCGTCGAGTAGTTCGACGTCCTCGACGTCGCGCTCGTACATCTGACGGCAGGTGGCGGCCAGCCCGTCCTGGCTCAGGTAGACGTGCACGACCTCGATGTCCTCGGGCCAGACCCAGTGCGATTCGGCCGCCCGGGTCAGCAGCGAGACGTCACCCGGTCTTAAGATCTCGCTGACCCACTCGCCGTCGACCCGGCGGCGCATGGCCGTGGTCCCTTGCCGGTAGGCGATGACAATGTAGTCCCGCATGGGTGGCACCGCCACGTCGGAGCCGGCGTAGCGGTAGCCGCGGACCGAGACACCCGGCCAGCCCTGATCCGGGCTCCGGACCGTCAGCTGCCCCGGCACCCAGGTGGGAAGTTCATCGGGACCGATAGGGCTTGTCGGCATCGTTGCCTCCGCGCCGGGCGTCCGCCCCCCGACCACCGCCGGCGCGCATGCGGCGACAGGAGTAGCTCGATGATAAACGGTGTGGCGCAGGTCACAAAAGTGCCCGGGCGCCAGGATTAGCCCTGCCGCCGGGCGCCGCGAACGGTAAGGCGCCGTGCCAGGGGCCGCAGGCACTAAGCCGCCGGGCCGGGCCGCAGACGGCAAGCCCGCACGTTTGTCCAACGCTCGCGCAACCCCGTCCAAGTACTCCCGGCCGCCAGCGGCGCACACTACCGGCAGCCCTGTCGTCGACGGGAAGGAAAAGACGATGCCGGACGCACCCACCGCAGCTGCCAATTCTCATGCGCCCAGTGCGCCCGCTGAATCCAGTGCACCCGCTGAATCCAGTGCACCCGCTGAATCCAGTGCACCCGCTGAATCCGCCGGCTTGCCCGGCCACGTCGACGCGATCATTATCGGCGCCGGGTTCTCCGGCCTATACATGCTGCACCGGCTGCGCGATCAGATGGGGATGACTGCGCGGGTGATCGAGGCCGCCGGCGGCGTCGGCGGCACCTGGTACTGGAACCGCTATCCCGGCGCGCGCAGCGACTCCGACAGCTACATATACTGCTACTCCTTCGACCGGGACATGTGGCAGGAATGGGAGTGGAGCGAGCGTTACCCCGAGCAGCATGAGATCCTCGCCTACCTGGAGTACGTCGCACAGCGGTTCGGCCTGTACCGCGACATCGAGTTCAGCACTCGGGTCACCGCGGCCACGTTCGACGAGGCGGCCAGCCGGTGGACGGTGACCACCGACACCGGCCGCCAGTTCACGGCGCAGTTCGTCATCAGCGCGGTCGGGGCCCTGTCGGTGTCCAATGTCCCGAAGTTCCCCGGCGCGGACACGTTCGCCGGCGATTCCTACCACACCGGCCTGTGGCCGCACGAGGGCGTGGACTTCACCGGCCAGCGGGTCGCCGTCATCGGCACCGGCGCGAGTGCCGTGCAGGCCATCCCGCTGATTGCCCAGCAGGCGGCGGATCTGACGGTGTTCCAGCGGACGCCGAACTACATCCTCCCGGCCCGCAACGGCCCGGTGGACCCGGGGGTGAAGCGGACCCGCCAGGGGGACTACGCCGGCATCTGGGCGCGGGTCCAGTCCTCGAACTTCGGCTTCGAGCTGTACCTGCTGGACAAGGGCGCGCTGGAATCCTCCGACGAGGAGATTGAGCGCGAGCTAATGGAGCGCTGGAACCAGGGCGGGTTTGGGATCTGGCTGGGCAGCTACCTCGACATCTTCTTCTCCGACGAGGCCAACGCCAAGGTCCGTAAGTTCCTGAACGAACGGATCCGGGAGAAGGTGCACGACCCGGAGACCGCTGAGTTGCTGACCCCGAAGGGCTATGCGTTCGGCTGCAAGCGCGTCCCGCTGGACTCCGGCTACTACGAGACGTTCAACCTGCCGCGCGTGCACCTGGTCGACGTGAAGACCAACCCGATCGCGGAAATCACCCCGGCCGGGCTGCGGCTGACGGACGGCACGAAGTGCGAATTCGACGCCATCGTCTATGCGACCGGCTTCGACGCGATGACCGGGCCGCTCAACAAGATCGACATCCGGGGCCGGGACGGCCGGCGGCTGCGGGACAAGTGGGCCGACGGCCCGCGCACCTACCTGGGGCTGATGAGCGCTGGATACCCGAACCTGTTCACGATCACGGGCCCGCAGAGCCCATCGGTGCTGTCGAACATGCCGGTGTCGATCGAGCAGCACGTCGAGTTCATCGCCCGGATCATCGGCGCGGTGCGCGACCGTGGCGCGCAAGCCATCGAGCCCACGTCCCAGGCGGAGGACGCGTGGGTCGCGCACAACCAGGAGGTGGCGCAGGCCTCGCTGTTCCCCACGGCCGACACCTGGTACATGGGCGCGAACATTCCCGGCAAGCCGCGCGTCTTCATGCCCTACCTGGGCCTGGTCGGACCGTACCGCCAGAAGTGCGACGAGATCGCCGCGGCCGGTTTCGAGGGATTCGAGTTCACCGGCAGCACGGACAAGGAAGGCGCCCCGGCATGATCGACAACTCGTTCTACTCGCATGAGTTTCAAGGCGACTACGAGCTGATCAGCGTCGGCCGGCTCGACCTGGAGGACGGCGGCTCGATCCCGGACTGCCAACTCGCCGTGACCACGTGGGGCGAGCTGAATGCGGCCAGAGACAACGCGATTCTCATAACGACCTGGTACTCGGGCACCCACCAGATCTGGCGGGACGTGTACGTCGGCCCGGAGCACGCGCTGAACCCGGAACGGTATTTCATCATCGCGGTCAACCAGATCGGCAGCGGCCTGTCCACCTCCCCGCACAACGCGGACGGCGCCAATGCCCCGCTGGCCATGTCGAAGTTTCCCCGGGTGCGGATCGGCGATGACGTGGCGGCCCAGGAACGGCTGCTGCGCCAGCACTTCAGCATCGAGCGGCTCGCGCTCGTGGTCGGCGGGTCGATGGGCGCCCAGCAGGCGTATGAATGGGCGGTACGGTTCCCCGACCAGGTGCTGCGCGCCGCCCCGATCGCGGGCACCGCGCGCAGCACCCCGCATAACGTCCTGCTGGCCGAGACCATGCGGGAGGCGACCTGGTCCGACCCGGGCTGGAACGACGGGGAGTACGCGTCAAACACCGACGTCGAAGCGGGTCTGAAGCGCCAGGCGCACATCTGGGCCGTGGTCGGGTTCTCCACCGAGTTCTGGAAGCAGGAAGTATGGCGCGCCCTGGAGTTCCAGACCAGGGAGGAGTTCATCGACGGTTTCCTGGAGCCGTACTTCACCGTGCTGGATCCGAACGACCTGCTCACCCAGTCCTGGAAATGGCAGCGCGGCGACGTGGCCCGGCACACCGGCGGCGACCTGGCGGCCGCCCTCGGCCGGATCACTGCCAAGACGTTCGTCATGCCCATCGACGAGGACCTGCTGTTCCCCGTCCGGGACTGCCAGCCGGAGCAGGAGTTGATCAAGAACAGCGAACTTCGGGTGATCGAGGACGTGCTCGGGCACCTGGGCCTGTTCGGCGTCAACCCGGCCTACCTGCCGCAGATCGACCGCCACCTGGGCGACCTGCTCGCCGTCGACGTCTGACCGGATTTGCCTCGGACCGGCCCAGCCCTGATAGCCACGGCGGGTGGCCGTGGCTACCAGGGCAATGCGGCCATTGGGCCACCCAACACTCGTACTGGCCATAATTCGGACCGGTCGTTATACTGGTTCTCATGGAGACCATTCCGATCACGGAGGCGAAGGCCCGGATCGCCGAACTCGCCGACCGGGTCGCCCGCGAACACGACCACTTCACCATCACGCGCAACGGCCGCGCTGATGTCATGCTGATCTCGGTCGCCGAATACGAGTCCATGCAAGAAACGCTCGACATCCTGAGTGATGACGAAACAGTCGCCGACCTGCGGCAGTCCCGCGAGGACTTCGCCGCCGGCGACACCTTCGAAGCCGGGCAGGTTCGCGCCGAAGTTGAACAGCGCAGCCGCGCAAGACGGTGAACGGCGAGCAGGAAGCCCCCGGCGCTGAGGTCTCCGCACCATACACGGTGATCTTTTCCCGGCAGGCCCGCCGGAACCTGCACGAGCACTTGCCGCCAGAAGTCGCCGTCGCCGCTATGGCGACTATCGACGGGCCTATCGCCATTAACCCGCACCGCGTCGGTAAGCCGCTGGATGCCCCCTTCGACGGGTACCGCTCCGCGCGGCGCGGGACCTACCGGATCGTCTACCGGATCAACGAGGAGAAGCACACCGTGGAGGTCTACTCCATTCGGCATCGGCGTGATACCTACCGCACCTGACCACTGACAGTTCTGGCGCCATGGAAGGCTGCTGGTGCCTATCCCGCCTTGCTCAGCACCGAACGGACGTAATCGGCGCTCGTCCGCACGTCGGCGACCGGTCCTTCCCCCGCCGGCTCCGCAGTCAGGATCGTGTCCTGCTCCAGCACGTACCAGCCGTCGTAGCCGCGCCGCCCGAGCGCAGACACGATGGCCTCGACGTCCACGTCACCCGCGCCGAGCGGCCGGTACATCCCCTCCCGTACACCTTCGGTGTAGGTGATCCGCCCGGACCGGACCTTCGCCGCGATGGAGCAGTTGACGTCCTTGAGGTGGGTGTGCGCGATCCGGCCGGGCACCTGCCGGGCCAGCTCGGCCGGATCGGTCCCGCCGATCAGCAGGTGCCCGGTGTCCAGGCAGAGCGCGACCGACGAGCCATCCAGCACCCGCTGCACCTCGCGGGAGTTCTCGACCATGGTCCCGACGTGCGGGTGCAGCACCGCCAGCACGCCGTGCTGGGCGGCGAGCGCGCTGAGCCGGTCCAGGTTTCGCAGCAGTGTCGTCCAGCCGTCCTCGTCCAGCACTGGCCGGGTGTCGTACCCGGCCAGGCCGCTGTCGGCGGACAGCACGAGGGTGCGGGACCCGGTGTCCGCGTACCCCTGCAGGACCTGCTCGATCTCCGGCGCAGGATCATGGCCCGGCACGTGCAGCCGCACCGGGACGAACCCGCCGACCGGGGCCAGGTGGTGCTGGCGCAGGACGCGGGCGGCCTTCCCGGGTTCGTCCGGCAGGAATCCCGCCGGCCCCAGCTCGGTCGCGGCCAGGCCCACCTCGGTCATCTCAGCCAGCACCCGATCCGGGCTGAGCTGGTGCCCCCAGCCCGGCACCTCGCACACGCCCCATGAGATTGGCGCGCCCGCGATCTTGCCCGCGCGGTCCCCATTACCCAGGTGACCCGCGCCGCCCCTGTTACCCGGGTGACCGGCGCCGCCCCTGTTACCCAGGTGACCGGCGCCGCCCCTGTTACCCAGGTGACCGGCGTCGCCCGGAGCCCCGTTCCCGGTGACGCCGTTATTCTGCACCACGCCCTGCCCCTCACTCATGCCGCACCCACGATGCGCCGCTCCTGCAGCGCGGCCAGCTCCGCGTCCAGCCGGCCCGGCTCCCAGTCCTCCGCCACGGCCTGGCTGAGCAGGTCGGCCTGTGTCTGCGGCGTCATCCCGCCGATGGGCTGGTCCCGATCGAGGTTGGTGCGGAACGGGTAACCCTCCGCGGCCACCGTGATCAGGTTCCGCGCCGCCTGCGAGTCAGCCCCGCTCCAGGCCCCAGCCGCCCGCGCCTTGAGCACCGGGAACACCGCCCGGGAGATTGCCGTGGTGTCCGCGGTTTCCATGGCCCGGCCGAACGCCGAGGACACCTGCACCAGGTTCGCCATCCGCCGGATGCCCGCCGAGCGGTTCGTCCCCGCGCCGTGGAACAAGGCCGGGCTGAAGAACGCCGCGTCCCCCTTGTCCAGCGGCAGCTGGACGTAGTGCGCACCGAAGTAGTCGATGAACGCGGGCAGGTGATAGGCGACGTACCCCGGCGGGTACTTCTGCGAGTGCGGCAGGCACATGGTCGGCCCGCTCTCGACCGGCATGTCGCAGTGCGCGACCGCGCCCTGCAGGGTCAGCGCGGGCGATAGCAGGTGCGCCTGCACCGGGTAGGCGAGCGCGCGGGCGCGGTCCATGAAGCCCGGGTGGTAGTCGCGGTGCACCAGCTGCGCCTGGCCACCCGGGTTGACCACGTTCGGCTGCGACGTCATCTGGTAGTTCGGGCCGAGCCAGGCCTCGCAGATCAGTGCGAGGAAGTCGTTGGCGTAGTAGTCGGCGAACACCTCCGGCGCGCGCAGCGCGAACTTGTCCAGCGCGCCCCAGATCCGGTCGTTGGTGCCCGGCTTCGCGAAGTGGTCCCCGCCCGCGGCGCCGGAAGCCTTCTGCTCGGCGATCAGCGCGGTGAACACCTCCGTCGCACGGTCCACCACGTCCGCCGCAAAGGCCCGCTTGAACACCACGATCCCCGGCCCCTGCCCCAGCGCCCGGGCCAGCTCGGCCTGCACGTCCCTGCGCGGGCCACCCGCAGCCAGGTAGCCGCGCATCCGCTCGCCGTAGATGAGCACGTTGTCCTGCACAGCGTCCGCATTGGGGTAGTCCACGGGCCGGGTGGCCTGCTCAACCAGCGCCCCGAAGTCCTCCAGCCGACAGTCCTCCGGGCTGAACCAGCCCGTCGCCGGGCCGGCGGGCAGCGCCATCGGGGGCGGGGCCGTCGTAGGTGGGGCCGTCGTGGGCGCAGTCATGATGATGTCAGGGCCTTTCTTGAGCGCTGAGCTTCGGAAACTTCGTAAATAACGACGTTCCTGACGTCCACGCTAAGCCGCGAGCTCCATCAGGCAACCTGAGCGACGAGGACCGGGCCCAGGCGCTGGCGGTCAGCGCGCGGGCCGCGCTGGCGGCCCACCCGTCGATCCGGGCCGTGTACTCCATGTACGCGGGGGCCGGCGGCAACACCGCGGTGCTGGACGCGTTCGCCGCGCTGGGCCGGGGCTGCGACGCGTTCGTCGCCCACGACCTGGACGGCGAGAACACGCCGCTGCTGCAGCAGCGGCGGCTGACCGTGGTGCTCCACCATGACCTGCGGCATGACCTGCGCCGCGCCTGCCAGGTGATCATGCAGGCCCAGCGGGCGCTGCCCGGCCCGATCATGGCCCGCCCGTCCAGCGTCCAGGTGATCACGCCCTACAACATGCCGGCGCTGCTGCCCGGGTAACGGCGAGGGGTGACTGAGGCCCCCGGGGCGGCTTGTTGAGCGAAATTCCGCCACCGAACGTCAGCGCCCGGCGGAGCTGGCTACCGGCGCCGGCATTCGCGGCCCGGAGCGTGGATGAAGGCACCCGCACTGGGCAGGGAAAAGAAGTACGCAGCTCGACCACATCCCCACATCAACCACATCCCCACATCAATAGGAGAGATTCCGTCTTGACCGCAGTACCTCAGATCGCGCTGAACAACGGCCAGTCCATCCCGGAGCTCGGCTTCGGTGTGTTCCAGATCGAGCCCACGGACACCGTCGAGGCGGTAAGTACCGCCCTCCAGGTCGGCTACCGGCACATCGACACGGCTGAGATGTACGGCAACGAGAAAGAGGTCGGTGAGGGGGTCGCCAAGTCCGGCCTCGATCGCGCGGAGGTGTTCGTGACCAGCAAGCTGGCCAACGACGCCCACCGCCCCGATGACGCGCGCCGGGCCTTCGACACCTCGCTCGAGGCGCTCGGGTTCGACTACCTCGACCTGTTCCTGATCCACTGGCCGCTGCCCACCAAATATGACGGCGATTTCGTGTCGACCTGGCAGACGCTGGAGGAGTTCTACCGTGAGGGGCGGGCCCGCTCGATCGGCGTGTCGAACTTCCAGCCGCACCATCTGCGCCGCCTGCACGAGGCGACCGAGATCACCCCGGCGGTCGACCAGATCGAGGTCCATCCGTTCCTGACCCAGGATGACGTGCGCGCGTTCTGCGCGGAGCACCAGATCGCGGTCGAGGGCTGGTCGCCGATCGGCCAGGGCGCCGTGCTGGACGACCCTGCCATCGGCTCGATCGCCGAACGGGTCGGCAAGACCCCGGCCCAGGTGGTCCTCCGCTGGCACGTCCAGCGCGGCGACATCATCTTCCCGAAGTCGGTCACCCCGTCCCGGATCAAGGAAAACTTCGAGATCTTCGACTTCGAGCTGTCGGACGGCGACGTGGCCGAGATCAGCGCGCTGAACAAGAACCAGCGGACCGGCCCCGACCCCGACAAGTTCGACATGGTGTGACTCCGGCGGGCCGACCGCCGGCGCTGCTGCCCAGGTGGCTGCGCGGGACGGCCGGGCCCCCCGGGCGGCGAGGACCCGGGCTACGGCTCAGCGAGTTCGGGCCGCGGCTCAGCGAAGTTCAGACAGCCGCACCGGCCGCTGCTCGTGCCGCGAACGGGTGCAGGCTTCGGCGATCCAGCCGGCCTCCACGGCGTCGGCGACCGCGCATGGTGACGGCCGGGTCCCCGCGACCAGCTCGGTGAAGGCGGCTAGTTCGGCGCGGTAGGACGCCGCGAAACGGTCCATGAAGAAGCGGTACGGCGGCCCGGACGGGAACGTGGCGCCGGGATCGACGGCGCGGACCGGCACGTGGCTGTCCCAGCCGACGGCGATGGTGTCCGCCGAGCCGTGCACCCCCAGCCGGACGTCGTAGCCGCGGCCGTTGTAGCGGGTGTTCGAGATCAGCGCCAGGCTGCCGTCATCCAGCGTCAGCACGGCCGCCGACGTCGACACGTCGCCGATCGCGCCGAACACGTCGTCCCCGTGGGTACCGCCGGCCGCGTATGCCTCGGCCACCTCGCGGCCGGTGACGAAACGCACGATATCGAAGTCGTGCACGCTGCAGTCCCGGAAGATCCCGCCCGACCCGGCCAGGTACGCGGCCGGCGGGGGAGCATGATCCATGACCTCAGCAACGGAACGCGGGATTCACCGTGGTTCCCTGGCTCGCCCGCGGGGGGTCAGGAACTGTTCTGCTCGCGGGCGTAGTTGTTGAGCCGGCTGAGCTCGTCCTCGTAGATCGAGCGCAGTGCCCGCGGGGCGAAGGTGCGCTCGAAGAAGCCGCCGATGCCGCTCGCGCCCTGCCAGGTGGTGGAGATCTGCACCAGCGAGACGCCGCCCTCCTTGGGCGTGACGTCGTACTGGGTGACCAGGCTCGAATCGCTGTCGGATTCGGTCAGGACCCGGCCAGGCTCCGGCTCATCTACCTTCATCCGGTACTTGCGGGACCGGCCGCCGGCCGTCACCGTGAACCGCGTGATCGTCCCGGGCCCGACGCCGCCGGACTCCACCTGGAAGTCCGAGAACTGCGGCGGAAGGAACTTCGGGTGGTGCTCCCGCATGTCCCTGATGTACCCGAACACGGTGTCGGCGGGTGCGTCGACGGTCTTCTCGGCGGTAACGACGATGGGTGCCATGCAGGAATATCTATCACGCTGCGCCCTGGCCCGGCTAAGCCTGCGCCCAGGCCCGGTACGCGGTCGCGAGTGCCCCACGGCGGGACGGCTGATGGACCACCTCGACGTGATTCTGAACCGCACCGGCAGACCGCGGAACGAATCCGGAGGCCATCATCGAGCAGCTTTCACAATCGTGCTGAAAACGCATGGCCCGGACCGGCGTCCAGCCATGACCGCCCGTCAGCGGGTGAGGAACAGCCAGGCGTTGATGACGCCGCCGCCCAGCGTGAGCACGACCGCCGCGGCCAGCCAGTACAGGCCGTCACCTCCCGCCAGCTGGAGACAGCCGGCGATGGTGATGCACAGCGTGGAGATCAGGTTGGGGCTGACCGCGTCCAGCAGCCGGTAAAGCTGGTCCTCGGCGCTGAGGTACGAGAAGTACGCTCGTTTCTCGTCCCGTGCCCGAGGCCGGCCCCGGGGCTCATCGGGGCCCGGGCGGGGCTTGGCGCGCCCGAGGATGATCAGCGCGGCCCCCGACACGAGCGCCACCGCCACGAGCACGATGCCCAGCGTGCGGGCCGACATCCCGGGGATCACCAGCAGCACCGCCAGGAGCAAGCCGACCAGGAACAGTACCAGGGTCTGGGCCGCCTCAGAGCGCAGCCCGGCGTGCCCCACGATCCGGTCCCGGTTGAGCGAGACCGCGACGAACAGCAGGCCGGTCAGCGCGCCGGCTGCGCTCCCGGTGATGGTCGCGAAGTTGTCCCAGTCCTGGAGCACGTCCCGGCCCGGCCGTCAGCGGCTGGGCCGCGCGGGCGGCGCCCCGCGCGATCGTTTCCCTCGAGGCAGGCCCAGAAGGAGAGGCGGCCCCTGCCGGAGAGGCGAACCCCGGTTCCGTCCTCACACCATCACCCATCCGCCGTTGACCTCGATCGTCTGGCCGGTCACGAATGAGGACTCCGGGCCGGCCAGGAAGGACACCACGGCGGCCAGCTCCTCCGGGGCCCCGCGCCGCTTCAGCGCCTGATGTTCGAGGACGAACTGGTTGTAGGCGAACGGGTTCTCATGGATCTCTTCGGCGGCGGTGGGGAACGCACCGGGGGAGACCGCGTTGACCCGGATCCCGAAGGGGCCCAGCTCGCGGGCCAGGGCCCGGGTCAGCCCGCCCACCGCGCCCTTCGAC
>Ga0187851_10002681_pt1 | contig 15553 bp, 13 predicted proteins | sample June2016WEW_6_10_FD_132997 | JGI IMG/M metagenome (GOLD analysis project Ga0187851, IMG submission 132997) | Peatland microbial communities from SPRUCE experiment site at the Marcell Experimental Forest, Minnesota, USA - June2016WEW_6_10 | ecosystem: Environmental > Terrestrial > Soil >...
CATTGAATTAACGATTCGCTTTATAGATCTATGATCTTGTTCTATAATGTTATTCAAATACTTGATTTGTCTAATTCCTATGTTTTTATGCAATATTTTATCATTTTTCAGTTCATCTATAGCCGGGGGATAAGCTGGATGGTTCCGTAACTAACTTAGCGAATGCAACAGTCTTATTCAATAACCAACTTATAAAATCGTTAAATACTACGTATACAGTACCAGCCGTGGAGCAGGATCTTTCAGCGCTGACAATAACAAAAACACCAAATCCACTAACTTATAGTGCTTCAGGGCAGACGAAAACATACAAATACACTGTAAAGAACACAGGAAATGTTGAGTTAAACGCTGTTAAAGTTATAGACAGCATTCTTGGTCCAATTACCTTACTAAGCACTGATCTGGCACCAAATGCTCAAACTACAGGAACAGCTTCCCACCAAACAACACTTACAGACGTGACTGCTGGTTCTGTGAGCAATACAGCAACTGTATATAATGGTACCCAACAATTAAATCAGACTACGGCAAAAGTAACAGCAACACAACCAAGCCCGAACCCAGCGCTGACAATAACAAAAACACCAAATCCACTAACTTATAGTGCTTCAGGCCAGACGATAACATACAAATACACGGTGAAGAACACAGGAAATGTGGAGATTAAAGGACCTATTACTGTTACAGACGACAAATCTGGAACAATAACCATACCAAACAGTGGTACCCTTAGTCCAGGTTCAAGCGTGACAGGAACAACTACCTACACAACAACACAGACAGACATTAATGTAGGTCACGTGACCAATGCAGCGTATGCAACGGGTTCATTCAACAGCCAACCAATAATTTCACCCAGTGCTATTGCGATAGTTAGCTATGAACAGCCAACCAAAAAGGAAGAACACAATGGTGACAGAGATAACTATGGTGGACCTGGCTATGGTGAGTATGGCGGTGCTGTAATTCCTATGATCCCTGGACCAATGGCTAGCAGCCCGATGTTTAGCAATGGACCTAATGGGTATGGCGGTGAACCTTATGGACCTACAGAAACACTAAATTCAGACCCTAATGCCCACAAAGCTAAAGCTCATTTGAGCAAACATAAACATAAGAATCACTCCAAAAACAACCATAAAACTAAACACCATACAACCAAACACCATAAAACAGATAAAAAGAACACTTAATATTAAAGTAGATAAAAACAGTTGAATTTCAAGATAGGGTATCCACGTCTAAGCGTTGGATATCCTGTATTGCATTTTAGAAAATAAAACAGCATTTTGGATTCATATTTCAACAAAACGACAGGTTGGATTGGAAATAAGCGTCTTTGTTTAAAATCTGATCTATGTTTCTACTATATACCTTTAAGTTTGTAAGTTAAGTTTAATAGTACAAATCTGCAAATGTTAATGTTTTATTCATACCAACTAATCTTGTAGACAGCTAAAGTTACAAATTTAAGAAAAAGGTAAAAGTAAACGGCATCTTTTTGAGATTAGGGGGTAGTATTTAATGGGGGAAACAAAAGAATTAATCTCAGATGCCGATTAAGCTAAAGTAACTTATTATTATATAAATAAATGTTGGTAAAAGGATAAATTAGTATGTTTTTTAGAAGTACTGTACATAAACGTACACAATGAGAAATACTATTGATCCATAATTGCTCAGCCTATTAACATAACGAGTTAAACCGTTCTGGAAAAATGAGCTTAAAAGTATCGGATCGATCATCCTACGAACTACACAAACAATATTTTATTGATGTTAACTTCATGTTAGTAGATGCAAACTCCATGCATAAAGTATAAGGGTTGGTCACCTAATCTCTAGGGCAATAACGACATTCCTTCTGGTAATCAATATTGCTCTCTTTCTTTTTTTGAAAATCCAAATCATTTAGCGACTCTCGGATCGATTTTTTGATAAGTAGTATACAATCCCATTGTCATCGAATTAAAACCCTACCATGAGCCTATTACGGGTCTATTCTGTACTATATTCTAACTACCTAAGTTAATTTAAAGACTGGACTTGGATAAATATTATCCATTTTTTGATCAGCAAACGTAACCAGACCGTAACTAGTTACAGACCACCAAATTAAATTCAAAACAAAGATAGATATTTTATTCAATAATACTCAATTAATTTGATATATTTACCACTAATCGCATTCATCTACACATAATATTCAAAGAAGTACAGCCATTATAAAGTCAGACATTCTTCTTTATTGTAACTGATTGGGTTTTATGCACCGGATTCATAAGATCCAGATATATTTCTATTACAATCCTTTCCATATTGTCCGTAACGGTGGTTACAGTTGGTTACGTTTTATATACCAGTCTGATCTCCCGTCGTCCATGCTTGCTTCTATCTAACAAAACGTTATCTGGAGATAGCTTTTTTAATGCTATTAGTACATCTCTCTTGACTTTTCGAAAGTTACTCACGTCTCCGACCCTGTATTCAGGCTCGATATGATTTGTTAGATAATTCTTAATCTCGCGTGACCCTATCACGATTTGATCTTTTCCTTCTATTGCAACTTCTACTACATTTTTGAATAGTGATACTGCTCTGGCGATTGTTTTATTCATTCCAATATGGACAGATTCGGGAATTGGTTCTATAATCGACCGCTTATTATTTGTTTTTATAACTTCATTTATTTGATTAGAAAGTGCTGAAATTTGTTTGGGAATAGTGCTCTCAGCTTCGTCATCATCAATTGGATAATCGTTAAGTTCAAGCATCGTTTCAATGACTTTAAGCCGTTTTAAAATATTCAGCTCAGAAGTAGCAAGGATGTTTTCGATATACATTCTAAAAGTAGGTTGAACATCTGGATCTTTCATCAGCGTGAGAAACTGATGGATCTTGTCTGTTTTAGAAGACCCGAAGACCGCTTCAGTGCTCATCGAATCACTTCTTTCGTTGTAAGCTTCTGGAAGGATCTCGAATTCATATCACGAACGAAACATTTAAAATCTAAGATCGCATAGTATGCACTAGGTATAACAGTTTTGAACATATTGTTTTCTCCTTCTATGGGGATAGGGTCTAGGCTGGAACCCTAGACCTTTTAAATTATCTTTTTTTCAATTACTAAATACAGTTTAGATATATATGTAATCTCCTTTTGTTATCTAAGTCATAGTACAACCTTAGTCTAGGACTTTTTACTAACTTCGCCTTATTTTTTTTCTGATATATTACCTGGAAACTGAAGTTGGGTAGACAATGAATCAAAAAGAGCCATTGAAAATAACGTTAAGTGGGATATTCCGTTGGATATTTGGATTATACTTTCTAGTAATCGCTGCAGGGATGGTTACAGAACGCGAATATTTTCCAGCAATATTTATATTTATGGCAGCTTTTGTATCATTTCCGCCGATTTCAAACTTGCTGGAATCAGACTTGAATATTTCAATATCTGGCCTAGTGAGATTTTTGTTGGTCCTATTCCTTCTAGTAGGATCCGTTGCTGTAGAGCCTAATCATTCATCTTCGGCAATCATTTACACCCATGCTTTTTCGTGATCTCATAATACAATGTAGGATAACATAGGTAGTTATTGGGAGTGGGAATGGCATACGCCATCTCATATAGGCTATGCGAATGTTCCAAAGGGATATGAATAAAAGCTACTTTATATCCTAAAAACGAATCTTGATTAAGAGATCGTAATAAGTCCAACTGGTTGGAATTTGTTTGCTGATGGGCTTAATTATGGGTATAATTCAATAACGTTTGATAGCTTGTTGAGCTATCAGGATATCGAAGTTGTTAGCGGCGGAGAAATTGAAAAAAAAGAGTATATTTAGTAAAAGGTCATCCAACTGATGTTCAATTGAAATATAATGAAACTTGAATTACAGGGCTGACTGTTGCAAAAATGAAATATTATGGAAATCAAAGTGCGTTATGGATTGGAGAGATAGATACTGTTGAAGATGTGGATATCAACAGTATCTTATATACTGTACAAAGTTTCATTTTATGTTATACACCAAAGTAAAGAGCTTCAAACTTTATATACTTTTTTAATACAGTTTGTCTGAAAGTATGATCTTTTCTTTTTGATAACTATAGATATCATTCGTTCAGCATTTCAGAATGCTTCTAGATTCTACGATTCGTCCATTTTTTTAATAATGCGCCACATATCATTTATGGAATCAATTCTGAGAATATGCACCTATAAGAAGTTAAATCAAGTATTGACTTTACAACAAATAAATAAATCTTCTTTTGATATGTTATCCAAACTCCTACAGGATCATTGTTCCAATATAGGTCACATGCTCATTCCGATTGGCCTGATTTTCTCATTAATTCACTTCTATGCTGAACAAGAAAATCGGATGTCTTTGAATTTGGATATGCTGCAATAGATATATTGTAAAGCTTCAGTGAAGTATTATAATCTCCAGCTTGCTCAGATAACATTCCAATATTATAAGTTAATCGTTGCAGATTCTGTCCAGTTGGTTTCATTTTTGCTGCTTCGTTGTAAGATTTTAGTCCAGAATCAATGTCCCCTGCTTGAACTGAAAACTGCCCGTCCTGAAGTAACCGCTCAAATTTGCTTTGATCAAAATTAATATTATTATGGTTGTCGTCGTTATTACTCCAAGGCCAAGCACTGGCTACTGAACCACTAATTATTAGCATCAGTAATGCTATTAGTCCAATCCAAATTCTGTTTTTATTCATATTACATAATCCCCTTATGAAGTTTCAAGACATGGAATCATATACTTTTTTAAATATTCATTATATGAATTATCATATTTACATTCACTCATCTTATCTCCATCATCAGAAGCATCAAGTTTGGAGTTGATATACCATTCATCGTAGCTTATTATGCCCTCTTTATCTTTTTGTACTGAACCTTTTTTTAGTTTTATAAATTCCTTTTCTTCGTTAGAAACGGTCTCATTTAATATGTCATCTTCAAAACAGTGGTCAAAAAGAATAAAAGGGCCATTATATTGGATTTCTCGTTGATGATTATTTATTCCCACCATTTTGTGGTACAATCCCTGGGGATCTTCTTCTACCATTTTATTGAACATATCATCAGTTATATCAGAAACCAGTTTCAGAGCAATTCTTTTTAAATTCATTTCATCTGATATTTCTTGGAGCGATGCTCGAAATATTTCGTGCGTGATTCTTAAAGACAATAGTTTCACCAGTTTCCGACCGATGACTTCTTCTTTAATGTCTTCAGCCTGGGGTTTTATATCATTCAGTAACTTCTGAAATTGTTCTCTAGATAGTGTAAAAGTTTGAAGATATTGTGATGGATCTGACTGAATATTAGATTTTAATGGACTGTGGATATGTCTATCCCATACGTTTAGCAAAAAATGGGTGTTTTTGAAAATGGTGTTTGTCAATTTTGCATAAATATCATCTATGTAGCTTTGGATCAGCAGATCATTTTCAAAACCTTTCCCGAATTTGTAAATCTCAGATTCTTTATCATGCAATGTTTTAGTATCGTTTGTTATACACAAATTGAAAAACGAAGTAGATAATAATAGCTGCACCCGAAAGATCACATTACGAGCTGGACTTATATAGTCGAGATGATATCGACTTACGATGTCCAAAGATTTCTCGTACCGGTTTAGTTCTATATTTGGAAAGTGCTGTCTGATGTTCTTTAATTGTTTTAGTGTTGCTATGTTCCATCTGTTAGCTCGAGTCGTTTTTTTACTAGGGGGTATCAAATCCAGGCAGCCTATTTTTTGCAAATCATGTAAATGCCTATTCATCGTTGATTGATCAATTCCATCATATTTATCCTGCAAACTTTTTCTAATAAATGGCTCTCCTATTAATCCAGAATGTCTAAGAATTAATCCAATGATTTCAGACTTCACTTCTCCCATATCATAATGGTAACGTCTTTTCTCAACCATGTGACTTAATAATATTACTATGTATTTAAATATATGTGAAAAATGGGTTTAAATTACATACATATAAATTACAATAATAACTTCTACAAATGCTTAATATATAACGTGAAATCACCTAATATATGTAATAATGTTTGAAACAAAGCTTTATATATAACTTAATAACATTATTAATTAATAGAATATTTTAAACTGAGGACTGCAATATGATCGTTCAATTTGGAACACGCCGGCTGCAGAAGGGAAGTACTTCCTATACATTGCCAATCCCCCCTGAATGGATTAACAGTGTTGGTGCCGGTAAAGGAGCTATATTTAATATTGAAACGACTGATGAAAACAGCTTGAAGATATCCCCACTTCTGAAAGTCTCTCAAGGTTAAATTAATATCGTGAACCTGGGCAAAGAGACTTGTTAGACAGAATAAAAAATAAAGTGACTAGATAAGTTAATCAAAAATGAGATAATTAAGTGTTATGAAAAGTGAATAGAAAAGCCGGAGATTGTTGTAGCAATCTCCTAGGCTTAGAGCGCAAAATCGCCAAAAGTTTAAGTTCTCATGGCGGTCTGGTACTTCTCCATGTATCAGACTGTTTTTTAAGAATTTATAACTTGTTATGCGATTACCCAAATGTGCTATTTACCTATATAATATATACTTATTATAGCACATAAAGGTTATGCTCTAGTGTCCAAGACCTTTTCTATTCTCCATATCAGTCCAAAAGGAGTAAGAAAATGTCAGAAAGAAACAAAACTAGATCTTTTTGTACACTGCCAGACGACAGCACAATTGAGCTCACTAACAAGTGTTACACGCACACAGAGAAATCAATCTTTTCGCTATGGGATCTATTGGAAACCCAACGTTTTAGAGTTGATCCCCAAAAAGAACCTGAAGTTTATGATACTTTAGGTTCGATAGCAGACGAGATATTTGAATTATGGATGTCACTAAAGGCAAGCGCAAAAGAGTATGATTTCATCGAGATTTTAATGTTTTTAGAAAAGGAGCATGAAGATAGTTCCTACAAGGTAAAGGAGGGATACTGATTCCTTCTTTTTATTTTTTTGAAAATATTATTATTGGTATCATAGATCAGAAATTTCAATATATGCATGGTCTATGCAGGGCATTTAACAGGGTAAAAAAAACGCAGCCGGAATCTGGGTGTTTATTATGAGCATTGGAGTTGACCCTGATAATTGTACTGAAATAATCAAAGCTCAGCACGAATGGCTAAAAACTCTTCAAAGTGAGCAATCAAAAGAGCAGATATTGATTAAGGCGATTGAAGGCAAAGCACCTGAAAAAGCAGACTATGACCTTTACGGATGGCGTCCATACTCTAATATATGGTACAAAATTACAGAACCAATATATACGCGTGGAATCTTACAAAATGAGATTTTGATAGATCCTGATACCCCAGAATGGAATGTGATGAAGGATGGAATAGAAAAACTAACCCAGTATTTCAAAGAAAATAATATTCCTTTTATCATGGGGTTCTCAGGTGGGAAGGGAATTCATATCAGTCTATTTTTAGAGAATCTTCCGTTAGACAAAGAATTAATAAACGATATTGACCAAACCGACATTGATGTTCCCAAGACTGTTAGGAGAGCATTGGTCAAAGCCCTTGCAGAAAAGGCAATAATAAACCTTGATGACATTGGCATTGATTGGGGAAAAATAAATTTCAATATTGAAAACAAAGGCTCTCAGGTACGTACTTTTGGGACTACAAGGGCACCCGGGCAGTATAAAACTTTAATTGAAGAAATCCCAGACCATAAACCAGAACCGTATGAATTACCATTGATATTTCCAGAAAAAGTTGAATTGTGGAAGATCAAGGGTACTGAATTTGAAAATGTAGTTCTTGATGCGTTAAAAGTTGAAGTTGGAAGAGCTAAAAAAGCAAATGAACACACGTTTACTAATATAGATTTTTCAGGCATTGATATATTAGAGTTTCCGTGTATCGAAAAGCTGTTTACATCTGGAATCACAAACGGTAGATATTATGCCGGAGTATCTGTGCTTCTCATGTGTGAAAAATGTGGGATTACAATAAATGAAACTGAATCATACCTAAGAAGGTTGTTTGCAACATTTCCGGGCATCACACCTTTTGACACTCATATTAGAATAAATAACGTCTTAACTATGTATGGGAAGAATTACAGATTTTCATGCCGAAGGGTTAAGGAAACCTTTGGGGAAAAATGTTGTAATTTTTTGAATTGTCCGGTTAAAGAAAAGGTAGATACAAATAAAAAAGAGATTGAAAAGAACGATCAGCAGATAGATCTAAAATATGACGGCATGTACACAATACGACCTATGAGTAAATCCAGTACTCTAGTCAGAATCGATCCACATCCTGATAAAATCGCGGATTGGATACTCAAAAATAATGACATACTCACCTACAAGGAAACTATTTTTGTGTACAGAGACGGATGTTATAGATCTGAAACTGAAACCGTAATGGATGAAGCAACGCGAACATTAAATGATATCTGCAGAGGGTTTAACTCCAACAATATAGATAGGAAAATACGAGATGTCATGGCACAGATTCGTACTAAGAGCCGTGTCAATGTTTACCCATTCAATAACTATAAAAATGCGTTGCCTGTCGAAAACGGAGTTGTTATATTCGATTTTGATTTGGGGAAATGTGAATGCATTGATCATGATCCTAAATTATATAGATTCAATTATAAAATCCCGATAAAATACGATAGCAGTATCAAGAACACAATAATATCTGACATGTTGAAGGGATACACCGAAACACCCTATAAACTGATTCAGATATTGGCACAAAGTTTCATGCAATCAATGGGTCATGGACCGTACAAGCGAGCATATTTGATTTATGGAAAGAAGAACTCTGGAAAAACAACATTTGTTGAACTAATGGAACATATAGTAGGGAGTGACGGATTTTGTGATGTGAGTCTGGATAAGATCAATCAAAGATTCCAAATCGCATCACTGGAAGGAAAATTGTTAAACCTACATGATGACATGGGATATTTTACACTGAACGATACTGGGACCTTCAAGACACTTACGGGTAGAAGGCAACATTATATAGAAAGAAAAGGAGTTCAACCGTACGTTGCAACATTAGACGCAGTACATGTTTTTACCACCAACACGCCAGCAAAGTTTGATTCAAGAAGCAAGACTGACGAAGCATACTGGGAACGATGGGAATTCATTACGTTTGAGAACGAATATGGAATGAAAGGAGATTTTAAGGAAGGAATATTTACTCCGGAAAACTTGACCGCGTTCCTGAACGTCGTAATCGATGAGATGCTGAAAATCGGTCAAAATGGAGACTTATTATCTAAAACAGATTGGTATGAAACGAGAGAGAAATGGATGCTGGCTGGCAACCCCCTGTATTGTATGATCAATGAATTGATGGATCCTGAAATAATAGATATAAAAGCAAGTGGGTCTAAAGGTTCAAGGGGAACAGCTTTTATCAAAGAAGAACTTCTAAAAAATTTACAGATTTGGTGTTTAGATACTAAAATGGATCCAAGAGCAATCCCAGATTCATTAAAAGATCTTTCAAGTCTAGTGGATGCTTGTGGATGGGAGACCGATGCTCAACGGACGTTTGAAGGCAAAGAATGTGTGATTAGGTGTTACATAGTACCTTATAAATGGAAACAAAATCCAAAGGCACTAAGATACAATGTTGAAGTCACTGAAATAGCGACGAAACAATTGGAGATTGTCAATCCCTTTTAACTTTTTTTAATTTTATTTTTTTATTCCACATACTAATATAGAACACTATGGACTGTTTGATCTCCAGATTCTTGTATAATTAATACAGTATTTGCTATTTTTGCTACCTATTATCACAAATCACAGGTTTATCAGGTTTTTTTTAATTCCTTTATTATACAATATTTTTTACTAACTATCATTATAACCAGATATTTATTCCTTAAGAACGGATTTGAAAAAAACCTGATAAACCTGTGATGTTTAGACAGTTGGATATTTCATATATATTCTTATTTCACGACTAAAACTAAAGAGTCAAAACTTTATGTAGTCATTATCTCATGAAGTATAACAGCTGGAAGTCTTCCTGGTAATCAATAACATTACTGAATCTCGGCCCCTACAGTCTATTTTTAATTTATATTTGATAGTTAATGTATACGCGTAATTCCTATATACAATATACAAGGACTATTTTTGATACAGGTTACTTAGTGGTAACTGACCCTGATACAAAGGCTGATACAGCCTGATACAAGTTCAGGTAGGTGGCAATTGATACTGATACAGCGTCATTTCACGATCAATTGTTCTTTCACGAAAATATTTTTTCATGAAAACGGTCTCAATTTAACTTTATTTGGATACAGTAATGTAAATGCAGAATTCGGCTATGGTATATTCGCATCTAGTATACTTTTGCAATAGTGAGTTGATTTGAGAATGATAACAACATTAATTCGCGAGCGTGGTAAGAGACCTAGGTCACGGTTATATGGGGAGATTCTGAAAGAGAAGAAGTGAAGAAGTTGGCAAAGCCTTCTAAATAATAGAGAATTTGAGATTCTTGGAGAATAAATACTGGCTAAGATATCTTTGAAATGTAATGAATAATTATAATAATTATGAATACGCATATTTAAACTTAAAAAATAGTAGACAGTTTTTTTAAAGATATTCAAAAGGAGGTACACAAATATGGGTTTATTACAAGGCTTATGTTGCTATAATAACCTGCTATACGCTGCATGGAAAGGTGAAACAAATGATGATAGACTCTTCTATGATACTTTCAACGGTACTACGTGGAAAAGCCAGGAACAGATTTTCGGCGTTGCAAGCAGCATAGGTCCGTCATTGGCTACTTTTCAGAATAAGATATACGCTGCGTGGAGAGGAGATATCTACGCTGCCTGTGAAGGAGATAGCGGTGACCAAAGGCTGTGGTACGCATCATTTGATGGCTCGAAATGGTCGACACAGGCACAGATTCCCAGCGTGGCAAGTAGCATTGGCCCTTCGCTGGCTGTCTTTGATAACAAGCTCTACGCTTCTTGGAAGGGTGAAGGAAGCGACCAAAGTCTGTGGTATGCATCATTTGACGGCCTTAATTGATCGGGACAGAAATCAATTCCCAACGTGGCAAGCAGTATCGGCCCAGCATTGTCCGAATATAACGGTAAACTCTATGCTATGTGGAAAGGCAGTGGCAATGATCAGAAGTTGTGGTATGCTTCATTTGATGGTTCGAATTGGTCGTCGCAGTCAAGAGTTCCAGGTGACACAGGGCAAGATGAAATGGCTCCAGTGCCTTCTGGGGGCCTGAGATCAGATTACAACTATGTTTTTAACAGCAACTGCAACCCGATAAAAAATCTCTCGGTTACCATCGAAATCACCCAAGACTTAGTTGGCAGCACAGGCTTCAGCATTCAGTTGAACGCCTATTCGCAATTAAACAAGAAATGCGCCTGGCAACAATACGGCTTTGATATAAACCCAGGTCCTTCGGGCAGCATCTCTTACTGGGTAGATAACTGGCCGGTTAGTGGAGATAATCTAATGTCATTCGGCCTCGGTGTTAATGACCCCGAAATTTTGCTCGCGTTGCCAAACGGTGTCCTACCAGTTGGATACAAGCTCGAGATTTCGCTTGGAAGCGACGCAGATGGCAATATCACTAGTGCAACGTACGTCATAATCGATAATCATGAGATGATAAAGAAAGAACAGCCTCTTATATTGGAATCTATCCAACTGGCTGATGGATCGGGTCTTGTAACTTCAGCGGATTTAGCACCGATTGTCGCGTTCGAGCTCAATATAGTCAGGACTCCCTTCGCTAATTACACCGATTTATCCGGCAAAGGGACAATTACGTATGTTGCGTCGAGCCCCCTTACGGCTTTGAGCCAACCTCCAGAATGCGTCGAAACGAGATCAATCACTGCAGAGACCTCCAACTGCATTTATGGCTTGTTGCCTCAAAAAGCGAGCAATACTTTTGTACAGTCGTTCTGCGCCAATCCGTAAGCCCGATGATACGCATAAAAGAAATAAAAGCCTAAAGACTAGATAAATAATGGAGAACAAATAGGGGACAATGCCCCCTGATAACTGAAGACACCGAAGACATCAGAAGAAATCAGAAGACTAACAACAATGACTTCTGCATAAGCGACTGCAGTAGCAATGATAATAATATAGTATATATAAATAAAGACATCAGAAGACAAGAAATAGAAGAGAAGATAGAAGAACAGAATTATTCACAAACTAGAATATCCCCCAGCAATTGTAAAAAATGAACAAGAAAAAGATGGAAAAATATTTTCTTACTATCCCATGGAAAATGTCTGTCTTCTGGTGAAATTCAAGAAAAAAATGCGCCAACAGATATCGAAAAGCAGAATACAAACCGATTGTCTTTTGGTGTCTTCTGATGTCTTCATTATCCCTAATTTGTCTTCTGACGCAATTGTAAACACTGATGAGCAAAAACCTGATGATAATCCTGATTTAGCTTCATTACTTATAAGAGCATTAAATAAACTTGCTAATTCTGTGGAATATAATGGTGTAGTAGAAGACGTATATGCTTTACCCCTGAATACAAAATACGGTTTGGCCAGTGGGCGGTTTTATACAACGCCGAAAAACAGAAAGCAAGGGAATGGAAGTAATAGTCCTAGATATTAAAAAGTTGACCTTATAAGCTGTAGGGATTTCATCCTACAGCTTGCACACTTATCTATTTTAAAGATCTATGGGATGCTGTTGCAAATATAATTGAATTTATTAAATTATATACTTTTGCTAATATATTATTCGAATCTAAATGATTTAGTATTAACATTAGGGATTCTGATCTTAGAATTGTGACAGATGTAACTTCTCTAGGCAATCAATGACTGCATTTCAACTTTAACAGCATGTTTATAATCCATGTAATAGGGGATAGCGTCTAATTCCTTAAAGTGCCTAGATCGCCCTACAATCATTTTTTCATGCTTTATTTAATTGGTGTAGGTGAACAGGCGCAAATCTGAAATGTCAAAAAAGTTGATCTTGTGAACTGCAGATGAAGAAAAGCACATGTCTGCAGTTCGATAGTAGGTATGGTTGCATTAAAGCATTGACACAGTTGGATTATAAATATGTTTTATTGATTATATATTGTTAGGAACATATTCTCTTGACTTAGACTATTCAGTATCAACAATATATGGTTCTAGTCTAGTGAGTTCAAAATTACATTTCAGAATAAGCAAATTAATGTGCTAGCGGAAAACATTCTCAATCGTTGCCTTTATTAAGATTACTTGAGCCAATATCGACGGGCTGACTTTTATTTGATCATTTTTTTAAACTTGTTTAAGCGCTCTAGTGTCTTGTCTTGAATCAAGTTTGCGATCACGAGAAACAAAGCGAGCATTCCTATCAAAATACCCCAAAAAGCACCGCCTACCATTCCTGTACCCATAGAAGGTACCGCTTGCTTCACCTTATGTTTATCATCAACCATATAAATACCAACCACTACAACGCTGAAAACCATCGATTACTTATTTTGTGTTAATAATTTAAATGTCCAGTTTATCTAAAATTTTAAAAAGGTGATCCTGTGAATTGCAGGGGAATAGAATACTGTGCCTACCGGATAATTTAGCATAGGGGACTGAATATATTTATAAATCAGAATTATAGTTATGAATTATATAATTTGTGTATATATTCTAAATAGTAAATAGTATTAAAATCTATAGTATGGACGGTACCCACCTATACATACACTTGAATCAAAAAATCCATATACTTTATTTATATTTATTTAATACAATAAAAATATATGAAAAATAGCGAGAACCTACCCAGAGTTCTCATTATGTACGCACATGGAGAATTGAATTGGTCAAAAGAACGACTTAATCTGAGCTCACTGGTGAGACTTTCATAAGAAGTTCGATGATTATCATTACCTTTATACAAAAATGTCTTAAAACGGCCGAAAAGGGTTCATTTTGGATCTGACGTTCTAAACCCCACTTCTATGCCGAACGAAACGAACTAAATGTTCAAATACAATACTGATTAATATTAATTGTAAAGTAAAAACGGTGATCATGTGGCTCGTCCTTCGAAACTGACTCCTGATATACAAAAAAGAATTGGCGATAATATTGCTTTGGGACTCACATACTCTCTGGCTGCCGAAGCTGCAGGAATCACGTATAAAACATTCAATGATTGGATGAACAAGGGGAAGACAGAGAAATCTGGTAAATATTCCCAGTTTTATCTACATGTTCAAAAATGTAATGCTAATGCCGCAAAAGTTCTTTTGGAACGTATAAATGAAGCAGCCAAATCTGGTAACACGCAAATGTGCACTTGGATACTCGAACGTCGCTTCAGTGAATATTTCGGCAGAAGGATCTATAGAAAAACTAACGTTGTTACAGAAAACCTAAATCAAAACGTTGAGATAAACATCATGGACGCCGATATAATCAGGGAGAAAATTCTAGAGAAGTTATCTATTTAATATCTTTATTTTTACTAAGCCCATTTTTAATAGACTGTTATTCCCTGCTGATTCAATTATAATTGCAGCCGGCCTACCAGAATCTCCACCAGGGCTTTTTTGTTCCGGGTGCTTCAATTGCTTTTTGATTTATTAGGGTCTGCATTTGTAGCATATAGTTATTATAAAGATTTTGAATAGCTTCTTTATCCTGTCCTGCCTTTTCAAGTTCCTTTTTTAACGTCTCATTGTGCGCCTGAGTTTCTTCCAATCTAACTCTCATTTCCGCTTTTTCAATCTCGTCTTCCTTTGTATTATTTTGTATTCTTTTTGTCTTATCAACTAAAAGCGATAACCCTGCAATGACAGCATCAGTCTGACTTGCATATCCTGCAGATAAGACAGCATCTAATAGATTGCAGGGTACCCATAAACTTATTTTCTTCTTTTCATCATGCATAAGTAATACCCAATAATACATTATTAGAAATTATCGGTTTGTATTATTTGGTATTATTATGGAATACATTTTTGAATTGATGGTACTTCAAAATGACTGCTTCTTATTATATATATCAGCGATGGCCGTATCCATATCTGTGCCCATATCTGTGTCCATAGTATCCACTGCCATAGTATCCGCCGTCATATCCGCCTACCACAACAGGTGTTTCTACAACGGGTGTTTCTATAACGGGTGTACCTACTACGATTGGTTCTTCATAATAACTACCAGAAGAACCATCTCCCAAGTACCAGTTATGATTATATCCGTATCCACCGGGGCCAGGTCTGTGTCCACCAGGCCAGTGTCCACCACCGCCGAGTCCACTGGGGCCAGGTCCGTGCCCGCCAGGTCCGTGCCCACCACCACCGGGACGGATGGATCCACCGGAAACAGGTCCGTGCCCGCCAGGTCCGTGTCCACCACCACCGGGACGGATGATTGCTTCAACTGCAGCTGATGTTACTGATATCATAAAAATAGCTACCAACAAAATAGCTAGTACCTTTTTCA
>Ga0187851_10002682_pt1 | contig 15552 bp, 20 predicted proteins | sample June2016WEW_6_10_FD_132997 | JGI IMG/M metagenome (GOLD analysis project Ga0187851, IMG submission 132997) | Peatland microbial communities from SPRUCE experiment site at the Marcell Experimental Forest, Minnesota, USA - June2016WEW_6_10 | ecosystem: Environmental > Terrestrial > Soil >...
CAGGTCGAGATCATAAAAGGCATTGATCTTAGCGGAAACATGAAATCCCTAGACTTGACCGAAGAGGAACGGGCGGTTTTGGCGAGGGTAAGCGAAAAAATAAAAAACGCGGGTTGAGATTTTCAAAGAGATGAAACAACCGACGGCGCAATTGCCAGTAATTCAATATGGAATTGGAGCGATCGCAAACGATCGTCAATTCGCGTCCACTTTGATGGCATTCGAACGGGCGTTCGGGGAGGCATATTCCGTCCGCGAGAAATATTTTTATATCCTTCTTCGGACGCTGTGGGTTGCCAAGAAGTCACCGGATGGCTGGGCATTCTTCAGTGATTTCTCCAAAGGTCGAGCTCGAGATGGGTTCAGGTTCTACGGTCTATCGGCCCGGGTCTGCAAATCGGCGCGGCAGAAGCTCAAGCGCGACGGCCTGCTCGAGTGCTGCTACGTCCATGGGCCGAAAGGGCACCGGATCGGCACGGCATATCGGCTGCTGGACGAGAAATTCACGGGCGGCTCGAAGGCGATCCATGCGGCCGTTATGGGCCAGTTCGGCAAGGAAGTTATCCACTCATCGAAATAGTCCAATGAAATCAAGGCCTGTAAGACACCTTTTCGAGTTGCTATGTTCTGCCTTCCGGGCGTTACTTGTGTTGTAGCCACTGCCATGAAAATAAAAGAACTATTCAACGACTATCTCGACTACCTCACCCAGAAGGGCTTCAACCCGAAGACCGTGCGGGAACACGCCCGGCTCCTTGAGGGTTCGCTTACCCACTCGATCGGCGAGAAAGAGCTCGACGACCTTCGCATGATCGACGTTGCAGGTGTCATGAACGCAGGCAAGGCGCACGGCGAGTACGGGCCGCAGCGGTCGGTGGTAGTTCTGCGACAGCTCCTCCGCTACGCGAAAGCGGCGGGCATAAAAGTTCCGTTCGACTGGCGTGACCTTGAGGTGCCGACGGTTCCGAAGAAGGAGAACCAGTACCTCACGCCGGAGGAGATCGAGATCGTCCGGAACTCCCTCGACGTGACGACGCACGCAGGCATCCGCACGCGAACGCTCATCGAAGTGCTGCTCGACACCGGCATGCGCATCACGGAGGCAACCTCGCTCAACAAGAGCGACATCGACTGGGAGAACAAGGAGGCGGTCATCACGAACGCAAAGACGAAGGATCGCGAGAAGGTCTACTTTACCGATCGGAGCTTGGAATGGATAAAAAAGTATTACGCATTCCGCAAAGACGACATGCCGTTTGTGTTTATCTCCGGCCGCGGGCGGCTGCTCTCGGTGACCTCGCGCAACTACATACGGACACACCTCTGGGATCTCGGCATACGGAAGCACATCAAACACCATATCTTCCGGAAGACCTACGCGACGATTCTCATTCAGGCGGGCGTCGACATTACGGCGGTGGGGGATTTGTGCCGACACAAGAGCCCGCGCACGACGATGCGCTATTATGCGGGGGTAAACAAGGAGCGGTCGAAAGACCTCCACCAGAAGGTTATGAACAAAGTGCTAAGTGGTCGAATGACACCAGCGGAGTATTTTGAGGGATTGCAGTCGAGCACTGATTTGAAGAACGCCAAAAAACGAATTCTATGACCGACACGCCAATGAACGATCGTCCGCGGCGCGTCCGCCGGTTGCGCGAAAGGCCATGCGAGGAGATCGCGGATCTTCAATCTGCGGCGATCCCGCTCGCGCTCATCAGCCGGATGGCGGAGCTCGAGCTTGAGCCGGCGGAGTTTATCCTACTGATCTTCCTATTGGCGGCAGATGACGTAGGAAACGGCGGCGGCACGGTTTCCGTTTCCCTGAAGATTGTGGGGCAGGCTACCGGCCTCGCTTACGCGACGGTCCACTACGCGAAGAAGACCCTTGTCGCCCGGGGATTCCTCGCTGTTTTGAACATTCGAAACCTCACCCGGACGAACACCTACGACCTCTCGCCGCTGCGGCGCAAGCTGCAGGATCTGGGCGAAGCGGGGCCGCCGCCGCAATAGACACTGCGGTGTGAGGTGTGCGATGAGTACGGAATTTGAACGTTAAACTTGTGCGCAAAGAGCGATACCATTTTCCATGCAATACCCTATAATTAAAGCAATGATCCGGAATGAGCAAAAAGAGGAAATTTTCGCTTTACCGATCTTCCTAAAGTGGGCAGGCGGCAAGAGGAGAATTTTAAAAAATCTGGAGCCGCTTTTCCCCGAGCGCGTGGAAAGGTACTTCGAGCCGTTCCTCGGAGCCGGCTCCATCTTCTTTTTTATCAAACAAAAATACCGACCGCGTTTCTCCCTGATCTCCGACGCGAATGCGGATCTCATTCAGACCTACAAGACTGTCCGGGATGCTCCCGACAGATTGATCAATTTCTTGAAATATTTCAAGAAGAATAATTCCGAGGAGTTTTATTATAAAGTCCGCAAGGATTTGAATGAGCACGCATTCGAAGACCATAAGAGATCTGCCGCATTCATCTACCTCAATAAGACTTGCTACAACGGGTTATATCGCGTGAACCTGAAGAACGAGTTCAACGTACCATATGGGAGATACGAGTCTCCGGAAATTTACTCTTCGGAAGGGATCATGAAAGCAAGCGAGTTGTTGCAGGGTGTGCAAATCGAGTGTCAGGACTACCAAGCTATTTTGCCGAGCGTGAAAAAAGGCGACTTTGTGTACCTTGATCCGTGTTACGATCCGATCAAGAGAACGAGCTTTGTCCATTACACTCCCGACAGATTTTCAATTTCCGATCGGAACGACCTGTTTGAATTCATTGCTACAGCAAAAAATCGGGGCGCAAAAATCCTCCTCAGCAATAACAACATTCCCGAGATAAGAAAGTTATATACGATGCCCAAGTTCAAGATTCACGAAATCGAGGCCTTCAGAAGCGTTGGATCTAAAAAAGGGAGCAGGGACAAGGTAATCGAGCTCGCCATCAGCAGCTATTAACTTTGTGCGGAACCCCATGGTATGATCTGTGCGATCTGAATAGAGAGGGAAGACGCGGCATACCATGAAAAATCTCCGAGAAATCAACTTAAAAAAGGCCTACGATTCGGACCGGGACAACCTGCTTCGCGATTTTTTCATTCCAGCCTTGTCTGCGGCGAAGACATATAAACGGCTTACCGGGTTCTTTTCTTCGGGCATCTTGGCCGCCGCCGCTCGGGGAGTTGCAGGCCTTATTACAAACAACGGGAAGATGAGCTTGATTGTGGGTGCGCAGGTACATGATGAGGATCTGGCTGCTATTCAGCGTGCGACGAGCGATCCAGAAAGCTACGTTGAAAAGATACTATCAAAGGAACTCGACGGCATCGAGAAATTTTTGACAGAAGAACATGTCGAGGCTTTGGGATGGATGCTCGCCAACGATCTTTTAGAAATCAAGATAGGTCTTGTTACCAGCGGAGGCATGTTCCACATGAAGGTCGGGATTATCGAGGATGCCACGGGGGATAAGTTGTCCTTCAGCGGATCTGACAATGAGACACCATCGGGTTGGAAGCATAATATAGAGGAGTTCAAGGTCTTTCGGGGTTGGATGGAGGATGAGCGTGGATGGTTTGCTGCCGACGAGGAGAAATTTGAAAGATTCTGGAACAAGCGCAGCGATAAAGTCGTCATTGTCGATTTGCCGGACGCTATTCGTCAGCGCATGATACGATCAATCCCGAAGAGGAAGGAAGACCTGAAGATTTTTAAGAAACGGGAAAAGGATGGTTTGCCTCCCATCAAAACGTCCACACCCACCAAGCCTCGGCAAGTCGTTTTGAGAAAGCATCAGCAGGAAGCCATATCTGCATGGGTGGCGAAAGGATTCTCGGGCATCTTATCCATGGCGACTGGATCGGGGAAGACCAAAACATCTCTCGCTATCGTGGATAAAATTACTGCGGACACTGGCGCTGTATGCGCGGTGGTCGCTTTGCCTTACGCGCATCTCGTGGGACAGTGGATAGAAAAGGACATCAGGCCTCAATTCCCCGAAGCAGCCATTGTGGAAGTCCACGGAGAGGCCCACGGTTGGCGGGATAAAATAAAACTATATTTAGACGGCTTCAAAGCGGGCACGTTCAAACAGTTGTTTATTGTCGGGCTCTACCATAGTCTTGCTTCCGACGATTTTATTTCGATCTTCCGTTCTCGCGTGAATAAGAAGCTGAACTATCTTCTCATTGCCGATGAAGCCCACAATTTGGGCGCAACCGAGAACCAAAAAGCCATGCTTCCGGAATTCAACATGCGCCTTGGATTGTCCGCGACCCCATCGAGGCACTTTGACGAGGACGGGACCGCGGCGATATTGAATTATTTCGGTGGCGTTGCATACGAATATACACTTAAGCAGGCGATCGCCGATGGGCACTTGGTCCACTACGATTATCATCCAATTCCAGTCACGATGACGCAGGAAGAGTATGAAGAATATATCTCGCTTTCAAGCAAGATCAGGAGGGGAGCGGCGGCAAGCTCTGCGAAGCACGAACAGGGAGATTCTTTCAGAGACAACGCATATCTTCAAAAGCTTCTGCTTGAGCGAAGTAGGATCATTAAAAAATCGGCGAACAAACTGCAGGAACTTAGTTCGATCCTGGCGAAGATGAAATCAGAGGGTCGCATCAAAAACCTCCTGATTTATTGCGACGATCTTCACCAAATGGAGCGTGTGAAAGTGATACTTGATGAATTGGGTCTTCTCTATCAAAAGTTTACCGAAAAAGAATCTCTCCAAGAACGTTCGCAGATCCTCACGGCTTTTGCGAGGGGAGAGTACCAGTGCCTCATTGCCATAAAATGTCTCGACGAAGGAGTCGATATGCCGTCAGTAAAAAGCGCGATTATTCTTGCGAGCACTACTAACCCGCGGGAATACATCCAACGCAGAGGGAGGGTATTGCGGAAGGATCCGGACGACGCGACGAAACAAAAGGCAACCATCTATGATTTTATCGTTTTGCCTCCGGTGGCAATGGAGCCAGCCTTGATGCGAATCGAGAAGGGCATCCTCAAAAAAGAATTCAGTCGAGTGAAGGACTTCTTGGAAAGCGCAGATAACAAGTCTGCGATATACGAGACCCTGCTTGAAATAATGTCGCGATACGGTGTATCGTTCTAAATATAATGGCTCAGATAAACCCCGATATCGTAAGCGAAATAAAGGGATTGCAGGATACCTCCAAGGAAGTGAAGGAGTTTTTGCTTTGGATAGTCGAGTTTGAGCGCGGCAATATGGACAAGGATCACGTCTTGAAGCAGCCCATTCAGGATGAGCTGAAAAAGATGATCGGTCGGAAAAATGGCGTAAGTACCGAAAGGGCCGCCGATAGCCAAACAAAGCAATGATTTTAGTACGATCGATCCAGCTGCATAATTTCAAGCAATACCGGCGGGCCGAAATAAAGCCGGACGCAAAATCTGGACTCTTCTTTTTCATCGGCCAAAACAAGCTGGGAAAATCGAATTTTCTGAATGCAATCTGCTGGTGCCTTTACGAAGAGCAGCCGTTCAAGGAAACCATCGACCAGCAAAGAGGCGGTGCGGCCGGTCTTTTGAACGAGGATGCGAAACGAGAGAACGAATACGACGAGGTTCGAGTTGAGATCGAGATTCAGTATGACGCGGAGGTTTTTCGGTTTTCTCGCAGCCAGCGAACGACTCAGAGCTCCATCTTTACCGTCTTTAGGAAAACCGGTAGTGATTGGCGTCCGATAGACAACCCCAATACCATCGTCGAAAGTTTTCTGCCCCGCAACCTTCGCCAATATTTTATCTTCGCCGGCGAGAATGTTCAGGGATTGTTTTCTAAGGGTCACGAAACGGGCCTGAAAAAAGGTATCTGGCAGGTTGCCAACATCGAGGAATTGGATCGCGGGATAAATCACCTCGAGAGCATTTATAGCGAGCTTCGCAAATCTGCCGCAAAAGGGGATAACACCCTCGAGGGTTTAGATGAAAAGATTTCGGCCAGCAAAAATGAGGTTGAGGCAAACAAGAAGACCATCGAACGCAATGAGGCTGAGATTGAAAAATTGAGCGACATAAAGAAAGAGAGAGAGGAGAAGCAGAGGACGTACCAACAGTATTCGGAGCTGATCAAAAGAAGGGCTGATCTTAATGCTGAGATCGCTTCCATCGAAGAGGACACCGAAAAAAATAAGGGACGAATCAATGAACTTCTTTTAAGAAAGTCCCCGTTCCTTTATGTCGAAAGCCAGTTAAAAAAAGTCGCCGAACGTCTCAAGCAAGAGAAGGAGCTCGGGACGCTTCCTCCGCGTATCAAGGCAGAATTTATTGATGAACTTTTAGAACATCATGTCTGCATCTGTGGCCGTTCTCTCTCGACCCAAGACAAGGAAGCTTGCTCTCATCTCGCATCTCTTAAGGAAGAGATGCAGGAAATCGATCAAAGGACACCAATCTTGGAGGATCAAACGGCAATAAAGCAGATCATCGATCAGATTGGCGAGTTTGGCACTGAGTTGGATTTTTTGAAACAGAAACAGATAAAAAACTTGGACGCCATGGAAAGGGCGAACCGGACGCTCAGGGATATTTCGGTTCAATTAGAGAACGCGCCCAATGTTGAGGTGGGTAGCCTTGAGGGAGAGATCAGAGCTATAACGGGGGATATAGATGAATTTAAGGAGGGCTCCATTCGGCTTAAGGTGCAAAACGAAACTCTTGCTGCCTCGATCGCCGAATTCGAAAAAGCGCAGAAGCTGGGCATGGAAAAGAAGGCCGACGCGCTGGAGAAAATGGCGCAGATGGAAGTTGTTGAAGAAGCACAAAAGAAGCTCGAATTCGTTAGGGATCGCATCGTGGATAGGGTTCGGGCCACATTATCTTCAAAAACTGAAAAATACTTCAAGCAGCTTTTCTGGGAGAAGGGGACCTTTGAGTCAATTAAGTTTTCGGAAGATTATAAATTGTTGGCCTATAAGCCGGGAGATGAAGAGCCTGCTAAAGAATTTTCCACCGGCGAACTCAAGACGCTTGGACTTGCCGCCCTGAAGGCTATCGGCGAGTTAAGTGGATTTAGAGATGTACCTATCTTTTTCGATGCGCCACTTTCAAATTTGGATGCGCAGGTCAGGGACAACGTTCTTAATATGCTTCCGGATCTCGCACCGCAAAAACAAGTCTTCATATTCTCGCTTGATGACGAGGCCATTATGAAATTTATTCACGATAGATATCATGGCGCTTTTGCGACTCTGGGAAGAGACCCCGCAAATTCAAGGTCCACCATTATAAAAAATATTTAACATGGCACTCGACGATTCAGCATATCCACAATTCATCAGAGTTGATGCGGCAATCAAGAAGGAATATCTTGAAAAACTTGTTTCAAAGAACAGCCCCTCTTGTTTCGCTGGTCAAGAACAGGGTGAAGTTTATCTTCTTGCCGCCGCTATTGGCATGGCAAATAATTCAAGGCAGCCGTCGAAGGCGAGAGATGACGTGAGGTTGTATCGTAGCCTGTTGGATAATTATAAATTGCTCATCCGAACGGTCGCCCTCACTGCATCTGATTATGACGTCAGTGTCATTCTCGACGGTGGAAAGACTTTGAAAATCGTCGAGGAATTCGCAAATGCCGGCCTGAAAATTCTGTACGAAAAAATATATAAAGACGGTCTCAGCTTTTCAATTGAGGATGAAGTCTTAAAGTTAATCGGAGAACGATCGAGAAATGAAGAACTCCAATAAAAAAGCGCAGGATATTATCAAGGCGCTTGTTGCGGGGAATTTTTATGCAGAGTGTCCATGTTGCAGTGCTGAGGTTCCGCTGAAAGATGCGGGTCTTTTTTATCTTGATGATTTCACTCCGCGGGCAAAAGATCTTTATAAAGAGAGACAAGCAGAGGCACGGGCCAGCTGGAAGGAGCTAAAGACCGCCCGGAAGTTTATCTCCAAACGATCCGAGATAGGCGCTTCAGCCATCAATATAGGTAAGATCGTCGAGCGATTCGCTCCCTCAATGCCAAATTTCCCTTTTGATACGAACGACTGTCGATCCCTATTTGAACCGATCGATTATGTTATCTTCAGTGGTCTGGATAAGAAAAAATATGTGGACAAAATTATTTTTGCAGATATTAAGACAGGCAATGCGGCGTTGAACTCCCATCAGAAAGAAATCCGTGCCTTAGTCGAAAAGGGCGAGGTTGGCTGGAGCATCTACAAAACTAAGCCTAAGGCGTCGAAATGATGAAAAAAGAAGCCCTTGAATTTTTCAGCATCGGTCAGCAGATTTTCGGGATATGCCCGCATAGCGGCGAGTTCTTCCGCTTGAGCGACTGTAAGGTCTATCAGAAAAAGAGGCCGCCGAAAGACTGGTTTGAGAACGAACGGTTGGAGGAGAAGCGACTCGATCACTATAAGCTGAAAACGGATGAAATGAGATTGCCGCTTCAACTGCGAGCGATTGAGAAAGGTCGGCTTGCTGCAAAGCTCGCCGTGAAAAAGCTCGACCCGGTATTTGCCAGCCTCAAGCTTGATCCGGATGATGCAAAGGTTATTTTCCATCCGATTGATTACATCGTCTTTAACGGCATGAAAAACGGTTCGTCGAGAATGAAGAATATCACGCTGCTCGATAGGGTAGCGGTAAGCTCCGAACATCGGCAAATTCAGAAGAGCATCGCGGCTGTCGTAGCGAAAAAGAAATACGAGTGGCAGACGCTCAGCATAGACGAAAAGGGCTCCATTATGGCAAAGAAATAACAATCTCAATCAGAAAAGTGTTGCGGTTTCCAGAGCACTATCATGGGAAAGCATCTTCAATCGAAGCAGTATTATATCGACCTCTATGACCGCCATACGGTAGAGCAGTGCCGTAGGACGGTAAAGAGTTTTGATGAAAGAGATCTGCCGCCGATCGAGGGGCAGGAGTGGAGCGAGGAAAAGGTGGAGCGCATGAAAAAGTGGCTGACGGAATATTACCTCCATTTTGAAACAGGTGAACGATACCTTAATAAGGAGAAAACCATACGGGAATGGATGGATGCCGATCGGGCGAGGGATGAGCTGTATGAGTCGGCGGAAGCTCCGGAGGGCATTCGCTGTCTTGCGTGTCGGAACCTCGTGAAACCGACGTTCAAGCAATTCTGGTCGGAGCTTAATAAGCCGGATCGAATTTTGTTCATGTATGACTGCCCGAATAATTGCTTGCCGCGACGGGCATTCTTTTCGGACGGCGAGGAATGGCGTATGAAGCCGAACCTCTGTCCTCATTGCAGCACCAAGCTCGAGCAAGAAGAGATAAACAGCGGGGAAAAGCTTATCACGAAGAACACCTGTCCAAAATGTGGCTATGCTAAGACCGATGAGCTCAAATGGACTTATAAAACAGAAGAGCCGTTTGATGAGAATTTCGCCGCGGATCGGGATCGCTTCTGTCTGACTGAAGAGCAGGGTAAAAAATTTGAAACGGAGAAATGGCAGATGGAGCAGGCCGCGAAGTTTATGAAGGAATGGGAGGAAAAGGACAAAGCCCTCGCTGAAAAACTTAAGGCAAATCCAAAGGGCTTCCATCGAGAAGGAGCAGGCTACACCTGTTTTATTTGCGGCGAAAGCACACCTGAGGGCGATAACTGGTATGACGAGTACGGCATCAAGTGCCTCATATGCCAGAAAGCGATCGACGAAGGCGAGATACCGGCATCGCTCGCAAAAGACAAAGATAGCTGGTATTCAAGATACGATCTCGATCGCAGGTTTAATCTGAAAGTTCCTGTATTGCGGAAATGGATCAAGGAGGGGATTATAAAAGCCCGCACGGTCAGCCGGTACGGAAAGGGCATCCACTTTGAGCTATTCCTCATAGAAGACAATAAGGGCTTTTTGCCGCCGAAGGAATTGACGGAGTCGCGAAGTGTGACTGAGGAGAAGGATGGCAAGACATGGTACAGCTCGGCCGAGTGGTATAAATTCGTCGACCCTGTCGAGCATCTTAAGGAATATGGGATCATGAAACACCTACGTGTGGTGCCTCCGGAAGAAATGGCGGCCAGAGAAGAGGAGAAAAAGAAGAAGATTGAAGAGAGGGAAGCTCGCCGGAAAGAGAAATTAGCGATGAAGCAAAAAAGCAAGAAATAACGCCCGGAACACAGGCGATAGGTTTTATCGAAAATCGTGCTAAAATGAGGGTATTATGGAAGATCTCGTAAAGATCGTCGTGAGCGTTCCGCTGGAGCATAGTGCGAAATTGCGCGAGGCTATCGGCGTCGCGGGCGGAGGAAAGATTGGCAATTATTCATTTTGTAGTTTTACGGTCAAAGGAGTTGGTCGCTTCAAGCCGAATGAAAACGCACACCCTTTTGTCGGCGAGATCGGGAAGTTGGATGAGGTAGAGGAAGAAAGAATTGAATTCACCTGCGAAAAGAGCTTGGCGGCTAAGATCGCCAATGCCATTCGAGACAATCATCCGTACGAGGAGCCGGTTATCGATATCTATCCACTTTTATCTTTATGAAACTGATCAAGGTTATCCGCGACAGCGATGTGCGAGGGGGTTTTCCGGACCGTCCTGTCGAGCAGGAACGGGCGGCAAGCCGGGCCATCGTTTTCGACGGAGAGAAGAAAGTAGCGTTGCTCCACGCGACGAAAAAACATTATCACAAATTGCCGGGCGGAGGGATTGAGAAGGGCGAAACAATTGAAGCGGCGCTGGACCGCGAACTGTTCGAAGAAATTGGCTGTGCGGTGAAGAATGTCCGCGAGCTTGGCCAGATAGAAGAATATCGGAATCAGTGGGCGTTGCATCAGGTTTCTTATTGCTTCCTTGCCGATCTGAATGGTGAAAAGGGAGCGCCGCATCTTGAAAAGGACGAAATAGAAGATGGCTTCGAGCCGGTATGGTTGAGCCTCGGTGACGCCATTAAAATACTGGAGACCGAGACTGACATAGCAGACTACGAAGGTAGGTTCATTCAGATGCGTGATCTCGCCTTTCTTAAAGCTGCAACACAAATATGACGACGGAAAAATTCATTAAAATTAAAACTCACGATGGAAAATTGATCGCTGCGACGCAGCGGGGATCGTTCAGTAAGCCTGTCATCGTTATAGTGCATGGTCTCGCGGGCAACATGAATGAAGCGTTGCATTTCAACGCGGCACGATATTTTGAACATCAGGGTTTCTCGTCGCTGCGCGTTAATTTGTACCATTGGCAACAGGGATATCGCAAACTCCATGAGTGCACGTTCAGTACGCACGGAAAAGATATCGACACCGTACTCAAGTATCTGGCGAAGCATGGAGCAAAGAGGATATTCCTCGTAGGTCACAGCTTCGGCTGGCCATCAATCTTGCATACGAAGGAGAGGAACTTCTTGGCAGTCGCGCCGTGGGATGGATCAAGGTTGCCCTACAATCAAAAAGAATTTGCAAAGCGCTCGCGATCTCCAAAAGGAAGGATTATCGACGAAGGATACTGGGTTATCATGGGGGATCGTATGGCAGAGGATTCGCATCGCGTAAACTCAATTGGCCTTGTGAGTAAATTCGAGAGGCCGATCAGCTTCATTACTGTCGATGATAACGTTTTCGGCAATTGGAATAATAATAAAAAGATGCATCAGGCGGCGAGAGTGAAGAAGGAGCTTGTTGTAATTAGGGGCGCTCATCACACCTTCTCAGAAGAAGGGAAACAGGAAGAGCTTTACGCGGCGACGGTTAAGTGGTTTAAACGATTTATATGAACGGTAAAGACACCTATTTTGTGGCCGTTAAAGTTTTTCTCAAAAAGGATGGCAAGCTTCTTATTCTGAAGGACAATTTCGGCGACTGGGATCTGCCGGGCGGGCGACTGAAGCCGGACGAATTCGAGACGTCGCTTGAAGACGTTATTAAGAGGAAGATGGCTGAGGAATTAGGCGATAAAGTCCATTATACGATCGGCAAACCGGTTGTCTTTATGCGCCACGAGCGACAGGAGGTGGCTCCCGGAAATCCGACCGTGCGGATTTTCGCTATAGGGTATGAAGGGGCACTTACTGGAGGGGAAATCAAAACTTCGGAGCGACACCCAGAATTCCTCTGGGTTGATCCTGCGACATTTCAACCTGAAGGATATTTCAAAGGAGGATGGTTGAAGGGCGTGCAGGAGTACCTGCGACTTGAGAAATAAGATAGAATAAGACCATGGATACCAAGAGGTTTCAGGACAAAACGGTCATCGTGACTGGCGGAAGCCGGGGGATAGGCAGAGCTATCGCGCTTGAGTTTGGTAAGGAAGGCGCGAACGTGGTGGTCAACTATTTCAAAGAAAAACAGAAAGCAGACGAGGTGGCGGCTCAGATCGAGTCCTCTGGCGGTCATACTTTGATTTATCAAGCTGATGTTTCGTCGGAAGAGCAAGTGGCAAAGATGGTCGCCGCGACGATGGAGAAATTTGGTCACGTTGATATCCTCGTGAACAATGCCGGAATCGTCGTTGATAAGCCGTTTTCTCAAAAGACAGTTGAGGATTGGCAGAAAATGCTCGCAGTTGATCTCATCGGACCGTTCATCTGCGCGAAAGCAGTTATCCCGATTATGCAAAAGCAGAAATGGGGCAGGATTATTAACATCTCTTCTACGAATGGCGTTGATACTACATCGCCTGAATCAATAGATTACGATGCAGCGAAAGCAGGCCTCATTAGCATGACGAGAAACCTTGCCGAAGAACTCGCTCCCGATATCTTGGTGAATTCGGTTGCTCCGGGCTGGGTTAACACGGACATGAACTCGTTGCTCCCGCCAGAATTCATCGCTGAAGAAACTGCTCGCATTGCTCGCAAAAAATTTGCGACCCCCGAAGAGATTGCGCGCCCAGTCCTCTTCTTCGCTTCCGAGGATGCGAATAATATTACCGGCCAAACCTTAAAAGTAGACGGCGGGTATCAATAGCAGATCTTACTATGAAGACTTTGCTCACCGGTATCGCTGGAACCGGGAAATCAACGATCGTGAAAGCCCTCAATGAAAAAGGGATCGCCGCCATGGATCTCCATGACGTGCCTGGTTTGTTCTTTTGGCAGGATAAAAAAACCGGAGAGAAAGTCGAATATACCCCTGGTCGCTCCAAGGAGTGGTTCGAAACCGTAGATCGGCTTTGCGATACCGATAGGCTTAAAACGATGCTTGGCCAATATGACGATATCGTGATGGCTGGTACGACGAGCGGCAGCAATCAAAATGACTTTTTATCGCTTTTCGATAAAATAATCCTCTTGCAGGCGGATGCCCAGACGCTCGTTCAGCGCATGCAGACAAGAACGAATAAATCCGGATATGGAAAATCGAAAGGGGAGCAAGAGGATAACATTGAATGGCAGAAAGAATACGATCCATTGCTGATCTCGTTGGGCGCAATCCCTGTTAGCACCGAAGGAAACCTCGATGCCGTGGTGAGTAAGATTATCGAAGTCATAAAGGCCACCTAAAGTCCTTAATGGTTCAGAGCATTGCAGTGGGCGAAAAGGTAACGCTACAGATTTTGTATATAGTCAAACAGCCCAGCAATCATGCGGGCTGTTTTTCATCTGTGCGGGAATTGAATATATAAATTATTATGCGAACGGAAAAAAATTTGAGAAATATTTTTACGTGGAAAGGCGATGTATACAGAAATTGGAGAGGTTGTTTTTTAGTGGAAAACAGCTAAAATGTAACTATCATCATTTCTGCAATGCCGAATACCCCACTAAATATACCGTGGCAGAAAAATCCACAAAATAATGAATGGTTTGATTTGCTTCGCTTAGACTTGGAAGCACCTTATTTTTCTGGGAAACGGGGAGTTTTTCTAATTTGGTATGCGGCTCCTGGCGCGGCTAAGGTAATCAAGATTGGAAGCGGAAATCTCGCAGAGCAGTTGAAAAGTGTCCGATCAAATTCGCTTATTGTCTCCTATTCCAACAATGGACCACTTAAGGTTTCTTGGCTGGTGGCGACTCGCTCCAACAAAGGTTCTCGCAAAGCTTGCATCCAAATGGATGAAACCATCGGGACTTACGAGTATCCCAGGAAGCCTCGCGCATCATTTCCTCGATAAGATCAAAACGGAAAAGGTATGGGGCATCGGGCCAAATACGAGTGCCTATCTTGCGAAGTGTGGCATTATAACCGCACTCGATTTTGCATCAAAAGATTTCGAATGGGTAAGTTCCCATCTCACGAAGCCTCACGTTGAGATATGGCAGGAATTGAGGGGTGTTTCAATTTATCCAATACACACGGAAGAGAAAACTGATTATGCATCAATGCAAAAAGCGAAGACCTTCACGCCTGCATCGAATGACGAAGCGTTCGTTTTTTCGCAACTGTCAAAAAATATCGAGAACGTATGCATCAAGATGCGACGGTATAACCTAGTAGCCACTAAGGCAGTATTTTTCTTGAAGACCCAGGAATTTAGGCATAACGGCATGGAGATTACATTCTCTCATGCTACGGCTTATCCACATGAGGTTATTCGAGGGATTAAAGAACCATTCAAGGAGATATTCAATCCGAAAGCCATGTATCGTGCAACAGGTATCGTGATGTTAAAGCTCAGGGAGAATATCATTAAACAGCCCGACTTATTTGGCGAGACACTATCGGTGTTGAATTCGAAAAAGCTCTACGATGCCGTTGACCAGATCAACGAGAAATACGGCAAACACAAGATCTATCTCGGCTCAAGTTATCAGGCGAACCATTTTGCCCAGCACCTCGGGGAGAGAGGGGATATTCCGCAGCGGAAGGATAATCTCTTTAAGGGCGAGACGAAACGGAAACGGCTGAAGATACCGATGTTTCTGGGCGAGATGATCTAGTTCAACGGGTTTTCTCGCGGCGTCTTTTCGCGATTTTCTCCTGATAGATTTTCCACGCCTGGATGAACGAGAAATATAGCACGATATTTCCATCTTCATCTTTAGTGCTATGTTCGCCTACGATATCAAAGAGGGCGCTTCTTTCGACGCTGATGAGTTCTCTGCCGATATATTCCTGAAGCCGTTCGATGTGCCGCTCGAGTTCATCTTCCGCTTCTTCGATGGCCGCTTTTTCTTCTTCGCTTTCAATCACATCATCGAGCGTATATTTGGGAAGAATATCTCCTAGCTTTTTACGTTTCTTTTTCATGAGAAAATTATAGCTTATCCGTCAGTTCGACGGCATGATCCTCGTCCAGTTTTTTTGTATCTTCCCTCGCGTTTATTGCGCTTATCTATTCTCAATAGGAAATCAAAGAAACCAATGAGATTCTGTGCGGCCTCGTGAGCCTCCTCGTCGGAATATGTAGCGCCACCAGGCTTCTTAAAAACCTCCTTAAACTTCACGATATCTTTATCAGATAGAGGAATATATCTAGGCGTTATTTCCATTGTAACTTAGGCGTTGCCAAGCTCTTCGCGCCGTTTCTGAACCTTGACGGAAATGCCACGTAGGAACGTGACCGTCAAAAATGAGAGGGGCTTTTTTTTAGCGTGGAGAATAGAGAAACTATTATATATACAGATTCAGAGACGGAGCTGTTTTTGTTATCGGGA
>Ga0187851_10002684_pt1 | contig 15545 bp, 10 predicted proteins | sample June2016WEW_6_10_FD_132997 | JGI IMG/M metagenome (GOLD analysis project Ga0187851, IMG submission 132997) | Peatland microbial communities from SPRUCE experiment site at the Marcell Experimental Forest, Minnesota, USA - June2016WEW_6_10 | ecosystem: Environmental > Terrestrial > Soil >...
CCTTCTCGACATTCTGGGGAGCGAGTGGGTTTCATTGTTTACGTCGGAGTTATCTATTTTCGGTGCAGCGGGGGGTGTGCATTAGCACAGAAAACGCAACTGGTGTGGTGCAGGTGAAAATATTTATGGCACACGCATGGTGCAATGTGTAACCTATTCGAAATACTTGGCATTAGCGGCAGCTTTTCCACAATTGAACCAGCTTTTCCTCAGCATTCGCACAATTTTCCACGACACTTCCACTGGCGGAGGCATGGCTTTGTGGTTATATGAACGTATATGCACTTCGACATATTGGTTCAGCTAAAGATGTGGGCCGTCGAGATTGCGAGCACAGCCGTCTTTCTCGTTTTTGTTTATGTCGTCGCCCGGCGCGAGATCAAGCATCTGCTGAGGAAGGTGAAATGATTGTTGAACCTGTTTGCGGATGCGGCGCGGTATGGCGACTAAGCCACCAGGCATATTTTGCCGAAGGCCTTGTAGACCAGGACCTAGCCGTGTCGGAGGGAGTGAGCATACAAGCTCTCGCAGTTCGGGGTTGAGTTTGGTCTTTAAGGAAAAAGGGATGTCTCCGATAGAAGCGTGACGGCAACTCGCAGGGTTGTGCAGTGGAACCCAATGCTTACTTTCGCTAGAATCTTCCCAACACCATGTTTGAGCCACCCAAATCAGAGGACATGCGCGTCATAGTGGACGCCACAAATCGGATCTATGGCTATAATTTCGACCGGGAGAGCGACAAATCAAAGCCAGAGCCGCCGTCACGTACCCTTTTCCACTACACCAACGCAGACGGACTAAAAGGCATCATCGAGAAAAACGAACTCTGGGCCACCTCTGCGTATTTCCTCAACGATTCAGCGGAGATCACTTATGGCTACGGCCTTCTTGACGAAGCTCTAAAGGACTGGATTTCGGCCAATCCGCTCCCCGAAGAATCGCTTTCTTTGGGGCTTGCGCTGAAACTCCAGAAGGCCTTCGGACTTGATCGGCTGAAGAGGAATGTGATTGAACCCATCTATTTGGCCTGCTTCTGCGAAGACGATAACTTATTGAGCCAGTGGCGAGCCTACGGCCAATCGGGAGGATATTCGCTTGCTTTCAACCTTCCAACCAGGGGAGCGGCTGGCGGTGTCAAGCCAGAGCCCTGCATCTATACGGCGAAATTGGTGAAGGTTGAGTACAACCGCGAAGAGCAAATTCGGAGATGCCGAAATATCTTGAATGAGCGGCGGCGTAAAAGGATTCTTCTATACCGGCGTGCTGGGCACGATTTCGTTAGTGTGTTCGTTGTTCGACGGCAGCCGCCGGGGATGTAGCGACTTACCGGAGCGCAGCGGACTGTTCGTAACCGGATAGAATGAACGTGTCCACGCGAAGGCCCACGGGCAGGTTTGCTGCGGGATCCAGCTCCACCAGGAGCTCCAGGAATTTCCGATCCACGCGTTCGGTAGGTTCATCGGTGCGGATGGTTTTGGGGCCGAGCAGTTCGCCGATGCGCACGACGTGCCCGCTGAACTTCTGTTTGCCGAAGGCATCCGCTGTGACCCAGGCCTTCTGACCCATCCGCACTTTGTTCACGTCGGATTCATCGATGTCCACGCGCACGCGCAGCATTTCGGTATTGCCGATGGTCAGGACTGGGTCAGGCGTGGTGGCAGAGTTGGAAACGCTTTCTCCGTTGCGATGATGCTTGCGGAGAACGATCCCGTTGATCGGAGACTTGATGAAGGTCTTGTCGTACCTGGCTTGGGCCTCGGCTAGGTGCGCCTGCGCCAGTTGCACATCTGCCCGGGCAAACGCAACATCTTCTTCCCGAGTAGCAGTGTTCACCAGTGAATAGCGGTCAGATTTCTCCTGGTACTCCTCCTTCGCGACGTCGTACTCGCGGGTGTAGTGATCTAACTCCTCACGCGAGATCACTCCGCTGTCATACAGTTCTTGGCGTCGGTGCAATTCAGCCTGGGCATTCTTCACTACCGCCTCGAAGGCGCGAACGCCCGCCAAGGCCTCCGACCGCTCCTGAGCCCGGGATCCATTCACCACCTTGCGCAGTGTCGCCTCTTTGGCTTGCACTTCCGCCGCAGAGGAGGCAAGTTCAGCACGGTAGTCGTCGTTCTCCAGCACCGCCAGCACCTGGCCTGCGCGGATGGAGTCGCCTTCCTCTACGTTCACCGACTTCAGTTTGCCGCTCATCTCCGAACCCACCTTGATGTTCTCGGAAACGGGCTCGATCATTCCTGGTCCGGCAACGACGTAGGCCAAATCTGCGGACTGCGGGCCCGGGTTGTTGGCGTTATGTCGCGCCGACGAAAACAGCCTCATCGATATTGTTAGAACGGTGAGGGTGACTGCACAAAGAATTGCCAGTTTCTTGATCACAGTGATCTCCATTCGAAGTTTGCTCAGTACCGAAACGCCCAGGGGTCCCACGGTCACTGCGATACCCGCCTGCGCTTCTTCTGTCTGTCGTGCAGCTACTATGGAGGATCGTGACAGAACGCACATCACGAGATAGGAGGCTTTTTCGCTACCACTACGCAGATATCAAGGGATACCCAAACTTGTGCCTTCCCACATACCACGATGTAGTTATGGAGAAGGAGTGAAGGAGTCGATGCCGTGCGCCGGAGGCCACGTTGCGGGATTGAAGAAATTGCTGCCCGGTCGGGAGCCAGTAGAAAACTCCATTCGCCCGCAACCCAAATGCGAGAGCCCCCTGACCTATCGTTGTAACAGGACGCCAACGACAACGACTTGTACCCCCACGCATACCAACTGTGCTTCGGAAAAGCGGCCGTATCTCGGTCGTGCGCTGGTAGTGCGATAGAAATCGAGCACGAACCGAACGATTGAGTACAGTGAGAGATACAGCCAAAAGATAGACCGAGCTGTGCTTGGTACGTGCCAAAGCAATGTTGCCAATGTCGCAAAAAGCGTTGCCTGCGCAGCCGCTTCAGCGAGTTGTATGGGAAACACACGGATAGCAGGGTCAGGGCTGGGAGAGTACCTTCTGCAGCCATGACCGGTTGATTCAAAGACTGACTTGGGATAGAGGACGCCTTTGGTAGATGGCTTCCCATAGCAGCAACCACCGAGGAAGCACCCGATGCGAGCAAGGCAGCCGTACAACGGCAATAGCGTTCCCAGGAACGCAAAGGTCAGACTTAGCGGCTGCCTAAATAGGAAGCTTACGATCAGGAAACATGGGAGTATGACCTGAAGACAATCTTGGAGAAACGAGCGCGCTGCTGATTTCCCGAGTGCCGCTTTCACCTCCAAGACAAGCTTGTAAACTATCAAAGCGATAAGTACGGCAAGCCCCAAACCTACGCCGGACACGCTGGGGAAGCGTTTGGAGAAAGCCCAGGCATAGGCCAGTGCTGACAGGGCGGCAACGTCGGACATGATGCAATATGGCCTATAGTGCATTCCGAACAAGCTGAGCCCGTCCGCAGACGCCACGATGGCATCGAGGAAACGAACCTTGACCGCGGCGCATTGCTGGGAGTCTCCAGCGATTGCCACCCGGCGATGTACGAGGGAGGCACGTTCCTCCTTCTTACTCTTCGTTGGTCCGGCATTGACCTCGATACCGCTTGGGCGCTTCTTGTATTCCATGCCGGTACTATGCTGGATCGAGACAGAACGCACATCACGAAATAGAATGCTTTTTTCCTGCCACTGAGCAGACATAGGGGGATACCTTCACTTGGGGCTTCCCTGATACCACTATGTAGTTATGGAGAAGCTGTCGATGCAGTGCGCCGAAGGTTAGCGGTGCGGCATTGAAGAAATTGCGGCCCGGTTGAAGGCTAGTAAAACGTACTTCCATGCCGCTTGGAACCGCCAAAGCGCGCAAAATTGAAATCAAGATTCAAGGGGAAAGCGCTGCGCTGTTATTGGATCCAGGTGTGAGCAGGCTGGTGGAAGTTTTGAGCCAGCAACTCCGCGGGAACCGACAGCTCGGGCGAACTGTTGACAATCATTCCGTCTTCAATCCTGATTGTTCGATCAGCGAACTCGAGCACTCGAGGATCGTGGGTAACGATGAGCACCGCCCGTCCGCGCTCATGCGCCAGATCGCGCATCATCTCCATGATGGTCCGCCCGGTATGTGAATCGAGCGCGGCCGTGGGCTCGTCGGCCAGAATGATCTTGGGATCGCCGGCCAGCGCCCGGGCGACCGCGACGCGCTGCTTTTGCCCGCCGCTGAGGTTGGCGGGGACCACGTCGAACTTGCCGGCCAATCCCACTCGGTCCAGCAGTTCGTAGGCGAGCTTGTGCGCCTGCGGTCCGCGAACGCCCTTCAGGTCGAGCATAAGCTCAATATTCTCCCCTGCAGTCAGGGTAGGAAAGAGATTGAAGCCCTGGAACACGAAGCCGATGTGATCCAAGCGAACGCGAGGTAGCTCATTTTCGCGAAGGTGGCCGACTTCCTGGCCAGCGATTCGAATGCTTCCGGAAGAGGCTTGAAGAATGCAGCCCATGATCGACAGTAGCGTGGTCTTGCCGCTACCTGAGGGTCCCACTAACATCACTATCTCGCCAGAGTGAATTTCCAGGTCCACGCCACCCAGGGCGGCAACGCTGGCACCGCCCTCCGCGTAAGTCTTGGTCACGTCTCGTACTATGATTGCAGCCTTCATCGCGTCTCCTATTGCGGGTCTTATCCTTTGAAAACCATCGCAGGATCAAGCCGAGTCACCTTGTTAATGGAAACCAGCGCTGCTCCGGCACACATGAACAGCGTCAGCAGGAATATCGAGATTGCCATCCACCCATTCATCAGGATGGGCGCCCCGGCGGGCTGAGCGAAACGCACCACGAAGCCGCTGATGATCATCCCCAACGCGTATCCTATTACCCCGCCGACCGCCGCCTGTATCAGGATCACTTTGTATACATAACTGTTCGGTGCACCCATCGCTTTCAGCGTGCCGAATTCCTTCAAGTGATCCATGGTGGTGGCGTAGATGGTCTGTGCCACCACCACGAATCCCACGATCAATCCCAGCACCGCCGCCAGCAGAATGGCGATGCCGGCGCCAGTAGTCAACGTCCAATACCTCTGCGTGGTTCGGCTGAACTCCGCGCTGGTGAGTACGTCTACATCCTTCACCCGGGCCAATATGTTTGTGCGGACTTCGTCCACATTGGCGCCGGGCTCGGTCTTGACCAGTATGTAGGTAGTCTGGTCGTCCCGCAGCGGGGCGTAATCCTGGGCATGCCGGAAGCTGGTAAAGACATAGGGATCGGTAGTGAAAGCACGTATTCCACGGGTGAAGCCAACCACCCGCGCCCGGTGTCCGTTGATCTCGAAGACCTCGCCAATCCGGCTCACCCCCAGTTTCTTCTTGTAGACCTCGTCCACCATGACGCCATCAGGGGTCTTCAAATCGCGGATGCTTCCCTCCACCACATTCCAAGGGCCACCCAGATCGGCATCCGGATTAAAGCCCACAACCTGAACTGTCTCCTGAGCGCCGTCGAGCCGGTTCCATCGCGTCCAGCTATTGATGAACTTCTCTGCATCGGCAACGCCGGACACGGCTTTCACCTGGTAAAGCTTGCGTTCGTTGAAAGGCGTTCCGAGCTCGAGGTAAGGCACGTGCTTGGAGGTCACCCAAAGGTCCGCGCCGGAATGATCGATCAGGCACGATGTGGTTTGGGTAAAGCCCACATACAATCCCAACTCGATAACAATCAGAACTACGGCGAACACGATCCCGGTCAGGGTCACGGTCAACCGTACCTTGTCGTGAAGCAGGTTACGTTGCGCTAAGGAAATCATAACCAGGCAATCTCCTGCAGAGAGGTGCGCCTCAGGATGTTTAATGCGAGGCCATCTGGGCTCTTTCTGTCTGTCATGGAAGCATCATGCGGGACTTGACGCCGAAAGCGCATCACGAGATCTAGCGTTTTTTCGATACCACGGTCTGGTACTCACCGGCATACCCCTTGTCAGGAGTACCTCTACTACCACGACCGGGTGAGGGATAATTTGCTCACGGTTGATCAATAAAGATGGATGGAATGAAAATCTAAAGATGACGGAACGGTTCGCCGACAGATTATGGTTTAGGAGCGGCGGGCGACCGGGGGATGATGACTTTGCGCAGTCCAAAGAAGCGGGCATCCAGCGAAAAAGCCCCGGGACCCAGGAGAGCAGAAGCCACGGCCACAATGGTCGAAGCGAGACTCAGCGGGCTGCATACGTACTGGTTCGTTCATCGTCCTCGCTCACTCTCTGCTTGGAGGAACATCAGCCGCGGTCTTTGCTGGTAACCACAGTCAGCCGCTTCCACCAGCCCTGCGAAGACACAGTTTCGAAGGCCGCTTTGCCGGGCACCGACAGCTCCACCTCGGTTCCGGCACCGGCACGGGACAGGACTGCGAACTTGGCGCCGATTCTCTCCGCTCGCTCCCGCATGTTCGATAGACCCCAGTGTCCCTCGCGTCCGGTCCGGAGCACGTTTGGGTCGACACCACAGCCATTGTCGCGCACCGTGACGCGCAGGCTTCGCGCAGCATACTTGATTTCAACTTCAATCCGGCCCGCCTCGGAATGGCGAAATGCGTTGATCACGGCTTCACGGGCAATCCGGTAAACCTCCTCGCGAATGGGCGGATGTAGCGCAATAGGTTTTCCTTCCACGACAACTCGGAAATCAACCTGTTCCTGGAGGGAAAACTCTTCGCGAATGCCGGAAAGCTTTTCTTCCAAACCATCGGAGGCAGGATGCGGCGAGCGCAGGCTGCGGATCGCGTTCCGGCCTTCTTCACTTACATGCTTCATCAGATCGAGAACATGCTGCACCAGAGGTTTCGCCGGCGAGTCGGCAGGCAAACGGTCATTGGCGACATCGAGCTGCATATAGGCACTGAGAAATCCCTGCAGCAGGGTGTCGTGCAGGTCGCGGGCAATCCGCTCCCGCTCCTCGAGACGCTCTTCCAGCTTGGCTTGCATGTAACCGGCCACTTGCCGGAGGCGGAGCTCGTGCAGTTGTAACTCCCGTTCCCGTTGCGCGGCTTCGGCGCGCACGAGGTCCTCAAAAGCCCGGGCGTTTGCAATGGCAACCGCCGCCTGGTCGGCGAACATTTTCAGCCAAGCGAAGTCCTGCTCGTAGAGAGGTTCGCGAGTGAAGACACCTAAAACGCCAAGGATCTTGCCCCTGTGAACCAGGGCATGGCCTGCGAATCCACGAATCTGCTCTAGCGCGGCCCAATCCTGTCGTATGAACCATTCGCTTTTTGGAGCCAAATCGCCGACAAGAACCGATTGTCCAGTGTTGCCGATCCGCCCAACCTTGCCGTGCTCCAGTGGTATTCGGCGAAAATGGCCTTGAAGAAATGACCAGTCCTCGCCAGCAAAATGGAGCGGAGATCCAGCACTAGCTGCCAAGTGAAGACATTGCACCTGATCAGGGCATTGGGCACGGAGGAAACAGGAATCACACAGATCGCCAGGAGAAAGAAGCCAAATCCGCGCTAGCGCAACTCCAGGCTGACGGGCGAGACCCCGGACGACAGTGGCCAGAACGTCGTCCGTACGGTGCTCGCCGGCTACCGTCGCGGCAAGTGACAGTAATGGTTCGGCCTGCACAGAAATGTCCCAAGATACGAGCTGATTCTACATCAAGCGCAATTGTGTCCGCGGCCCTAACCCATTCCGATGTTTATGATTTCGGTGGTGAAGGCGGTACCTCTGGCCTCGTTCTGTCCCAGCGCCGGCGATCTCTAATGGCACCAACTCTTTGGGGTTTTGGAAGCGGTAACGTGTTCAAGCTAACACGCTCAGGCGACGGCACGTGGACCTACGCCTCGCTGTATACCATTACCGGAGGCGACGACGGGGCCAGTCCGACGGCTACCCCCTCCTCATGGGCTTCGAATTGAGCTGCTAAACTTGGTTGCACTCGTATGCTGCGCCCTCCGGGACCAAAGCCGCACTTTCTGATCGGTAACATCCCTCTCGCGGGTCGGGCACCGCTGGATACCTTCAGAAGGTGGGCTGACCAGTATGGCGACATTTTTTACTACCGCTCCGCATGGCGCCACGTTTATTTTCTGAATCGGCCCGATCTGATCGAGTACGTGCTGGTCCGCAATCCGCAGAACTTTCTGAAAGATCCCTACGTGCGGAAAAGCCGCTGGTTGCTGGGCGACGGGTTGTTCACCGCTGAAGGGGACGCCTGGAAACGGCAGCGCCGGCTCATTCAACCGGCCTTTTCACGCGATCGCATTTCCACTTACAGCAACTGCATGACCGACTCCGCTGAGCAGGCGCTCGCTTCATGGAAGGGTGGCACGGTGGTGGATATCCATCAGGAAATGATGAGCCTCACTCTGCGCGTCGTCATGCGAGCGCTTTTCGAGATAGAGACGATAGAAACAGACAAGATTGCGCGGTCTCTCAACACTGTTTTGGTAAATAGCACCGGCTGGAGGTTGCTCCTGCCTCACTTTTTCCAGTACCTTCCATTACCCGGAATGCGGGACGTACGTCGTGCTGTAGACGAGATGAACGCCGCCGTGTACGAGATCATCCGTCAGCGCCGGAGCGGTGATCAAGTGACATCGCGCGACTTGCTCTCCATCCTGATGCAAGCGCGTGATGAGGATGGCAGCTGGATGACGGACGAGCAACTGCGAGACGAGGTGATGACCTTCCTGCTGGCGGGCCACGAGACGACCGCGCTGGCGCTTTCATACGCGTTATATTTGCTGTCCCAGAATGCCGGAGCGCAAGAAAAGCTTCGGCACGAAGTGGACCGCGTGCTGGCAGGCAGGTCGCCGAGCGTTTCCGAGATCCCGTCGCTTACCTTCCTGGAAAACGTCATCAAGGAAACGATGCGATTATATCCTCCGGCCTGGACCATGGCCCGTACTGCGATCGCCGCCTTCGAATTGGAAGGATACCGGATCCCTGCTCGAGCCAACGTTGTGATGAGCCAGTGGATCATGCATCGAGACCCAAAGTTTTTCCCCGAGCCGGAGAAGTTTGATCCGGACCGTTGGAGCACCAGCGCCTGTCAGAAGCTGCCCCGGTTCGCCTATTTTCCTTTTGGTGGCGGTCAGAGGATGTGCATCGGGGCATCGTTCGCAACGACTGAAGCCGCCCTGATCCTCGCAAACATACTTCGCATGTATCAGCTCGTGTCGGTGGACGAAGCGCCGGTGCTACCCGTTCCGAGCCTTACGTTGCGCCCGAAGGGTCCCATCCGCATACGCGTGGAGGCGAGGTGCTAGCGACTGGTTGGACGCACACAGTCTACCTAATCGTGCTGCTTGCTATTCATTCGCGATCACGTTACTGCCCTGGCGGTTGGCGTACTGCCGGCAAATTTGACCAAGTGATTTGAATCGCTTGCGCGGAACAAGCGACAAATTGTCTCATTTCACTTGTGAACAGCCGAGCTGAGGTCCTGAACTGCGCGGCCAGTGCCGGTTCTGAGCCATGCTTGAATCTCCTCACTGGCGTAGTCGTATCCGACCTGGGCGATCTCTGCCGCCGCATGAAAGTCGCTGCGCATGAACTGCAGCAACGGGGGCCGTAGGTAGAGATCAGCGAAGCGCACAATCGTCTGTTTATGCAACAAGCCGCCGCATTCGATGGTTCGCAAGAGCACAAGCATGAGATGAGGGACCTGAGCCCGCTTCCTGGCGAACGGGCTGATGTAGCTCTTCACGACCTCCCAGCCGTCCACGTGGCTGCCATAGTCTTCGACCAGGCTCAGTTCGTGCGGCGGTGAAGCATCAACCCCGATCACGATGCCACCGTTGACAAACGACTTCATCACGTCGACCGGCACATTATTCAGGACTCCACCGTCCACGTGCAGTTCTCCGTCGTATACAACCGGCGGGAAAATGACAGGCCCGCGAGCAGAGGCGAGGACTGCTTTGGCCAGGGAACCGAGCCGATGCACGGCTGCCTCCGCGCGATTGAGATTCGCTGAGACGCAGAAGTAAGGCAAGAACAGATCTTCGATTTGACGCTCGCCGAATACCGATGAGATGAAACCGGCGAACTTCTTCCCTGTCTTAAACGCAATGAAGGGGAGTGTCAGATCATTGAACAAGTTCTCGCAGCCGGCGCGGGTTTCGGCCAGAATGCGGTCCTCGCTCCAGCCTTGGTCCCACATTGCGCCGACAATACTGCCCATGCTGGCGCCGCCAATCGCGTCAATGGGAATACCGAGCTCTCGCATGGCACGAATCACGCCCAGGTGTGCCAGTCCGCGGGCAAATCCACCGCCCAACGTAAGCCCAACGGCTCTTCCAGTCAGAAAACGAACCAGGCGGTCGTAATCCGCGGGTTGGTCGAGCCGCACGTGATGATGACCCTCCAACTGGCGATTAGCGATCCATGCTGCCGTGCCGGAAGGCTCTGTCGACTTCTGCAGCAACGCAAGCCTTGGGCGCTGCTCGGGAAGCACAAGGCGCTCCAATTCGGAGCGCGCACCGCTGCCTGATGCATCGCCTACGATCAGGACGCGGTCAGCCTGGCGAATACAGCGTCGACTCCATTCGCTGGGATCCGGATCGAGCTGATAAATGACATAGTCATATTCCAGTTCCTGTTTTTGGAGCCACTCGACCATGGTGACGTGCCCGCCATGATCCACCTTAAGCTGGGCCGCGCCTTCTTTTCCCAGCAACTGCTCAACCGAAGTACTTGAAAGCAGTAGGGTCTTGCCGATACGTGCAAAGCCGGCCGTGAGCTGAGCCGTGAAGGAGTCGAGCGGTACGTTGCGGTCGGCAGGAATCAGCGCGATAGTTGAGAGTACCGGCCGACGCAGCAGGCCTTCGCTCATGTTTTGCAACTTCGTCACCAAGCTACCCGTGACGATTTGCGAGATCGCAAGTGGATACTTCGCTAGAAGACGCTCATAGGCGGCGCGACAGAGCAAAGCTACGTTACTGTCACGAATGGCGGTAACCGTCGCGCTGCGTAGCTGACCGGTCACTAACGCCATCTCGCCGACGGTTTCACCACGTCCGACTTCTGCCTGGTATTCTTCGCCCTGCAAATTGGCAGCGGACACACGCAGGCGGCCATCCACAACAATGGCGAGGGTATCGCCCGGGTCTCCCTCGTGATACAGCACTTGTCCGCTCGCCAGAGTCACAAGCTTAAGCTCGGATTCCAGATCGCGCAGGACCGCAGGCTCTAGCGCCGCAAAGAGCTCGTTCCGGTGCAGAGCAAACGCAAGCCGCACCTTGTAAAGACGCTCCAGCATGATCGCCGATAGCTGCCGGGCCGCCTCCGGGTGAGATTCCGCCCAACGTTCGAATCGCCCCTGTGATAGTCTGGCCACACAAACCGGTTCGATGGCGCTGACCGTCGCGGAGCGAGGCTCGCCGGTTAATAGTGACAGCTCTCCTATCATCTCCTCGGAACCGAGACGCGCCAGGAACCTATTCTGAGCATTCACGTCAACGGTTCCGTACAGAACGAGATACAGGCTGTCTCCGGGATCGCCCTCGCGCATGAGGACGTCGCCAGGGTTGAAATTCAGGATTTCCATTTCTTGTGCAAGGTCCGACAAGCTCGCATTCTGGTCATCAGTGAACCCAAGCGACAAGAGGACCTGCTTCAACAAATCGAGCGCGGCGGAGGCCATGTATCACCTACTCACAAGATTTGCGGGGCCAAAGTCCGCAAGATAGGCACACGGCGGGGGTCTTGTGCACGCCTGCCGCAGAACCGGTTTATGTTCACAAGTGAATGATTCCACGCTTGATGCCAATGGCAACCGCCTGGGCCCGATCGCTGGCTCCCAGCTTCTCCATAATGTGCCTGATATGAACTTTGACGGTTTCTTCGGAAATCAACAATCGTTCGGCAGTCTTCTTGTTACGACTTCCGGCTGCCACCTGCTGCAACACCTCGACCTCGCGTGCGGTAAGGGCTTCGTCACCGTAGTGTTCCGCCAGATGTGCCGCGATGGCCGATGGGATACTCTTCTTCCCCGCGTATACTCGCCGAATGGATTCAACCAGATCTCTCGGCGGCATACTCTTCAGCATGTACCCTCGGGCTCCTGATGCCAGCGCGCGCTGAATCTCGACTGTACCTTCGGATGTTGTCACCATGAGAATTCGCGCGTTGGGAAACTCCTTCCGGATCGCGATCAACGCATCGATGCCATTCATATCCGGGAGTCTGACATCCATGAGGGTAACGTCGGGGTGAACCACTCGAAATCGTTCCAAGGCTTCTTCCCCACTGGATGCTTCACTCACGACGCGCATATCTGGCTGGTTGTTTATCAGAGTCGCAATTCCTTCGCGCAAAAGTGGATGATCGTCCACACTTAGAACCCTGATGCGGTCGCCGTGCACGTTCCCGGCGGGCTCAGGATCCGAACTGGTTGCTTTGGGGGAATGCGACACCGGGAGAACGGCAGGCGTCGAACTGAGCCGCGATGGCGCATGGGGATTTCCAGCGGTCTCGCTGTACAGATTGAATACGTGTAACCACACACCATGCTTGACTTCAGCTCGGCCCAGATCGTGCAGGCACTCCCGCCATATACTCACCTCTCCCAGGATGTCAGCCACAGCCTTCGATACCAGGATGTGACCAGCATCGGCTAGTTCCATAACGCGTTGGGCCAGGTTGATTCCGCCACCCGTGACATTGCGGTTGGCATTGATGTCGGCGATGCGGTACACAGGCCCGGTGTGGATGCCCATTCGTACTTGAAACGCGCTTTCCTCCCGGAAGCACGTAGCCAGTTCCAAGGCGCAACGGGCTGGAGCTTCGGCATCGCGAAAGAAAACCAGGGCCGCTCCATCGCCTGTGGGTAGCACAATCAACTGTTCATTGTCTCGGGAGCGAGCGTAATCGCTCGTACAAGAAATGGCGTCCTGCAAGGTGCGGACGGCCAGGCGCTGACGGTCTGCCGGAAATGTGGAATACGCCACAGTATCGATAAATAATACGTGTGCGATTTCGAGAATCGGATCATGCATACGATCGACTTTCATCCCAGGCGGGACCGATCATCGTTCGGATCGACTTCGGAGGATCCGGCCAGCTCTTGTCTGGACCTCGGCACGCGAGGTCCCTGATTGGAGGTTATGGTGCTTACACGGTAGTCTCCGTCGCTTTTGTGAACAATGGCTCCTAAGTGGCAATTGTGTCAAGAGGCATCGTCAAAGCACGCCCCACTCCCTCACATCTGCCGCAACATGTCTACAATCCTCGCGCCACATGCCGTTAAAGCCGGAAAGAAGCCGGCTACCAGCCCCAACACGAGCGCGATACCGATGCCAATCGGCGTGATCTGGGGCGCCAGTCCGAGTTGGGGAAGCCGGCAATGATGGTAACGCCGGGAATGGCAGCGACCTCCGCCTTGTAATTTAGCGGCAAGATGTATGCGAGGCTGACATAGTGTCGAGTTATGAGCCGCTTCGAGTTGCCGCTGTGCGCCCGAAGTTCACAGCCTCGATGACCGTCTGAAGCGTGCAGAACAGGAAAATTCATACCGACATCGCCAGCACTGTGCTGAGTATGCGGATCCAATTCTTCCGCAGGTGCTTGAGTATCAGAGGTCCAAACTTCATATCACGCCGTCAACACGCGCACCGGCGTGATGAATGTACCTGATGTGGTTGTCAGCCCCGATGCCCAAAGCCAGACAATTTCGCTTGCGGCAGGGTACGGACAGCAAGATGTCGCGAGGGACAGCTATTCCCGGTGAGACCATAAACATTTGCGATCAGCTTGGCCTTCGTCCAGTAGTACTTCACCGTATGGTAAGACATGATGGCAATTGCCACGGGTGGGCACTGGACCGCCATCCTCAAAACCAGAGTCACAAACCATTTCTGGCAATAGCTCATGAACCTGCGAATGCCGTGCCGACTGGGAGTGCGGACGACGCTGCTATAGGCGGCGGAAAATAACTGCATTGAGCCGATCAAGACCGTCAGGCTGACCACGGCTGTAACTGCGAGTATCTTTTGCACTGGATCCTCCGTCGAAAAATCGTGTCTGTTGCAAATGCCGTGGTATTGAATCCCCAGATCTTGCTGATCCGACTCGGCCTTGCACGCTTGTACTATGCGGTGTTTACCCGGCCTTCACATCACTAGATAAGAGGCTTTTTCGCTAACGCTGACCGGCGACAACTACCTACTGCGGTAGAGGGCTGAGCGGCTACCACTATGCAGGTATTCAGTGAGGATTAAACCTGCTGGCAGACCCCCTCAGCCGAGCCTCAAAGCAGGCAGACGGGCCGGCGTGCCGGGGTTGCGATGAGCGAAGGTTGGCATGTGTAGAAGTCCTTGCGCAGGCAAATTTTTTGGTTGCCGATCGGGGGATCGCAACTCCAGCGCCTTGTGAAGCCTGATGCTGTCGTTACGTCCGCCATGGCGGTACTATGCGCGATTCGCGCTCGGGTGCACATCCCGACAAAAGAGGTTTTTACTACCACTGATCACTAGGGACCTGCATATAATGCGGGAACAAACCACGACCGAAGAGTACTGGCCTCTCTTGGTGCTCTGAATTTCTTCCACGACTATTGCGCCTAGTTAAAAGTGAATTCGATGCCAATCGTCCGCTTCTTCTTGACGCGACACCTACTCGACCGGCGACCATTCTTCCGTAGGGTTGAATTCCTGAATGGACGCAGCGATTTTGGCCGTATCCGGGCCGAAGTCGCGGTCGTAGACCACGCCGTGGGGACCGACGATGAAGGTCATGATTCCCGTTTCTGCGTACTTCACCGGCGTCGCCAGTATGGCGAAACCGTCCGTCATCTTTCCGTTTACCACATACTTCCTGGCGCCACCGGGAGCGTCGTTGCCCTGGGCAGTCAGAATGCGAAAGGTGTAGCCGCCAAGCACGAACGGCTCACTCGAAGACAACGATCCGACAGAAGATTTCGGAAATTGTTCGATGCTCGCTAACGGACTGGGGGCCTGTTTTGCAGATACTGACCAATACAGTCCGTCCTGCTTGCCCTGCGTGCTGACGATGCGCTGGGCGTACTCCGTCAAGTGGCCGCGGCCGGCAAAGTACATCTGTTGTGCATAGCTGAGAGCATCACAAGCATCGATGGCCAGCAGTTCGTTCCGTCCGATGTTGCGTGCCCTGACTTCCTCGCCGCCGGCGATACCGTCGAAGTACCACCGGCCCAAGGAGTTCTGTGCGAGGGGAACTGGGAAAGCGAAGTTGTCCGCGCCGATGTAGAGCGCACGACTGCCATCGCTCATATCGACCCAGCGGTTCATCATCTCGTACTTTGCGGCAAAAACCTGCTGTGCAGCCTCGTCTTCCTCGTCGTTTCCAGTGAACAGCAACGTCTTTACGTCGACACCCAGGATGTCTGTGAGCGAGTTCTCATCGCCGGTCTTCGCCGCCTTAGCCAGCGCCGCGCCGGCCTCCGCAGGTGATGCAAACGTGACCCTGGGCTGTTCGGCACCGAATGACTCGGTCGTCAGCTCGAGAGCGGCGGTTGCGGCACCCAACAAAACCATCACACTCATGATCAAGACGCGCTTCCATATTGAGGTCGTGTTTGTAG
>Ga0187851_10002689_pt1 | contig 15521 bp, 7 predicted proteins | sample June2016WEW_6_10_FD_132997 | JGI IMG/M metagenome (GOLD analysis project Ga0187851, IMG submission 132997) | Peatland microbial communities from SPRUCE experiment site at the Marcell Experimental Forest, Minnesota, USA - June2016WEW_6_10 | ecosystem: Environmental > Terrestrial > Soil > Wetlands...
CACGAAGCTTGGGCAGCGCGGGGTGAACGCATGAGCCGGCTACGCGCCCTGATGCGCAAGGAGTTCAATCAAATCCGGCGGGACAAGCGCATGGCGATTTCCTTGATCGTCCCGCCTACGCTACAGCTTCTGCTCTTCGGTTTCGCTCTGGATTCCACGGTGTCCCACTTGCGCCTGGGAGCGATCGACTGGAGCCAGACGCCGGAAAGCCGCGAAATGATTTCCACGCTCACAGAGAGCAAGAGCTTCCGGCTGGGCGGCGATTACGCCTCGGTACAGGATCTGGAAGCCGCCATCAGCCGGGGAAAGCTGGATGCCGGCATCGTGGTGCCCTACGAGTTTGCGCGCGATCTTCGGCGCGGGACGCCGGTGGATGTGCAAATCCTGCTGAACGCCGCCAACGCCAACACGGCGACCATCGCGCAAGGATATGCGGAGGGTGTGATCCTCGCTTACAACCAGACGCTGGCGGGGGAAGGTATCCGGCCCAGGATTCGCGCGCTCAGCGGGGCCGGCGGCGCTCCACCGGGGCATCGCGGCGTGGTAAATACAGTGACTGCGTTCTTATACAACCCAGGCTTGGTGAACGCCTGGTTCATCGTTACCGGGACGTTTGGGGTGTTGCTGATCCTGAACGGCTCGCTGCTGGCTGCCACGGCCATGGTGAAAGAGCGCGAGCGCGGCACCGTGGAGCAATTGCTGATGACACCGGCCAGCACCACGGACATAGTGGTGGCCAAGATCGCTCCGCTGTTCGTGCTGCTGATGGTGATGGCTACGTTAGCGATCGGCATCATGCGGCTGTTTTTCGCGGTGCCGGTGCGCGGCAACCTGCTGCTGGTCGCGGCGAGCGCGGGCCTGTGCATCCTGTGCGGCATTGGCATCGGGACGTTCGTGGCGACGTTTACCAAGTCCGCGCAGCAAGCCATGATGACGGCGTTCTTCATCAATCCACCGCTGGCGACGCTCTCGGGAGCTACCACGCCGGTGGAAGCCATGCCCGCCTGGATGCAACCCGTTACCTGGCTGAACCCCATCCGCCATTTCACCATCATCGTGCGCGCCACGTTGATGAAAGGCAGCGGCATCGACGTGCTTTGGCCCAATTTTCTGGCGCTCATCGGATTCACGGTGGCGCTGGTGTCGCTCAGCATCTGGCGTTTCCGGAAACAACTTGGATGATAAACAGATGACCATACGTTATTGCGCAGTTCTCTGGCTCGGGCTGGGATCGATTCTCCAGGCGCAGGTCCCACCGCCGCAGTCGACGCCGGCCGCGCAGTTGCCCCTTTCCGGACGCCCCGGACAGGGCGGCTCGGTGAACACGGTGCAGACGCCGGTGCCGGGCGTCACATCCAGCGTCAACACGCTCAACACGTCGGTGCAGGTGCAGGGTCCTTACGCCGGCAGCGTGGCGGCAAACGCGAAGCCCTTCAACGGCAAGCTGTCGCTGCGGGACGCGGTGGCGCGCGGCCTCGAATACAATTTGGGCACCGAGGGGCTGACGCAGGCCATACGGCAGGCTCGCGGACAGGCCCGCGTGGCCCGCAGTTCCCTGCTGCCGAACCTGAACGGGTATCTGCGCGAGGCGGTGGAAACGGAAAACTTGGCTGCCTTAGGCCTGCGCATCCACGTGCCCATTCCGGGCTTCTCCTTTCCCACCATCGTGGGACCGTTCAACTACTACGATCTGCGCGCTACCCTGACGCAGACGGTGGCGGACTTGACGGCGTTGAACAACTACCGCTCCGCGCAGGAACTGGTGAAGGCCAACGAGGCCGCCCTGCGCGATGCGCGCGACCTGGTGGTGCTGGCCGCCGGCGGCGCGTATCTACAGGTGATGGCGGCCGAGGCGCGAGTTCGATCCGCCCAGGCGCAGATCGATACGGCGCAGGCGCTTTTCAAGCAGACGCAAGAACGGCGCGCGGTGGGGCTGAATCCGCAGATCGACGTGAACCGCAGCCAGGTCCAGTTGCAAACCCAGCAGCAGCGGCTGATGTCGCTCGAGAACGACGTGGCCAAGCAAAAGATCAACCTGGCGCGGCTGGTGGGACTGCCGGTCAATGACGGCTACGAAATCACGGACGATATTCCCTATTCACCGGCGCCCGATCTGACGGTGGAGCAGGCGCTCAAGCAGGCGCTGGAGAATCGCGCCGACTTGCAGTCCGCCGAAGCGCAGGTGCGCGCGGCCGAGCGTACCCGCAGCGCGGCCCGCTGGGAGCATCTACCCTCGCTGGCGCTTTCGGCCGATTATGGCGCTATCGGCATCAATCCCGCGCAATCGCACGGCACCTTCACGGTGGTCGGCACGCTGCGCATCCCCATCTGGCAGGGAGGGCGGACCGAAGGCGAAGCCCAGGAAGCGGACGCCGCTTTGGGGCAGCGCCGCGCGGAACTGGAAGATGTGCGCGGCCGGATCGAAGCCGACGTGCGCAATGCGTTTCTGGATCTCAAGACCGCGGCCAGCCAGCTCGAAGTGGCGCGCAATAACCAGCAAGTGGCCGGCGATACCCTGGGGCTGACGCGGCAGCGCTTCGAGGCGGGCATTGCCGACGCGGTGGAAGTGACCCAGGCGCAGGAATCGGTGGTATCGGCCGATCTCGACTACATCACCAGCGTGTTTGCGCACAACCTCAGCAAAGTGGCGCTGGCGCGCGCCATCGGGCGGGCGGAAGAACGGCTGGGGCAGTTCCTGAAAATGCCGTAAAGCAGGACAGGCCAGGAGGCCTGTCCCACCAGCTTACCTGCCATCCTGGCGCAGCCATTCCTTGAACGCGTCGTGGTACAGGACAATGCCTTTGCGCGAGTAGCGCAGGTAGCCCTCGCGCCGGAACTGGTTCATGTAATGCGTGACGATCTCGCGCGAGGTGCCCACATACTGGGAAAGCAGCTCATGCGTGAACGGCGCCAGGCGCACGGCGCCATCCGGTTCGGGCGTACCCAGCCGCTCGCTGAAGCGGATCAAGGACCGCGCCAGCCGGCGCGCGATATTATCCACCGAGAAGCTTTCGATACGCTGCCCGAACTCGATGGTCCGCTGCGCCATTATCTGCAATAGCGCCACGGCCAAGCGGGGCCGCTTGGTGACGATGTCCTCGAGTTCCGCGGTGCTCCAGGACATCAACCGGCTGCTTTCCATGGCCGTGGCTTGTTCGGCGCGCTCCGGGAGACGGAGAAGCGCCGGTTCGCCGAAGAACTCGTCGGTTTGATAGATGTCCAGGATCACCTGACGGCCGTCGCCGGCCAGGCGGGAGACTTTGACCTTGCCCTCGATTACCAGGTAAATGCTGGTGGAAGGTTGATCCTGACTGTAAATGTTCTGGCCTTTCTTGTACTCCAGGATGCTGGAACACGGCAGGTGGGCCAAGGGATCTTCCAATGTTCTTTGGGGTGCGATCACCCGCGCGGTACTTGCCATCGCCATCGCCATACTCGTTCCTCCATGCGCTTGTTGACTTGGTGTCATTTTGGTTGCCCCTCCGATGCGGGAGCGCAGGTATCGGAAACACTTTCGACGCTCTCGACGGTCATGACAGGGAGCGGTTCCGCCTTCGCAAGCACTCCCCGTACTGTCACTTTGTGCCCCATATGCCTGGCAAAATTGTCCTCAGGCGACCCAGCCGCCGGCTGCAAACGGGCGGTTGGCTGGAGATTGCTATCGTTGGTCAGCACGTACTGACCGTCGCGCTCATCCACGCAGCCGGTGAGAGACGCCTTGGCGGCAGGCCGTGCCTTGCTCGTCTGCGGCGGGGCGGCTGCCACCGAAACAGCGAGCATCAGGAATACCAACACGTTCCACATCCGATTTCCCTTCCGCGCGTTAATGCACTTGGCGTGCCAGATCGCACAGTCGCTACCGTACGGCGTAACACACTGTAGAATCTTACCCTTGGTCCAGTTTCGCACGAAAACCGGCTGGCGGCGCTTGTGCAAACCTTGCGCTAGTGCAGGTAATTTCTGCCGAGTGGCGCGGGCGCTATATCATGTAAGAACGCATCATGCGCTATTTTCTGCTGTTTCTGGCACTCCCTGTCTGCGCGGCTGAATACTCGGCACCCGCTGGGATCCGGCCCGCCTTGCGCCGCCCTGGCGCGGCCAGCATCCTGCCGGGCGGGCGCATCATTTCGCCCCTTGGCCATCAGTACGTGACCGGCCCCGGACCATTCGGACTGGCCCTCAGCGCCAGCGGCAAGACGCTGGTATCCGCCAACAGCGGGCCCGACCGTTTCTCGTTGACGGTGCTCCAACAGGAGAAAGGCGGCGCGTGGCAGGTGCGCCAATTGCTAGCGCCCAAGAAGAAGGCGAAGGAGGGCGGGCGCGACGAGAAGGGCGACGATCAGTGGCACAGCGTCTTCATGGGGCTGGCATTCGCCACCGAACATAGCGTGTATGCCTCGGAGGGCAACTCGGGCCGTGTGCGGCTGGTCGATCTGGCCGCCGGCGAGGCCAAGAAGATCTACGACTTGAACCGCGACGGCTTCGCGGACAGCTTCACGGGCGACCTGGCGTTCGACGCCGATCGCGGCATCGTATACGTGCTGGACCAGGCCAACTTCCGCCTGGTGGCGATCGACGTGCGCAAGCAGCGCGTATTGTCGTCAGTGCGTCTGGGACGCCTGCCGTTCGCGTTGGCGCTCTCGCTGGACAAGCGCAAAGCCTACGTCACCAACGTCGGCATGTTCGAATACCAGCCGCTGCCGGGCCTGGATGCCCACAACCTGCGCGAGACCGGCCTGCCGTTTCCGGCTTTCGGATTCCCCTCGCCCGAATCGCGCGACGGCGCCCGGCGCGAGACCGGCAAAGGGCCGGTGGACGTGCCGGGTTTGGGCGATCCCAACGTGCGGGAAGCCAATTCGCTGGCTGTGGTGGATCTGGCCGATCCGGCGGCGCCCAAGATTGAGACATTCATCCACACGGGGCTGGCCTTCGGCGAAGGCACCGATGGCGGAAGCAGCCCCTCCGGCGTGGTGGCGACCGCCGATCGCGTGTTCGTCTCCAACGCGCATAACGATTCCATTACGGTGATCGATGCCAAGACCAACAGCGTCACCGGGCAGATCGACATTCGCATTCCGGGCCTGGAAAAGCTGCGCGGCGTACTGCCCATCGGCATGGCCTACCACGAGGCGACCGGCTGGCTGCTGGTGGCGGAGGCGGGCATCAATGCGGTGGGGGTGATCGACACGCGCACATCCGGGCCGGCCAAGGTGCTCGGACATCTGCCGGCGGCCTGGTTTCCCAGCCGCGTGCTGATCGATCGCGACAACGTGTACGTGGCCAGCGTGAACGGCCAGGGGACCGGCCCCAACGTCTGGCAATCCGCGTTTGCATCCGGGGAGGCCGGCGCGGAAGGCCTGGTTTGGTCGGGAACGCTGCGGCGCGGCAGTATTGCGTCTTTTCCGCTGCCCGATGCCGCGGCGGTGACCGCCGGGACCGCGACCGTGATGGACAACAACGGCATGAACCCGCACGAGGAGACGCCGAGTCCAGGGGGCACCCCAGGCGGCGCCGCGCTGCCCAGCGGCGTGAAGTACGTGGTGCTGATCGTGAAAGAGAACCGCACCTACGACGAAGTCTTCGGCGATATCATGCGTCTGGCGAGCGGCGCAACGGTGATGGGCGCGCCGGGGATTGCGCGCTTCGGACAGGCGGGCCACGCGACGGGCAAAGGCAATCGCCTGAGCCTGCAGCGCGTGAACGTGACGCCCAACCACCATGCGCTGGCGCTGGGCTGGTCGTTCAGCGACAATTTCTACGCCGATTCCGAAGTCAGCGTGGACGGGCATCATTGGCTGGTGGGCGCGTATCCCGACGCATTGACCGAGACTTCGTTCCGCGCTTCCTACGCGGATGGCCGGAATTTTCGTTTTCCGACGACCGCGCCGGGGCGGCTGAGCTACGCGGAAGGCAACTCTTCGGTGCATCCGGAGGAGCAGCCCGAAGGCGGCACTATCTGGCATCAGCTGGCGCGCCAAGGGATTCCGTTTCGCAATTACGGCGAGGGTTTCGAACTGGCGGGCGGCGACGAAGGGCAAGGCTGCAAGCCCACCGGCGCGCGCTTCGTGATCAATGTACCCATGCCCGATCCGCTGTACCGCAACACGTCGCGCGAGTATCCGATGTTCAACATGAACATCCCGGACCAGTTTCGCGCCACGCAGTTCATCCACGAGATTGAGGCGAAGTACGTGAAGGGCGGCGAACCCTTTCCGCGATTCATCTATATCCACCTGCCCAACGATCACATGACCGAGCCGCGCCCCCAGGACGGCTATCCGTACGAGGGATCCTACGTGGCGGACAACGACTACGCGCTGGGACGCATCGTGGAGTTTCTTTCGCTGACGCCGTGGTGGCGCGAGATGGCCATCTTCGTTACCGAGGACGACGCGCAGGGCGGCCGGGACCACATCGACGCGCATCGCACGGTGTTCATGGGGATTGGGCCGTATTTCAAGCGCAATTACGTGTCGCACGTGAACACCAGCTTTCCGGGGATGCTGAAGACCATCTTCCGGCTGTTGGGATTGCCGCCGCTGAACCTGTTCGATGCGGTGGCCAGCGATTTGAGCGATTGCTTCACGAATACGCCCGACTACGATGGCTACCAGGTGAGGCGGGAGGATGTGCGGCTGTTCGATCCGGCGGCGGCGCGGGAGCCGCTCGATCCGCGGCCGTCGGTGAAGATGGACGATCCGGCGGAGGTGGTGCGGTAGGGCCGCTGCTGAGCGGGCGAGGGGGCGAGGGGGCGGGGGGGCGATCCGGGTTGGCGGATTTTGTGCAGTTTTATGCACTTTTGGGCTTTTTTGTGCATTGACTTTGGTTTGACGGAAAATGTGCCGGACGAAACCAAATTGGGATTTGAACAGGGTAATGCATTGCGGGCAAATAGGTTATATGGTTACACCCGAAAGTCCACCCGCGCGGGTGAAATTTTCAAAGAACTGGCAGGCTGCGCCTACAGGACACCGATGGCGAGTGCATGGCGCCTGAATTTCGGGCGTGGCTGTTTGGCCACCCGGAACGACAATAGCACGAGCGCCGGCGGCTGGAGGGAGACTGCGGCGGCTTCGTGTATTGTTTTCAGTCGATTAGGCGGGATTGGTGGGCAGTGATTGGCAGCGCTGGTCGGCTCGGGGGCGTCGCCGCAACCTAGCGGTGGCAAACGCGATCCGCCGTTTTCGGATGTCAATGGGTGATATTGGCAGTTGTTTCGCCGGAGAAATATGCGCTTTGGCCGCCCCGCAGCCCGTAACTCTTCCACGCAGCAAACCCTGATGATCTGCTCGCCGCTGAACTGATCGGCATCATTAACGCGGCCCCGGCTTTTAAGTATCCATCGGACCGAAAAGGGGGCTCTATGGCACTAACGCGGGAGCGGGAGCGCCCGACCGTGAGGCAGCGCCTCCGTCAGTGCACGGCCTGTACGCCCGGCGCTATCCACCGAAATAGAAACTGCGACAGCGATGGAAATAGATGTGCCAGCACGCCCAACAGGGGCAATCCGCCTAGGGTCAACAGTTGCACCCAGAATTCCGAGTTGAGTTCCCCAGGCTTGGTGCGGCTGATGATGCTTAGGGTGGCATTCCGCTCCATGGAAGCGAGCACGCGAACGATCAGATAACCGACCATCACGAATAACACGGCCAGCGTGCGTGCCACGGCTTGCGGGCCTTCGGGCGAATATGAATTGAAAAACACCAGCAGCAGCAGAAACGTCAGTGAGATGCACGACGCAATTCGCTGCACGTGCTCCACGTTGTGCGCTACATAACGGCAGCACTGCAGGGCCACGAAATCCTCGCAGCAGTGCAGATACGTGGTTTTCTTTTTCTCTTCGCCCATTTCGGTATCTTGCGCTTCTTCCTGTTCCAGCGACTCGCGCCAGAACGGCCGCAGATCCGACTGCAGAATCCGGGAAGCGATCTCCTTGCTGGCTGTCTGGCATTTGTAAATGCGGGTCATTTCATGAGCGGCCCCGGGTAGCTCTTGGCCGCGCAAAATGGCCCTAAGATCGCCTCCGCCCTTGGAGTCCTCCGCGGTAGCGTAGGTTACCTTCAGAAAATCGGCAACGTCCTTTTGCGCGGGAGTGAGAGCAGGTGGCGCTGAAATTATGCCGCCACCCTGAGCGCCCTGCTGCTGGGACACGCCGGCTGTCGCCGCCATAGTCAGTTCCGCGGTAGGTTTATCGGGCGGCGTTTCGCTGACCACGCGTCCATGCAAGGCGTATATCATTTGCCGGTTGAGCAGATGTTTCGAGACGGATTGCCGGAAGGCCCAAACTGGGCGCCTCGGCCAGTCGCGCGAGACCCGCTTCAACGCGGCTTGCAGGCGAAGAAGCTCCAGCAGATCCAGCATGCCCCGCACCCGCCTCCACAACAGCACCAGGTCGTAGCAACCGATGGATACCCAGAACAGCACGAAGCTTAGCAGTATCTCGAGTGTCACATTGTACAAGTTGGGCTCAAACGCCAATGGGTACCTGCTCAGCACCACCAGGAAGATTGTCAGCCCTAGAAGTCCAACTCCGGTCCGGCGCATCGCCGCTGTGCCAGCCAGTTCGGCGGGCGCCATCACGCAGTGTTCGATGCCTTGCATGGCGGTCTGCAGTTTGGTTTGAAACTCGGCAGCCGGTCCCGACTCTTGCTTATTCAGTCCAAACTCAAAGCCGGGCCGATTGGGTCCGCCGGCGGTGTAGCGTTTGAAGTAGAAGACGGCCACCACGAAAAATGCCATCGCCAGGATTGCCAGCGGCGTGGCAGGCGACGATCCCGAAAACAGATCCAGAGCGCGGAACCGCAGAAAGAACCCGTCCGGCGAATTCGCCGGCGACGCGTAGCAAAGAGAAGCCCACGCGCTCAGCACATAAACAAACACGGCCAGTATGATGAACGAATAGACAGTGGCCCTGGGGCGAGAAATCGGTCCGCGCTTCTCCAGTAAACCGTTGCGGCGGCGTGACAGCTGCAAAAACAAAACGTACGCGACCGCCGCGAGCGGCGCTAAGAGTCCGGCTAGCACCAGTGCGCCGAATGCCACCCCGGCCAGAGGCGCAGCCGGGTTGGAGAGTATTCGGTCGAGAGGGAACAATGCGGGACAGGCCAGAAACCATTGCGCCGCCACCAGCGACAACCCGGCAGCGATTAAGACCATCAGACGCGGCCCCAGCCCCTCGGTGACCGCCAGCCAGTAAGGCTTGCGCGCTGCCGGCGCCACATTGCACCAAACCAGCAGCAGTGACAACAGCAGGCACGCGCCGCTGGTGCAGAATACAGTGATGCGCCAGCTTCGCGGTGGAAAGATCGCCCGCGAAGGGCGCGGCTGATTCAAGTACGGGTTCTTACGAAGCCAGCCGCGATCCTCCGGTGCGGCGCCGCCTTTGGGCGGCAGCGCCGCAGTCTCGCGCCACTTCCGCTGGTAATAAGCCAGCGGCAGAAAACCGGTGCGCGTCAGCGAGAGTGCCCACACGCCCGGATACGCGCTACCGCCGTCCAGCGGAGAGTATCCGCGCAGTTGCAGCTTATCCGCAGGAAACGCGCCGAGATCGCGCAACAGCAGTTGCGTCACATTGAACAGACCTTGTGCCGACGGGTCTGGAAAGATCATGCGTTCTCCCGATTGGTCCAGCCATAACTCCCCATCGGCAAACATTGGATAAGTGGAGAGCACCACCGTGCCGGATAACGGATCCTGCGAGGCCAGCGGCACCATTAGGATTTGCGGGTTATCCGTCACCATGCGCACATCGGGCGTGACGCGGCGGATGGCCCGCATCAGGAACATGATGTCCAGCGGATTGCTGGCGGCGATGAACACCAGGCGCGTTTCCCTCTCGCTCAGTTCCCGTGCAATCGACTCCACGATGGCATCCTGGGCCAGCGGCGTCTGGACCGGTGAGTAGGTCGGGATGCTATCTTCTCCGCTATCGGGATCACGAATCGAAAAATTCAAATTCCGCCCCGGATCGCTGTAGGCTTCGCTCGCCGGGATTGCGCTCGCATCCTGCGCGGCGTTGCGCAGATGGGAAATGTCGCGGGGAAAGACGTACTGCCGTACGTGGCACCCTTTTTCCTCAAACGCGCTAGCAAATCCGGTTTCATCCTCTTTCAGCAGGGCAGCCTTGTGCGAATCAATGTTGTAGTCGGCCAAAAGCGATTTGCAGAATACATCTTGATAAATGTCCGGCGTATCCACCACGCCGCCGTGGAATTCCAGTTGAGTGGCTTGCTTGAAGGCGTCCGCATAGGAGAAACTCGAAGCCGATCCGCTGTAAACCGCATGCGCCAACGGCGCGTCCTGGGGGTGTGCCGCCTGCCATTCCTTCACCAGCGCGGTGAGCGAGGAAAACGATCCGGAGAAAGAGGGCGCCAGCAAGCCGATAGGCCTGCCGGGCGAGGCGAGCACCGCAGCCAGATTCAAGGCCGAAACGAACGGCCGCCATGCAATTCCGGACGTGGCCGTTTCCGGCGCCAGCAGCACGAACAACAGCCGTTTCGCTGGGAAGCCGCCTTCCGCGGGGTGTGAGCGAAAGATCAGGATTCCCGGTATGGACTCGCCAATGGCTTGCAGTTCGCGCTGCCGGTGCCTTTCGGCGATGTCCTTTTCCCGGCCGTCAAAACGGTCATTCCAGGGCATCCACTGCCCAGCAAACTCCCATTGGGCGCTCTGCAGGGAACGTTCGATGGCTTCCACCTGCCCGTCCAGCGTCAGCGTCATGCGCGTATGCAGCGGGTCGGGAACCGTGACAATGATGCTCCACATCTGGTCTTTCCTGGTTTCCGGCGAAGCGTGATCGATGCCCAGAAACCGGCTCAGGGCTTCCTGGGAAATGGAACCGCCGGCCGGATGCGATAGCTCTTGCAGGTAAGAAACTACGGCCGCGGGATGGAGACCCGTATCTTCGGCGTGAAAGTAGTCGCGGGTGGCCATCCATGGCCCTTCGATCAGATCTTCGCCATCCTTACCGTCTTTGCCGGATGTCGACGCGGCGGCATGTGTTTTCTCTGTCGAACTGACCGGCGGCGCTTCTCCCGTGGGAGCCGTCTGCACGTGCAGCACGACGGCCAACAGGGCCAATAATCCAGCCGCGGTACCCGTTGATTTGCGCATATTTCCCCTCGTGCGCGGTTCATCAGGCCGCGCCAATCATGCAATCCTGCCCTTAATTCCCCAAGCGGAATCTCCGCGGAAAAGGGGACACTTCCCTGTTAGTGAACTGAGCAGGACTTTCGTTTCAGACAATCTGATAGATGATTATTGCTCGTGTCAAAACTCCGTGATTAGGTGGTTCCACCCGCGAGGGGTCGACTAAGCGGGATACGCAAGGGCGTGACCGATCTCTCTTTTGGGGAAAACGGGTGCAAGCTGGCGATGCCTTTATGGGCGGGGGTTGACGGGGACAGCAGGTAGAACGAAAGCTCGGAGGGACGCTCGCGCCGGGAGCTTGTAGATTTGAGCGGTAGGAAAGTGGACGTGTGTCTGCCAGCATGGTCGCCGCCTGGAACTCCTGGCCCACCGGTTGAGAGGCCCCGCGGCGCGAGGCCTTTCTCAACCAGATTGTGCGGTGTGCGGAGCGGCAACGAGGGAAGCTGGCGCGATCAGTTGGCCGGCCCCTCATCGTAGAACCACAAGGTCTGGCCCCCGTACAGGTTCGCGTAAGACAAGCCGGTAGTGGCCGTACAAGCGGTACTCGGATTCCACGGAGGGCACGTCATGGTGATGTCGTGGATCGTGGTACCGGAGGGGCTGGAGCCCGGGTAAAAGAAATAGGTGCCGTTGAACCCGAAGGCGAGATTCATGGGGATGGAAATGTAATTGGCCAGATCCGCGAGGGTACTGCCGATTGTGGGCCGTTCCACTATCCACTCAATGCTATTGCCAACGTAGGCACTGCCGCTCGAACCCGACGGCTGGCTGAACCCGATCGAGACGGATTGCCCGGAGGTCCCGTTCGAGAAAAAGGCATGGCCGTTGGGCGCCGCGGTCGTATACCAGACCTCCACCGTCACCAGGTCGCCTGCGGCGATAGGCAGGCTGAAGTTCGTCTGATAGCAAGGGTAGTTCGCCGAACTCGCCGTACAGCCGCTGGTATACCACTCGTACCAGGCCACGAAAGTAGTTCCGCAGGTTGTGATTGCGGTGCCGGCCTGCAAGACGTCGCTGGAGCCATCGCCATCCAAACCCACCCACTGCGAAGCCGCGTACGGCGAATAGGCGCAATTGTCACTGCCCGGCGCCGGCATGATCCACTGCCCATATACGAAGCTGTCGTTCGCCTTAAACGTGCCATTGGCAGCGGTCACGGCATAGCCGCTCCAGTTGCTGGAGTTGGTCGCAGTGGCATTGCCGACATAGCCCTGGTCCTGGCGATCCAGGATAATACCGTTGACCACGTTAGTGGTTTCGACGGTCAGATTCGTGAGGCGTGTGGTGGGCGCGGTCACCAACTTTTTCCAATGGTCGTACAGGGCCGGCTCGCTCCGATCCGGGTGGGGCGGAAGCCCGTATTGCGCGAGCTCCGCGTCGGAAACTGCCTCCGGATCAAAGCCTGCGGGCGGCCCTGGATAGAAAACTGGGCCATTGCCGTTGCTAGTGGCGGGTCTCACCGCGCCGACGGGCCTGGCTTGCGCCATTAAGCTTGCCGGGACAGCCAATACACAAGCTGCCAAACAAGCTGCGAATCGAGTAGAAGTCTGTTGCATCGTCATGGTAATCTCCTTTTGTTTCTGAATCGCTGTTTTTGGTTTGGACCGCGTATCGGCCCTCATTCAGGAAAGCGACGAAAAACAAAAAACACCTACATGCGGCACGCAGATTCCTTGGCCGGGCATGCGCGATTTTGCTAAGATCGGGAAAACGTATGCGCTCAGACCAGGCGGTGACGCAACTCCTGCGGGAGTCGCGCGCAGGCAGCGCAGAGGCGACCAACCTCCTGCTTCCAATCGTCTACGAACACCTTCGCAGCCTGGCGGGTTACTACATGCGCGGGGAGCGCAGCAATCATACTCTTACGCCCACGGCCCTATTAAACGAGGCGTACTTGAAACTGGTGGGAGCGGACGTCGAATGGCAGGACCGCTCTCACTTCCTTTTTATCGCTTCCAGGACGATGCGCCAGATCCTGGTAGATCATGCCAAGGCCCGCCAGCGCGTGAAGCGCGGCGCGGGTGGGCAGCGCGTCGAGTTGGATGAAATCGACATCGCCGATGCGCGGCACGATCCAACGATTATCGAAGTGGACGAAGCCTTGACGCGCTTCGCCATGCAGGACGAGCGCAAAGCCAAGCTGATCGAGCTATTGTATTTCGCCGGCTTAACTTATGAAGAAGCCGCCGAGGCCCTCAATATTTCGACGGTGACCGTGCATCGCGACGTGAAGTTCGCTAAAGCTTGGTTACGAGAAGCCATGGGCACATAGTATGACCGCCGGCCGCCTGATGACAGCCGCGGATTGGGCGCGCTTGCAGGAAATCTTCGCCACCGCAAGCGATCTACCGCCCGAGGCCCGGCCCAAGTTTCTGGACGAAGCGTGTGGCCGCCAAACACGGCTCCGCGCCCAGGTGGAGTCACTGCTCGGTTCGCTCGATGAGGACGGCGGTATCACCTCGGCGGTGGAGAACGCGGTAACGCTGGCTTCGAGCGGCGGCCCGGCGCCGGGAGAACATATCGGTTCCTATGAAATCATCAGGCTGCTGGGCCGGGGCGGCATGGGCGCCGTGTACCTGGCCTCGCGAGCCGACGATCAGTACCGCAAGGAAGTCGCTATCAAGCTGATTCCCGGAGGCGTCGCGTCCCCGGACATGATGCTGCGCTTTCGCGCCGAGCGGCAGATCCTCGCGAATCTGGAACACCCCAACATCGCCCGGTTACTGGACGGCGGCGCGACCAGCGATGGATCGCCCTACGTGGTGATGGAGTACGTCGCGGGGAAGGCGGCCGACCGGTATTGCGCAGACAAACACCTGGGGATTCGCGACCGGTTGCGGCTCTTTCAACCGATCGCCAGGGCGGTTCAATATGCGCATCAAAACGTGATTGTGCACCGCGACATCAAACCCGCCAACATTCTGGTGACCGATGCCGGAGAGCCCAAGCTTCTCGACTTCGGCATCGCGAAACTGTTGGCGCCGGATTACGCGCTTCCCGCCGTGACCCAGGCCGGCGACCGGCTGATGACGCCCGAGTACGCCAGCCCGGAACAGATCCGCGGAGAACCGATCACCACCAGCACGGACGTGTATTCGCTCGGCGTACTGCTCTATCAACTGCTGGCCGGGCAGCCCCCGTTCCGGTTGACCGGCACGTTGGGTCAACTTGAATGGGACATTTGCGAGCGGGTCCCGGAGAGGCCCAGCCGGGTGGCGCGATCCCGCGAACTGGAGGGCGATCTGGACCGGATCGTCCTGAAGGCGCTGCACAAAGAACCCAACCGCCGCTACGTCTCGGCAGCCGAATTTTCCGCCGACATCGAGCGCTATCTGACCGGATATCCAGTGATTGCCCGCCCCGATTCATGGCGCTACCGAGCCAGCAAGTTCACTCGCCGCCATCGCCTTGGCGCGGCCGCATCGGTAGGTTTCCTGGGGTTGGTCATCGCCTTTGGCATTGGCATGGCGGTACTGGCGCGCAAGGCTCGGGAAGAAGCACGAACCGCCAGCCAGGTGACCGACTTCCTGATAAATCTCTTCCAATCCAACGATCCGGGCCAGACAAAAGGCGACGCCATCACCACGCGTGAACTACTCGACCGCGGCGCGGCCCGCATTGAAGGCCAATTGCAGAACGATCCGGTGGTCCAGGCGCGACTGTTGGATACCGTGGGCGCGCTCTACGACACGCTCGGGATGTGGCCGCAAGGCGAGAGCCTGTTGAAGAAGGCCCTTGCCCTGAGGGAACATAAGCTTCCTCGCGACGACCTGGCCATAGCCAACACGCTGCATGAATTGGGCAGCGTCTCGTCCGATCTGGATCAGTTCGACCAGGCGGAGCGGTCCTACCAGGAAGCGCTGCGTCTTTACCAGGCAAAATTGGGCAGGGAAAACCTGAAGGTGGCGGAGTCGCTCGACGATGTGGGGACCATGCTTTTCCAACGGGGCCGCAACGAAGAAGCGGAAAAGCTGTTTCGCCAGTCGCTGGACATAAATTCCCGGCTCGCGGGCGCGAAGGCTATGGAGTCGATGCGCGCGCTCAACAATCTATCGGTAGTCCTGAGCCGGCGAGGGGATTACGTCGAAGCCGAGCGCCTCACGCGACAACTGGTCGCGCTGGCCACCGAAACAGGGGGCCGCTACCAGGACAGCGTGGGCTATGGCTGGCACAACATGGCTGTACTGCTCGATTCGCTGGGGCGGTTTCCGGAGGCGGAAGCGGCCATCCGCGAGGCGATCGCGATTCGCACCAGACTCTACGGAAAAGACCACCCGCTGACAGCCGCGTCCGCGGCGGTGATGAGCCATATTCTGACGCGGCTCGGCAGGTTCGACGAGGCCAAAGCGCTTGCCGATCCGGCGCTCGCCCAC
>Ga0187851_10002691_pt1 | contig 15514 bp, 16 predicted proteins | sample June2016WEW_6_10_FD_132997 | JGI IMG/M metagenome (GOLD analysis project Ga0187851, IMG submission 132997) | Peatland microbial communities from SPRUCE experiment site at the Marcell Experimental Forest, Minnesota, USA - June2016WEW_6_10 | ecosystem: Environmental > Terrestrial > Soil >...
AACGCGCCGTGCGGGTTGTGGCAATCGCTGCACTTCATGAATCCTTCGTTGACGCGATGCTTGAAGGGCATCGAGAACTGCGCCTGAATGGTTGGATGGCAGGTGTAGCACAACCCTGGCTCCGCCCGAGCGAGTAAATCGGTATGCGCCGCTGACTGATGAATAGAGTGGCAGGATGTGCATCCGACGCCGGCGCGAGTATGTTGCGAATTGTGTATGGCAGCCCGGTTCAGATCGGTGCCGTGGCAAGTGAGGCAGCGCTCGGTGAACTCCTCCGCGGTGTGCGCCGAGGGCCCGAAAATCGTTCGCGGCGACGGTTTCCTGACGTGGTCGCTGGCCGGCCCATGGCATCCTTCACAGCCTGTGCCCTGCTCATGCTTCAGCGCCCAGGTTCTGAAGTGAGGATTACCCGTGAATTGTTCCCGGATATCCGGGTGGCATTTCTGGCAAACATCGCTACCCACATATGTGGCGGCAATCCCAACCGTGCCGAAGGCCAGCAGCGCGAGGCACAGGAGACTACTTCGTGACATTGCCACCTTCGCTTGCCGGCATCCGCAGTTTGTGCCGTTCACTTAGAGTCCACGCGGAGATGAGCGCGATCTTGTCCGCCGAAAGACGCGCATTGGGATGCATGAGCAGGTAGCGGCCAGGCGGCATCTGGTTGGTTCGTAATTCAGCCGCCATCTTAGTCAGTATTTCCCGCTTGTCGTCGAGCGAATACTGGCCCCAGCGCGAAAAGTCCATGTGACTGCGTGCCGTCGCTACATCGTGGTTCAGCAGCCAGCTCGCCGGAGGAATGCGCCCGTACCAGGGCCATCGCGTTCGGTCGGAATGGCAATCCTGGCACGATCTCGCCAGAATCATCGCCACAGCGGTGTCGCCCGTCACGACTTCCCCCAGCGTCCGTGGAGGTTCGTGTTCGCGAGAAGCGGCCATCATTCCCCACAAGCCCAGACCAACAAGCAGGATCACGGTTGATGTGGAGGCCAGTCTTCTCACTTCAGCGCAGCTCCTACTTTCCCGACAAGCTCTTCAAATAGGCGATGACGGCTTTCCTGTCTGCGCCGCTGTCAAGGTGGAACGCCATGTTATTGTCCGGGACCATCTTGTCCGGCTCCGTCAGCCACGTATTGAGCGAGATTTCGTTCCAACTGATGTTCGACGCCTTCAGCGCGTCGGAATACTCAAACGGGCTAACCGACGCGGCGCGTCGGCCGAATATGTCTCGTAGGCGCGGCCCCTCCTTGTCCTTGTCGAGTGCGTGACATTTGGCGCACTTCGTGTCGAAGATTTCTTTGCCGTGCGATACCGAGTCGGCGTATAGAGCGATTGCGGCGCCAGCCCAAACCAGCAGCACGGCAGCTCTGACAGCGCGAGAGTTTAACAACGTCGTGTTCATGGGTAATGGATATATGATTCGGTAAGGATGACTAGCCGGCATTTCTGCCTGAGATCACCGCTGACAGGGTGGCGGCCAGAACGATGACATATAAACCGGGAGACCAATTCCGCACCAGATATAGGTCCAGTGCGAGCCGCTCGCGGTAGGTCAGGGAATTACGGCCTCGTACCTGCCACAAGCCCGTAAGTCCAGGCTTGGCGCTGAGGACTTCTTCCGCGTCGTAACCGTAGTAAGTCTTCAGTTCGATGTATGTGAGCGGGCGCGGACCAACCAGGGCCATATCGCCGCGAACGACGTTCCACAACTGCGGCAGCTCATCGATGGAGTGTTTCCGGCAAAAGGCCGCGAACGCACTGGTAACGCGTGGGTCGTCCTGCGTCTTGGTCTCCGGCACGCGTGCATACGCAATCCGCTGCACCAGCCGCCCGCTGGAATGCACAGGCTCTCTGTCTCCCCACATGGTGCGCAGCTTGAGCAGCCAGATGCGCTTTCCACGCCAACCCGCGCGCGCAACGGCCACGAAGGGCGATCTGCCGGACAAAAACGCCACCACCACGGCGGCGAGAACCAGCACCGGGATAAGAGCGATCAACAACAGGAACGCGAGCGCGCGCTCGAGAATGGATACGAACGTCCATGAGGGAGAAAGGGAGCTAGTCCCGGCGCCCTCCGGTGCTCGGGCTGCCGCTACTGAGATTCCCACAGCAGCCCTCGCAGCTTAGCTATTCGCGTCTTGTGAACGCCACGTACCATACAGCCAGCGTAAAGTCGCTGGTAATTGCAGTGGTCCTGATAAGGTCAAATTGTTGTAAACTGCTTCCGCCGCATCGTCGGCCGCAACAGAACAAAGAGAACCGTGAGACATACGGCATCTGTCAGCGCGGGCGAAACGGCAATACCTGGGGCACCGAACAATCGCATCAGCGTGTAATCGAAGAGTAGTGTGGTGAACAGAGCGAGCGGGGCGATCGTAAGCATGAGACGATTCGCCTTCAGCGCGGCTGCGGTTGCGAAACCTAATGCGAGCAGGAAGGCCAGGGGTAACTGGAGCAGCGAGAAGCGTTGCAGAATGGTCACGGCGCTGCTCGCTTGCGCAGTGAACGCCCCGTGTTGCAGCACTCCCCGCACCAGCGGCCCCGACAAAAAGATCAATACTGCTGCAGCGGCTGCGCCGGCCAGAACGGCTGCTATCGCATATCGTGTCACCGTGTGGCGAAATGCGTGCCAATCGCGGCTCGCGCTCATTCTTGAAAGATAGGGCAACGCGGCCGTGGTTAGCGCGGTTCCGGCAATCGTGAGAACAACGCCGGTGAGTTTTGTTCCATAGGAAAGAGCGGATAAGGTTCCGGGCGTCAGGCGCGAAGCGAAGGCCTGATCGACCAGCGCGGAACCGGAGATGATCAACGCTCCCGCCGCAACCGGCAGATACTGCTTACACACCGCACGCAGGTCGGGTGTCCAGCCGCTCCACCGCGGCAAGAGCGGATAACCCATTTGCCGTACCGCCCATGCGACAACCAACGCTTCAATCAGCGCTCCGCCCCACGTACCGTAGCAGAGAACCTGGACGCCGGCATCACGGCCGCCAATGTAGAGGAGAAAAATCGTCAGCACAGGGGTCGCCACAGGCGCCGCCGCCGCGACGACGAATTGCTCGTGCATGTTGAGGATCGCGCGCCAGCAAACAATGGGGCCCATCAGCGGCAACCACGGCAACAACCCCCACAGCAGCGCCCGTGCCAATTCGTTCGTTGCCGCTCCGGATGCGCCACGCAACTCGACGATCGGTTTCGCCAGAAGCGCCAGCGTGCAGGCAATTATCAGCAGCAGCACTGTGCTGGCCGCGAGGATACTGGCCGTGAGCCGGTGCGTGCGTCCCTCGTCGTGCTGGACCCGAATCGACGTGAGAACCGGAATAATGCCCGATGTCAGGGAACTCGCCACCACGTCCGAAAAAAAAGACGGAACGAGAAAGGCGAACAGAAAAGCGTCCAGCTTAGCCGAAGCACCCAGAACGTGCGCCATGGCGATGATCTTGAAGCCGCCAGCCGCGCGGACGATTGCCGCCAGAGTGGCTACTGTGGCCAATCCGGCGAAGATGCGCGAGTTCACGGAGCGCGCCGGAGCGGCCTGCGCCAGCATCATGGCACCAACGTTAGCATTCGCTCAAGGCGCGATCATCGGAGCCGTGTAAGCGATTCGTAAAACCTGCGTTTGAGAATGCACTACCGACTACACGAGCATTCCCTCGCTTGGGTCCCTCAGCCATTGCTAATGGAGTCATGAGCCCTTGAGCGCCAGGACCTGAAGCCGAAACAACTTTAGGGCTCCTTGCGCCTCGGAGAATTTTGGCTCGGGCTTGTGGTTCGAGGCGGAGTGCCCAACCGCGCCACGGTCGGCACACACCGTCGCATATGGCGGTGTGGGCGTACCGGTTGTGACGGCGAGGGGACCCCGACTTCAATTCTTCATAACTTCTCCCCGACGTTTTCAGCTCGTTCCTGTTATTTTGGAGGTTGCGGCCGACGACGACGCCGACAATGGCCCGGTAGCTGCAGGTGGCACGAGGGCCTGTCGCGTTTGAAACGCGGCGCTGTCGGATGAGGTGATGGAGCGAAAAGACTTGGGTGACGCACGCCTGCAGGTCGCGCGCAGTGAAGAGCGTTGGCGCTCCGTCTTCGAGAATTCCGCCATCGGTGTTGCGCTGACCGACCTTAACGGCTGCTTTCTGGCCACCAATCCGGTCTACCAGGAAATGGTGGGCTACAGCGAAGAGGAGCTTCTGGGGCGTTCGTTTCTGGATATCACCCATGAGGACCACCGCGAAGCCAACTGGGCGCTAGCCTCCGAGTTGCTGGAAGGAAAGCGGCAACAATTTCAAGTCGAGAAACAGTATCGACGCAAGGATGGCAGCCTGATCTGGGTACACAACAACATCTCTCTGGTCCCGGGTACAGAGACCATGCCGCGGTGCATCATGGCGCTCTCGGAAGACATTACGGAGCGAAAGAATGCGGAACAAGCGCTGCGCGATGCCGAGGAGTTCAAGAGCCGCCTCATCGCCTGCAGCCAGGATTGCATCAAGATGCTCGACCTGGACGGCCGCCTGCTGTGGATGAACGAGGGCGGCATGCGGGCACTCGAGATCTGCGACGTGGGCCCATTCGTGAATACTTCCTGGGTTCGGTTCTGGGAGGGCGAAGACCGGAAAGCCGCGCAAGCCGCCGTGGAGACGGCCAGAAACGGCGGCACCGGTCGCTTCACTGGGTATTTCGCCACAACGGCTACAAGACAGCCCAGGTGGTGGGACGTCGTGGTCAGCCCCATTCGCAACGCGCAAGGCGAACCGGGAAGTCTGCTGGCTGTCTCACGCGACGTCACCGAACATGAGCGAAACGAAGAGGCTCTGCGTGACGCACACCTGCAGGTCGCACGCAGCGAAGAGCGTTGGCGCTCTGTCTTCGAGAATTCCGCCATCGGTGTTGCTCTAACCGACCTCAACGGCCGCTTTCTGGCGACCAATCCGGTCTACCAGAAAATGGTGGGCTACAGCGAAGAGGAACTCCTTGCGCTCTCTTTTATGGACATCACCCACGCCGACTACCGCGAAATCAACCGGGCACTCGCGGCCGAGCTGCTGGAGGGAAAGCGGGAACAGTTTCAAATCGAGAAGCAGTATCGACGCAAGGACGGCGCCCTGATCTGGGTGCGCAACAACGTCTCTCTGGTTCCGGGCAGCGAGACCATGCCGCGGTTTATCATGGCGCTCTCGGAAGACATCACCGTGCGAAAAAGCGCCGAAGAGGCGTTGCGCAATAGCGAGGAGCGAGTCCGGCTCATCCTCGATTCCACGGCGGAGGGCATTTTCGGCTGCAATCCCAACGGCACCTGCCTTTTCTGCAATTCCGCCGCGGTGCGCCTGCTTGGATATGACGATACGTCAGAATTGCTCGGGAAGAACATGCATGCGCTGGAACACCACACTCGGGCAGACGGCAGTCCATATCCCATAGAGGAGTGCCCCATTTACATAGGTTTTCAAAAGGGCGAGGGGGTTCATCGAGACGATGAGGTTTATTGGAGAAAGGACGGCACCAGCTTTCCGGTGGAGTTTTGGTCCCATCCGGTATTTCAGGAAGGTAGAACGCTCGGCGCGGTCATCACCTTCGTCGATATCACGGAGCGGAAACAGGTGGAGGAGGCGCTGCGTAAGAGCGAGCAGAGGAAACGCAGCGTCCTCGAAATCAACAACGCTATCATCACGAACCTCACCGAGGAAGCACTACTCAGTTCCATTTCCGAAGCATTGCGGCCTTCCATTCCCTTCGATCGATGCGCCATCACTCTGTACCAGCCGGAAAGGGACACCTTCCGCTTCATGGCCGTGGCGGGAGATTTGCGCTCGGACTACTTCCAGCCCGGCCTGGAGGTCCGCCGCGCCGAAACCACTGCGGGCTGGGTGTTCGACCATCAGCAGCCGCTTCGCCGAAATCTCGAAGAAGAACGGCCTTTCGCGAACGAGAAGCGTCTTTGGGCAGAGGGCCTTCGGTCGCTCTGCATAGTGCCTTTGATTTTGCGGGGAAAGAGCATCGGTACCCTCAGCGTGGTGAACCGGGGCAAGGACCCGTATACCGATGAGCACGCCCAGTTTCTGCAGGAAGTAGCCGTCCAGGTAGCGTTGGCAATCGGAAACATGAAGTCGTACGAAGAGATCGCCACGCTGAAGGCGCTGCTGGAGAAGGAAAACGTTTATCTTCGGGAGGAGATCCGCACCGCGCACAATTTCGAAGAGATCGTAGGTAATAGCCCTGCGTTGCTCGCGGTACTCCGGACCGTTGAGCAGGTCGCCCCCACGGACTCCACGGTTCTCATTTACGGAGAAACGGGGACAGGGAAGGAACTCATCGCGCGCGCCATTCACAACCGCAGCGCGCGCAAGGATCGTGCCCTGGTGAGCGTGAACTGCAGCGCGATCTCGGCGGGTCTCGTGGAAAGCGAACTCTTCGGCCACCTGAAAGGAGCCTTCACTGGGGCGATCGAGCGGCGGATTGGCCGCTTCGAGTTGGCCAACGGCGGCACCATCTTCCTCGACGAAATCGGGGAACTGCCATTGGAGACGCAGGTAAAGCTGCTGCGCGTTCTGCAGGAACATGAGTTTGAGCCGGTGGGCAGCAGCCGCACTCAGCGCGTGGATGTGCGCGTCATTGCCGCCACCAACCGCAACCTGCGCGAGGAGGTCGAGGCCGGCCGATTCCGCTCCGACCTCTTTTTTCGCTTGAACGTTCTTCCCCTCCAACTGCCCCCCTTACGAGAACGTCCCTCCGACATTCCCCAGCTTGTGGCGCTCTGCGTGTCGCGGTTCGCCAAGCGGTTCGGAAAGAAGGTCGAAGGCGTTTCACGGGAGACTATGGCCAGGCTGATGAGCTATCCATGGCCTGGGAACGTCCGTGAGCTGCAAAACGTGATGGAGCGGGCGATCGTTTTGTCGGCGGGCCCTACTCTTCGGCTGGACAAGGATCTTGTGCCGTTGGCTGCCTCCGAGGGTATCCTTGAGACGACGGCTGAAGCCCCGGCTCAGGAGAACCAGCCGGGAACTCCCTCATCTTCGGGGCTGCCTACCCTGGAAGAAGTGGAGCGAAGCCATATCCTGGCGGCCCTTCAGCAGTCGGATGGAGTGGTTGATGGACCGAAGGGTGCAGCGAGAATTCTGAATCTCCATCCCAACACCCTTCGCCACCGTATGAACAAGCTCGGCATCAAGCGATCTGCCCACGGCCGGTTGTGATTCCCCCACAACACCTTCTGCGCTTACCAAATATCGTGGGCGCCGGGTCCTTTGCCGAGCGTGCCCTTAAAGAAAACCATGGCTTCGTGATCCGCATTTGAGGTGTTCGAAGGCGACGCCAGGTCCTCGCAACTGATTGACTCTCTTGACTGGTGAGTAGGGGGCTGACTGGAATAGGCCCATGCAGCAGCGTTTGACCTCTCTTAACGATCTCCACTCGCAATCCGACCTTGTAAATGGTCTGTAAATGGCACGTCAACTGCTTCCTGAGCTGCGGGAGACTCAGTAAGGAATGCCGAAGGTTACGGCTGCCGAGTCGTCAGGCGAGGCGGTGGAACTCAGGGCGGAAGTCGATCACTTTGCCACGCAGAGGCAATCAAACGAAGGCAGGACACTCAATATGGTGCAAGACTCGGAACAACAGAGTACGACAATGACGCTCGATCGGTCTCCGATTCAGATGCACTTCGATAAGAATCGGGTGACTGGGACGATTTCCCTCCCTTCACGCCTGGAGAGCTGGCAGGAACGCGTGTCCAGCACTGAATGGCTTTCTACTGCGATCATTCACGATCTGCGGAATCCCCTGGGGACGGTCTACGCCGGCGCCGAAATGCTAATGGATCTCGATCCTGCACCCGCTCAAGTGAAGCGCCTGGCCACCAATATCTATCGAGCAGCCGGTCGCATGCGCGCATTGTTGGCAGATCTCGCCAGCGCGAGCTGCGGCAGGAAATCGACATCTGAGATCTGCAAAATCCGCGATGTGATCGCTGCAGCATCGGAGATGGCATTACCGGCAGCGGAAGCACAAGGCGTTCAGATCCTGCACGATGTGCCCGATGATATAGAGGTACCTCTGGTGCGCTCTCGCATAGAACGGGTATTCTTCAACCTGATTACGAACGCTCTCGAAGCGATGCCGCACGGCGGGAAGATCGGGATTGGCGCGAGGAAGGCGGACAACTGCGTGCTGATCGAAGTGGAGGACACGGGGCCGGGAATTCCGCGGGGGATCCGTCACCGGCTGTTCGAGCCGTTCGTTACCGCAGGCAAGCACAACGGCCTGGGGCTGGGTTTAGCGCTCTCCCGCGAGACCGTGCTCGATCATGGCGGCGACATGTGGGTTGAACCCGCGCAAGGCGCTCGTTTTGTTGTCCGCCTTCCGCTCAGGGATCCCCACCGAAAGGAGTCCGGAAATTCAGACGATCCTCATGGTGGCCAACATCCTCGGCTCGTTGAAGGAGGGCGTGAGCGATCTGCTGTGGCACGCCGAGCTGCAGCGGATGCATCTCCTGGCAGAGGAGAAAGCGAAGGCGCTGGCCGGCGAGCGGTACCGGCAATACGAAAGTCGCAAGCCGCTGGTCTTAGTACTTAGAGATCTGATCTCGACGGAGCTGATGACTACAGCAGCTGCTGCAGGAAGCATCCCGGCAGCGACCGACGCCACCGGGACTGATCACCTTTCTGCCAAAACTGTCACTGATTTCCCAGCGTCTTTAAGTAAGCAATCACCGCGCTTCTCTCCTGCGCATCGGCCAGATGAAACGCCATATCAGTGTCCGGCGCCATGGCGTCGGGATCGGTCAGCCATCGGTTCAGACTGGCTTCGTCCCAGCGGACGCCCAATTTCTTCACTGCGTCGGAGTAAGGGAAGTCCGGCACGCTGGCCGATTGGCGTCCGTAAACGCCGCGCAGCCGCGGACCTTCCTTGTTCCGGTCGGGGTCGTGACAGCCGCTGCAACGCCGTGCGAACAGGTCCCGGCCATGCTCTTCCTGGGGCGTCAAGGCCAACAGGATCGCCCCGCCGGCCAGCACCGCGCACAGAATCTTCGCAATCATCGGGTTACACCAGCGTCGAATCGACAATCGCCAGATGCTGCGGCCGCGCCACGAACTCCACCTGGGTAATGCCCAACACAGAGCGCAGTTTCTCAGCCGGCACCTTCATCGGACCAGGAATCGGTGCGGTCCCGGCAGCCGGTAGTGGGAACGCGGTCGACATAGCCGTGTGGAAGGTCACGTTGCCCTCCACCTTCTGCATGGTCTGGTGAATGTGCCCGTTCAGCACGGTGACCGATCCGAACCGCTTTACGTAGCCCAGCGCTTCCTCGCTGTCGGATGTGCCCCATCCCCAGTCCGGATACACGGTCCACAAAGGGAGGTGTGCAAACAGGACTATCGGCGTGCTGGCCGAACGACCGCTCAAATCGTCCTTCAACCAGGCCAGTTGTTCGGCTCCCAGCTTTCCCATGCCTTCCAGCGCGGCCGAATTCACCAGGCCCACGAAATGCACGCCGCGATGGTCAAAGCTGTACCAGCCCGTTCCTTTGGTTCCCTTGCCGTAACGCGCCAGGTATTCCTTGCCGTCGTCGGTCGCATTGTCGTGTTCCCCAGGAACATAGAACACCTGCTTTGTGTTTGCGCCCTGCAACAGTTTGCCGAGCGTGTCGAACTCGGCCGGTTTGGCCTGGTGCGTCAGATCTCCGGTGTGAATCAGGAAGTCCGGCGCCTTCGGCAAAGCATTGATCCTGTCTAGGGCAACCTGTAGCGTTGCGTTCACATCGGCATTGGCGGGTTTGTTGAATCCAACGTGGCTGTCGCTGATCTGCACGAACTGAAATCCATCGTCCCCGTCAGTTTGACCGAGCAATTTGGACGTCGGCACGCCAGCAGCCATCGCCCACACCATACCGGAACCTGCCCACGCCATGCAGCGCAGAAATCCGCGCCGGTCAACGCCGTCGGCATCCACGCCAGGCTTCAAAGAGTCTGTCATAAGGCCTCCGTATGCCATGACTGTCGTTCATGCTGTTTTATTCCCGTGGAAATAAATTGGCTTCTCAATGGTTCTGAAGGGCATGAAATGGAAACATTACTATTGGTTGGCCGCCATCCCCGTGCTGGCCTTGCCTTTTGTTCATCCCTTCGGACCAGTGCGGCAGCAACGCTCTACAGCCCTGCTGCCGGGCGTCCAATGGGACGACGCTCGCGCGCTCACGCTGTTTGAAAGAGCCTGTCAGAACTGCCATTCCCAGCGGACCGAGTGGCCTCTGTACAGCTACCTTCCCTTAGTGTCGTGGGCTCTCGAAAAGGACGTGGCCGAGGCCCGCCAACATATGGACCTCTCGCGCTGGGACCGCTATTCCATCGAAGAAAAACGGGACCTGCTGACGCGTATTGGCGCTGAGATCCGAAACCATCAAATGCCACTATCGCGTTATCTTCTACTGCATCCGGAAGCTCGCCTCTCGGAAGCAGAAATCCAGATCATTTATGAATGGACCAGAGGCCAACGCCACGGCCTGCGTAATCAGCGGGAATAAACCGGGTCGCGCCTAAGTCTCCCTGAACAGAGGACTGACGCATGGGCGAGGCAGAAGAATTGTCCTGTAACAGATCTCCGATTAGCTGCGAAAACGCCCGACTTCCGATGGAGACCAAAGACTCAGTCCTCACCCGGCATCTGCTTCTCTGCGCGTCCTGCATCGTGCGAATGCAAGCCAGTTACTACGACGCTCCGCTCGCGCTTGAGCGGAAAATCCGCCAAAGCCTGCGCCAGGCGAAGTCCGTCCAGGCGCCAGACGGCACCGACTGAGGGAAATCTGGTTACCCCGCGGCCGATGCCGCGCGTTCCACGCCTCCGGCCAAAGCGTGCTGCAACCTTTGGCGCGCGCGCGCCAGGCGCGACATGACGGTGCCTATCGGAACTCCGGAGATTGTCGCGATCTCTTTATAGGACATGCCCTCGAGCTCCCGCAGAACCATCACCTCGCGAAACTGTGGCGGCAAGTCCTCCAGGGCATCCTTGAGGAGCTCGGCGTCAACGCGCTGGGCCAGCATTGCTTCCGGATTGGAAGCCTCGCTCGAAGCGCTGTACGTCTCGTCATCGAAAGTCGTCCATGCGTTTGATCGATTGCGCTGCAGCCCGGTGTAAAAGGTGTTGCGGACAATCGTGAGAAGCCAGGCGCGGGCATCGCCGCCCCGGAAGCCAGTGAAGGCCTTCAAAGCTCGCAAATAGGCTTCCTGGACGAGGTCTTGCGCATTCTGATCGACACGAGTGAGCCAGCGCGCCAGATTGTAAGCAGAATCCAGATGCGGCAGAAAGATATGTTCGAAGGATGCGCGTTTGCCCTCGCTTTCCAACAGAGCCGTCTTCGCCTCCGCTGCCATCATGGCCTGTCTCCCTGCGGCGGTGACTCTCTAAGTTGCTCGGCCACGAGCGGCGAAGGGCTAAGGAGGGTGACCGACCGCGTCCTCAGTTCTTTGAGCAGCTGAATTGCCGCGACATCGACGAATGACACATCCGCCAGATCGAGGGCCAGCCGGCTCCCGTCGCCGAGAGCCTGCAGATCGCAGGTTTCGCGAAGTTCCTCGACCCAGCGACCCATCACCCGGCCTTCCACCCTGAGTCTTACTGCGTCATTTGACGACTCGACAACTGTTATTCTCATCATTCCGCTGTAGCTGACTGAAGCACCTTTCATGCCAGTGACGTCCGGAGATCCATGGAGCGCCAGGCGATACTTTGAACGGATCGCTGGACTCACTGAGTCAATTAGTTGCGAGGAGAGGCGTCGGCGGGAAACCAAGGTTTCCTCACGCGACGAAACCTCAAACGAAAACAGGGCCCACCAGATTTGGTGAGCATGGGCGAGGCGTCCTGGAGAAAATCACGACTGGTGGTGGCCGAGCACTTGTCGGACTCGGTTTTCTGAATCCTGGAGACACGCTTGCTATTCGACCGAATCATAGTATCCCGGTCTCCAGAACACCGAAACCTGCCGAACGCCTGCTGGCGGCGTGAACTTTACACGCACCGGGTGGAACTTCCCGTCGTGATTCAAAGACTGCGGCTTGTAGCCGAGGACGTATTCGGTTCGAATCTCTTCGTTGATCTGCTGCATCGCGCTCTCCAGATCGGAGAAGTTGTCGATACCGACGTTCCTGCCTCCGGTGATGCCACAGATGCGGTCCAACAGCCCCACCGCGTCGGTCGCGTCGCCTGGGCCAATGAAGGGAATGCTCACGGCGTATACCTGAGCGGCGGTTTCGAGAAGCGTCCGCCTGAGCTCCCGTTCGTTCCGCCGGCTGTGGTTTTCTCCGCCATCCGACAGCACGACGATCGCGCGCCGCTCGTTGTGCGCGCGCTTTAGAAGCACCGCCGCACTCTGCAATGCGTCCAGCAGCGCCGTGTGTCCGTGACTATTGGCTTCCATGAGACGGGTCTGAATTGCACTGCTGTCGCGGGTGAAATCAGTATCGATGTCTGGCTGGTCCGAAAAGGTGATCAGGGCGAATTCATCGGCGTCCGACGCGCCCTTCCAGAACTGCTTCACAGCCTGGGCACACCGGGCGACCCCAGTCTGCATGCTGCCGCTCTCGTCGAAGACGATCACTACCGATACCGGTGTCTCCGTTTCGCTGAGGGAGAGGATAGTCTGCTCGTTGCGGCGCTCGAACAAGTGAAAGGAATCCGTGCGCAGGCCCCGCAACGGACGCCCGTTTCGATCGAGCACGGATACGTTAATTAGCACAAGATCCGACGACGCAGTGAGCATGGCCGGGGTGGCCGGAGCCATCGCAGCGTGCCGGCTTACAGTAGCGCCATCGAATGCGTAGGGCGAAACAGGGGTGAATGACTGCGCGTAAACGCAGAGCGAAAAAATCAGGACGGGACCTGTCACACGAAAGTAAACCGATAGCATTGCATCACCTCTCGATAGCTGAGAAACGAGATTGCGGCAGCGCCTCCACCTGGGCGACGGCGACGGACGCGATAGTCACCGGCCGTATTCGGCGAGGCCGTTCGGCAAAGTCAGCCACACTAGCGCACCTCAAGCCAGGTGTCGAGGGCTATGCTTCGTGGACCCTCCGCCGACGCAGCGGTGACTGTGCAGGATCCGGTGTTCTTCAGTTTTAAGTGCGCTCCCGGCTGCGCCACGGCGCACACAGTCTGCTGTCCGTTGGCTTCGTAGACTACCGAGCGGGTGGCGGAGTTCCAAATGAGGCCCGGAACCTCCGCCACAGTGGGCGCTGGTCCCCCGTCGTATTCTTGCTGGATGAGTTCATACGCATACTCGATGACCACGCTGGCGCGGCCGTTCTCCGGATTAGCCGCAAAGCGATAACCGGACATCGACAGCGGCTGGGCAAACATTGAGTCAAAAGGTTCATACAGCGCGGGCACAGAATCGATCCTGATCTTTGTCTCGGCCACTGCGGGAACCGCCAGCGTCATGGCCATGCAGGACGCAAGGAGCATTGCAGAGCTGATGCGATTCAGAAGTCCGCGGCGGGTGGCGCCGTTTTCGTTGGAGTTGAGTTGGTTGGTCATGATGCCAAGGTGACTCTCGCGGGCGGTCGGTTATTCCCAACGGCGAGCCCGGGAATAAAATAGCGGATCACGGAGTCTTACTATTGGAAGACCGGAAGAAATCAGTGCGATTCGAGCAGGAGATCCTGCCGCATCTCGACGCAGCACACAACCTGGCGCGATGGCTGACCGGCAATGACGCCGATGCGGCGGACGTGGTGCAGGAGGCGTCCCTGCGAGCGCTCAGTTTCTTCGACGGCTTTCGCGGGGGCGATGCGCGCGCGTGGCTTTTGCGCATCGTGAGGAATACATGCTACACATGGCTGCGGCAGAATCGCGTAGACAAAATGACGTCCTTTGACGAGGCCGTGCACGACGTGGCCGGGAGCGCGGAAGACCCTGAGCGCCGCACCCTGGCGCGCGCCGATCGGAGGATGCTGCAACAGGCCATCGAGGAGCTGCCGATGGAGTTTCGCGAGGCCCTTGTGCTGCGAGAGATTGAGGATCTCTCTTATAAAGACATAGCCCACGTCAGCGGAGTTCCTATTGGTACGGTGATGTCCCGGCTGGCCCGCGCGCGCAAGCTGTTGCGGGACCGGCTGTCCGGGGAGGTGATCCCATGAGCTGCGACGAAATAAAGGATCTGCTGGACGCCTTCGTGGACGGCGAGCTGGATCTGCGAAGCAACGTTGCCGTGGAAGGGCATCTCAATGAATGCGCCGCGTGTGCCGGCGAGGTGGAAGGGCGCATGGAGCTGCGCCAGGCGATCGGGGAAGCGGACCTGTATTTCCCGGCGCCTCGGGAAGTGCGTCAGCGCATCCGGCGCTCGCTGCGAACCAGATGGATTCCGCGGGTATGGTGGAGTGTGCCGGTGGCGGCGGCGCTGGCGCTGGTTTTCGTGCTAGCGCCGCGCCCGGGATCTACCGCAATGGAACAGGCGGTGGTGTCCGGTCACGTGCGGTCGCTGATGCCCAATCATTTGATGGACGTGCCTTCTTCGGACTCGCATACCGTGAAGCCATGGTTCAACGGCAAGGTTGATTTTTCGCCCCCGGTGAAGGATCTGAAGGCGGATGGATTTACGCTCGTGGGCGGGCGGCTCGATTACCTGCAGGATCGGACGGTGGCGGCGCTGGTGTATCAGCGGAGAAAACACCTCATCAATGTTTTCCTGTGGCCTTCGTCACGCGCTGACAGCGGAGTGACAGCAGAGACCCGCCAGGGATACAATCTGCTGCACTGGACGCGCTCGGGGTTTGAATATTGGGCGGTGTCTGATCTCAATCTTCAGGAACTGGGAGAGTTCGAGCGGTTGCTGCGGGAGTGATGAGGACACACGCCTCCGACCGCGTCAGGCGCCGCGGGTCCCTTCAGTGCTTGCGGAAGGTCGGGACGAAGCATTGCGCTCTCACTCCGGCGTTCATGCCGTTTTAAAGAAAAGCGGACCCGTCCATTGCCTCGACACCGATCCGGTTAACGCGACATTTGCGCAATACCGCAGCATCGGTGCCGAACACCTCAACATTCTCAGGAGGGGCACGATCCACGAGAAGCGTTTTGACGAACTGGTTGACACTGTCTGCACCGGAACCGGGACGTTCATCATTGACACCGGCGCCACGACGTTCGTGCCTCTGTGGAACTACATTCTCGAAAACGAGATTCTGCAGTTCCTGCAAAGTCACAGCCGCCGGGTATTCGTTCACTCGGTCGTGGCCGGAGGTCAGGCGATGAGTGACACGCTCAGCGGCTTCGAAAAGCTTGCGGAGACCACGACCGAGAAGAACGTCATCGTCTGGCTGAACGAGTATTTCGGTGAGGTCGTCAAGGACGGGAAGACCTTCGAGGAGTTCCGCGTCGCCGAAGAGCAGGCTGCGAAACTCCTGGGCACGGTGGTCATCCGGGAACGGAATCCGCACACGTTCGGCGACGATGTTCGCCAGATGCTGGAACGACGCCTGACATTCGAGGAGGCGATCCGGATGGACGAGTTCTCGCTGGTCTCCAA
>Ga0187851_10002692_pt1 | contig 15510 bp, 9 predicted proteins | sample June2016WEW_6_10_FD_132997 | JGI IMG/M metagenome (GOLD analysis project Ga0187851, IMG submission 132997) | Peatland microbial communities from SPRUCE experiment site at the Marcell Experimental Forest, Minnesota, USA - June2016WEW_6_10 | ecosystem: Environmental > Terrestrial > Soil > Wetlands...
CATTCCCTGCGGAGTGGTCTCGCCCGCGTCGTGGTAGATCTTCTCCTCGATCACCGTCCCGTCGATATCGTCAGCCCCAAAGCGCAGCGAGATCTGCGCCATCTCCGGCGACAGCATCTGCCAGTAGCTCTTCACGTGCGCGAAGTTGTCCAGCAGCAGCCGCCCCGCCGCAATCTGCCGCAGGTCCATCATCCCCGTCGTCTTCGCAATGTGCGCCAGAGCGGTGTTGTCGGGATGGAACGCCAGCGGGATGAAGGTCTGGAATCCGCCGGTCTCGTCCTGCAACTCGCGCAGGCGGAGCATGTGGTCCACGCGGTCCTCGTCGTTCTCCACGTGGCCGTAGAGCATCGTCGCGTTCGAGCGTAGCCCGATCCGGTGCGCCGTGCGCGCCGTCTCCAGCCACTCCCCGCCGTCGATCTTGTGGTCGCAGATGATGTGCCGCACGCGGTCGGCAAAGATCTCCGCGCCGCCGCCAGGCAGCGAATCCACGCCCGCAGCCTTCAGCCGCAGCAGCGTCTCCTCGATCGTCATTTTGTACAACTTCGCGAAGAACGCGACTTCGACCATGGTGAACGCTTTCACATGCACCTTGGGGTAGCGCTCCTTCAGCCCGCGCACCAGCTCCTCGAAGTACTCGAACGGCAGATCGGGATCGAGCCCGCCCACTATGTGGAACTCCGTCACCGCCTCGGTCAGCCCCGTACCCGCCGTCGCCCACGCCTCCTCCAGCGCCATGGTGTACGTCCCGGCCGCACCCTTCTTCCGCCCGAAGGCGCACAGCCGGCAGCTTGCCACGCACACATTCGTCGGATTGATGTGCCGGTTCACGTTGAAGTAGGCGATGTCCCCGTGCATCCGCTCGCGCACGGCGTTGGCCATCCATCCCACGGCCAGGATGTCTGGACTGCGATAGAGCGCGACGCCATCGTCGAAGCCGAGCCGCTCGCCCGCCTCCACCCTGGCCGCAATCGCGCGCAGCCGCGCGTCGCTGGTCTCGAAGCCATGCCTCGGCCTCTGCTCCGCGCCCGCTGTCCGCGTCTCCGCTGCTGTTGAAAGTGAACTCATCCTCGCTCTATTCTAATGCGTCCCGCCCCCGTTCACCGTGCTGGCGCGTCTCGTTTCTATGGCCCGTCCATGCCTGCGCCAGCCCGCCCTCCCTCCGCAAGGCCAGAATCCCCGGCCCGCAAAGAGATCTTTTCATTAAATATTCCTTAAGTGCTCGGATCTTTTTCAGCCCTATATTCCAAACCTATCGTCCGTCCAGCTATCGCGACCATGCGAAAAGGCTTCAACCTGCATCACTCAAACTACTTCCGGCAGTCTAGGTGCTGATGTTGATATATTAGATTTATTAATACAGCAATATTTATTTTATCTAATATAAATACAATATATAAGACTAGAAAGGTCGGGTAATTATCTTGACAAATCGCCATGCCTTAAGTATTTTTGTCCAATCCGTACTATTTTTAGTTTTTACCAGGAGGCTACACGTCATGATTCTTCCCTTCAGAATCCGTACTCTCTTCATCTGTGCTGCATTGGTCGCGCTCTTCTGCGCGGCTCCATACAGTGCATTTGGCCAATATCATTCCAATACCCCAGGAGTTACGGCCAACGGTACATTGCCAGAGTCAATTACTGTTTCCTCTTCACTTTCGACCCTCGACATCACCCTGACTCCATTCACCACAACCGCATCAGCGTCGATTACCATAACCACTGACTGGGTTCTCCAGGCAACCAGAACAAACGTCGAACTTGACGCCTATTTTGCGTCGGCTTCTCAAGCTTTGGCGGATTCTACCTACTACATTCCATCCTCGAAGATATACGGAAACGTTACGACCAGCGAGTCGGGAGGCGCGGCTGCAAATTCACCGTTCACGCAAACCTTATCTGTTGGCCCGGCTGGAGCTGGACTTGCGTTGTTTTCTGAGCCCATCACCGCGGGCACCAACAGCGAAACTGAGGACAGCACCACTCTTAGCCTGACGATTGATCTTTCCAGCAGCACACTATACAAAACTCTTCCGGCAGGCACCTATACAGGAACACTTACCATTGAGGCCACCGCTACCTAATGCCGGCCATATCTATCTGGAAGGGCGTGGCACCATGTTTTAGAGGGCGGATGCGGATCGCATCGCGCTGCATGGCAGTTTGTTTCGCGCTCTTCCAGTACGCTTCTGTGCACGCCCAAACAATCTCTCCTGTGATTGTCGAGTACACCGGGAAGGCCGAGGGTAAATTCCAGCTCACGAACGACGGACTAACCCCATTGGCAGTAGTCCTGGAACCGAGTAGCTTTAGTGTTGGTCTCAACGGCAAGCCTGTATTTCGTCCACTTGACCCCACAATTCATCTGGGTCTCTCCACTATGAGTTTCCAGCTACAGCCGAAGCAGACCTACTACATCTTTTATAAAGCACATGCCGACACGCTTCCGGCCTGGTTCACGGTCCGGGCCATCTTCTCTGGCATCCAGAGGGCTGATGGGGCAAAGGTGCGGATCATACTTCCGCACACGGTCTATCTCTATCAGAAGAAAGCAGTTGCACAAAACGAAATTCATGTTCAGCATGTTGCATATCTTACTAGCACGGACACCGTTGTTTGCGACCTTGAAAATGTAAGTTCTTCTCTCATTCGAGTCCAGGATGTCAACGTAACCGGTGGAAAGTCGTCTGTTCCGGCACAAGGATTTCCGCTTCTTCCCGGAAGTCCGCGTCATCTTGAAATTCCATGGAAACAGCCAAACCCGCCAAATTACATAAACCTGCGCTTTCCGACTTTTGTTATGAAAGAGCATCTAAGTATCGAAGACAAATAGTAGATGGAATGCGGAGATAGGACTATGTTCCGCCTACTTTGCCTCTTTGGCTCGATATTAGTGATCAGTCCGGGCCTTTTGTCACCACTGCTTGCTCAGGTCTTTGAGGTTGGCGGCGGAACATCCACGCTTTATCAAGAAAGCGGCGGCAGCATCACCACCCATGCCGCAAGCTATGATTTCACCATGGGGGCAGGCTCGATTGGGGGGGAGCTTATCGAAGGGGCACGGCTGACAAGGGCCACCCCTCATGCCAAATATATTTTTGGCGACAATCAAATCAGCTTTGAGCTTCCCACCGACATCTTTAATACGAGTCACTTACTTTTGGTTCGCGGTGCTGGCATCCAAACTACGCGTGGAGCGACGAAAATCCTGGCTTTTGCCGGAGCCGCGGCTACCGGTTATAGCAGCCCATTTTTTATCGGAGCCAAAACCAGTGATTTTTCTGGTGTCATTTTTCTTCAAACAAGATTGAGCTCTCATGTGCAGCTATTTTCCGATTCCGTTGCTTCAAAAAAAACGACATCGATCGAGGCAATTGAATGGTCACCTCGGCCAAAGTTTGATATTGCGCTGTCCGTTGGAGAAGGTGCCAATCAGCCCTATGCGGCCTCCAGTTTTAAGTTTTCCCGGCACTGGATTGATGCTGACGCCGCCTATATTGAGGCAGGCCAACAGTTTCAGCGTATTGCCTTGATTACTCCGCTACAGTCGGAACCAGACCGCGAGAATCTACTGGTTACTGTCAGACCATTCAAATTCATGAGTTTCACCGGAGCTCACCAAAACTATCTCGATCCACAAAGCTCCGGTACAACCAGCGTACGCAGTTCTGTCGATCAGGGATCGGCGGGTCTGCGCCTCTTTGCAACTCAACTCAACGGCACAATTTTTCACTCAACCTATCAGGGGCAGACGAACGACGCCGGCTCGTTTTCAGCAATGCGGGACATTACACAGCGATTCCACATTATGGCCAACTACCTTACCAGCCGGCCAAAGGACCTACAGCATACCAATAGCTTCATCTCGACTCTTTCAGAGACAGTCAGCCCGCGCCTGACGCTGAACGAGAATGTTACCACGTCGGGAGGAAATACCGGCATAACTTTTGGCGGTCAGATCTTTTCAAATTTTATTACGGTCAACGCCAACTACGATACATTTTTTGTGCCCGCTAACAATAATTCCTTCAAGCAGGCGCTTGTGTTCGATGTGAGGATCAATTTATTTGGGCGTCTTATGTTGCATGGCGGGTCGTTTGTCGATCCAAACGGGCATATTCGCAATACATTTGACGCAAGCACTATTATGTGGCATGGTCAAAGCTCCCATCCAGTGGTTGAACGTATTGTGATGGAGCCTGCCATCATGCGCGGTTGCGTGGTCGATCCAAACAGAAATCCGGTTGAAGGCGCGGCCCTGCTGATCGACAAACGAATGGTTTATACCGGTTCGGACGGGTGCTTTTTCTTGCGGGATCATAGGCCACGAACCCATAGGCTACAGGTCGTTGTTCCGGATTTTCTTGGCAGCGGAAACTGGCAGATCGTCTCCGTGCCGTCCACCATCACTAGCCGGCTGGATACGGACAAAGCCGGACCTCCCGTCGTTGTCGTTGTAGCCCCCGTGAAATCGGTAACCCGGCCTTGAATCCCACTGGGAGTTTTCTCAATAAGATGAACGACGTATTTGCCAATATGACTATTATTCGAGGGCCAAAATTGTGCGATTCATGAGGCAAATTTGTTGTGCAGGGATCTTCGCGCTGCTGTTAGTGGTCCCTTCTGTAGCGCTTCGGGGGCAGGCTGTGAGGCTGCTTTCCAAAAGGCCGTTGCCGCGAGATTCGGGATCTCTTAGCGTGAGCGTTACGCCGGCTCAAGTGAACTTTAACCTTGTTGCCAGGGGAACGGCTGTTGGAAATTCGTCGGTCAACATTACTACGACGTGGACTAGTGTGACTCTAGGGAGCAGCATCACCCTGTACGGATATTTCACCAGTTCGAGTGCCGCGCTGATCGGGAGCAACAGCGGAGCTAATATTCCTAGCTTTGCTATCTTCGGAGAGATGACAACCGGCCTGCCAACCAGCTACACGGCATTTACGCAAACGGGTCCATTTGGCGTTGCTGGAGCCAGTTTGCAATTATTCAGTGAGACGGTAACTGGATCGGACACAGGCAACCGCACCGATGCATTAAGTCTGATGCTCGATCTGAGCAACTTGCGCGAGCTTCCCGCTGACACTTATACCGGCACACTTATAATTGAGGCTCAGGATATTTAATTTGTGGTAATTGTTCTGAATTCCACAATCCGAGGAGTATTGTTGACTCATCGCCATGCGCCAACCTCTGAGCATTCTTCTGGCACTCGTCACCCTTGCCGCCGCTTCCCTCCCGGCACAGATCAAGCAGGCCGACCGGGTCACCGTGCAGCCAGAGTTGACCACCTCGGTGCGCCTTGCCGGCCACCTCCCGCGCTGGGCCAATCCCGCCGCCGACGCTGGCCCGGTCGCCGAGGACACCAACCTCCATCTCACCTTTGTCCTCTCGCGCGCGCCCCAGCTTCAGGCCGCCTTCACCCAGTTGCTCGCCGACCAGCAGGACCCCGCCTCGCCACGCTACCACCAGTGGCTCACCCCGCAGCAGGTGGGCGAGCTCTACGGCCCCACTCAGCACGACATCAACGCCCTCAGCGCATGGCTCACCAGCCGCGGCCTCGCCCCATCAGAAGTCTCGCCCAGCCGCATCTTCGTCACCGTCAACGGCCCCGCATCGGCGGTCTCCGCCGCGCTCTCCACCAGCTTCCATTCGTTCATCTTCAACGGCGAGCCGCGCCTCTCCACCACCGAGGACCCCGCACTCCCGGCCGCCTTCGCCGCCATCGTACAGTCCATCGACGGCCTTTCTGACGCGCCCATCCAACCCATGGGCCACGGCCAGGCAGTCTCCGCATCGTCTTCCGGAGCGCAGCCCAGGTTCACTACCAACAACCAGAACCACTACATCACCCCCGGCGACTTCAGCACCATCTTCGACCTCAACACCCCACTCTTCACCGGCCTCACCGGCCTCGGCCAGAGGGTCGCCATCATCGGCCGCTCGCGCGTCGTCGGCTCGGACATCACCGAGTTCGAGGCCGACACCGGCCTCCCCTCCAATTCCTCCCCCTACATTATCGTTCCCGGCGCAGGTCCCGATCCCGGATATTCCGGAGGCGGGGACCAGTCCGAAGCAACCATGGACGTTCAGCGCGTGCTGGGCACCGCGCCCTACGCGCAGGTGGACCTTGTCATTCTGCCCAACAGCGGCGGAGGCATCTTCACCGCCGCGCAGTATGAGGTCAACACCCTCAACGATCCCGTCATGAACATCAGCTTCGGCAGTTGCGAGGCCAACGCCGGCTCCGCCAGCGTCAAGAGCTGGGACTCCCTCTTCTCCCAGGCCGCCTCCGAAGGCATCTCCGTCCTCGTCTGCTCCATGGACTCCGGCGCCGCCACCTGCGACGCCGGCTTCGCCACCGCGCCCGCCACCCAGCAGCTCAGCATCAACGCCCTCTGTTCCAGCTCCTACGTTACATGCGTGGGTGGCACCGAGTTCGCGGACACAGCCAATCCCTCGCTCTACTGGTCTTCCTCGAACAACTCCAGCCTGATCTCCGCGCTCGGCTACATCCCCGAAGGAGCATGGAACGAGCCCGGTTCGGCGGGTAGCTACGTCGTCGCCGCTGGTGGCGGAGGCGCGAGCCTCTTCATCCCCAAACCCTCCTGGCAGACCGGTACCGGAGTCCCCGCCGACGGCGCGCGCGACGTCCCGGACATCAGCTTCCCCTCCGCCGAGCATGACGCCTACTACGGCTGCTTCGCCAGCAACGGCGGCAACTGCGCCAACAATTACTTTGAATACTTCTACGGCACCTCCAACGCAGCGCCCGCGATGGCCGGCATCACCGCCCTCCTCAATCAGCGGACAGGCACAGGCACGCGCCAGGGAAACCTCAATCCAACCCTCTATCGCCTCGCAGCCAACCCCGCCAACGGCGTCTTCCACGACGCCACAGTCGCAACCAGCGGCGTCTCCGGCTGCTCCGTCTCCATCCCCAGTATGTGCAACAACAGCACTCCCTCGCCCACCGCGCTCACCGGAGGCCTCGCCGGCTATCTCCTCACCACCGGCTACGACATGGCCACCGGATGGGGCTCTATCGACGGAAACAACCTGCTGAACGCCGTCGGCCCCGCCGGCTTCTCCATCACGGCCCTGCCCCCCTTCCTCACCCTCAACGCCGGAGTCATAACCGGCAACTCCGCCACGCTCACCTACACCTCGTTTGGTGGTTTCGCCGGAGCCATCACCCAGAGCTGCACCGTCTTCTATAACGGCAACGGCACACCCAACGATCCCCCCACCTGCTCCTTCTCAACCTCCACCGTCACCCTTCCGGCAAACGGAACCGTCACCTCCACCATCACATTCAACTCCACCGCTCCGGGCGGCGGGGCTGGCAGCAGCTTTGCCTCGACTGGCAATCCACCCACGTCCCGCGACTTCCCCGCGCGCACCGCACGCACCGCCATAGCCCTCGGCGTGCTCTTCCTCGGCCTTCTGCCCGGCCGCCGCCGCCGTCTCAGCCTTCTGCGCTCGCTGGCGATAGTCGCCGCAATCGCCGTTGCATTCGCCTCTCTCTCCGGCTGCGGAGAAAAAGCCGCCGTCTCAACGGGCGGCTCACCCGGCTCCTCCACCGGCTTCTACACCATCACGCTCACCAGCTCCAGTGGAACCACCACGGCCACACCCGCCGCATCCATCGCTCTCACCATCCAATAACGCATCTGCCTACAGCTGTGCGCCGGTCAGCTTCACTCTCGCCGGCCAGTCCCGCCTTAGTGCGTCTCCAGCTCCGCCGAATCCACCATCCGAGGCTGCACCACGATCCCGTCGAACAGCGTCGCCCCCACCAGGTAGTCGCCCACCGGACGCACAAATCGCAGGTTCCAGCCCGTGTCCCACCAGCTCACCCGCATCGACCCGATCTCGACTGCGAAGGCCACCGTCGCCGGCCCGTTGGAGGTCACCAGCATCCGGTTGGCCGCCTCATCATAGAAGATGCTGTTGCCGTCGCGCAGGAACATTCCCTTCACCGTCTGCCAGCTCGCGCCCCGGTTTGCCGAATAATAGACGCCATCCCGGTCCGCCACCCATAGCTCCCCTTCGCCGTCCACCGCCAGCGCCGAAAGCTGTCGCGCCCGGCTGGGTACAGTCGCCGCGTGCCACGTCTTGCCGCCGTCCGCCGACATCTGCAGTGTATTCAGGCTGGCCACCGCCACCACCGCCTTCGCCGCCGCCACAAAGCGCCATTCGTCGTTCGCGACCGAAGCCACCTGCACCCACGTCACTCCGCTGGTTGCGCTGCGCAACAGCCCCTGCGAGGTCGCCGCGAACAGAGTCTCGCCCGACACCGCAAAGCCATAGACGCTCGCGTCGAACCGCTTGCCCGCCGCCGCAACCGCAACCCGCGCCGCCGTTTCTCCCTTCACAGCCTGTCCCTTCGCCACTGGCCGCTTGCCCGCCGCCGCAGTCTTTCCCGCCGCAGGCGCAGTCTTCACCGCCGCCGCAATCTTTGTGTCGTCGCCCACGCGCTGCCACACTGCGTCTTTCAGCAGGTAGATTCCGTGCTCCGTGCCCGCCAGAATCGCCCCGTCCGGAGCCTGTCCCAGGCTGAATACATCGTGTCCATCCAGCCCGCCGCTCACCTGCGACCAGCTCAGCCCGCCTGAATGACTCACAAAGACGCCGCCCGACTCCTTATCGTTCACCACCCCCACATACAGCGTCGCCGCGTGCTGCGCGTCCGCGACGTACGCCGTCACCTGCCGCGCCGAAAATCCGCTGTTCGACGGCAGAAAGCTGTCACCCCCGTCGTTGCTGGCCAGCACGCCCTGCCGGTCGGTCGCCAGCAGCACCCGCCGCGGGTCCGCCGGATCGACGTACACGTCGTTCACAATCACGTCGGGGCTCGTCGTCTGGGTCCATAGCTTGCCCGCGTCGTCGGTGCGATAGAGCCCCTCCGTCGTACCCGCGAACACCGTGTCCAGGTGGTTTGGGTCCTGCATCAACACCCGCGTTCGGCGCGCATTGGATGGAATCCCCGGAGCCTTGACGAACTTCTCTCCCCCGTCCACGCTCTTGTAGATCCCCGAGCACGCACTCAGGTACACCACCAGCGGCTGCGTCGGATCCACCAGAATCGAAAACACGTCCGAGTCTTCGATTATTCCCTGCTTGATGCTCGTCCAGTTCGCTCCCCCGTCCGTGGTCTTCCAGGCCAGGTGCCATGTGCCCGCGTAGATGGTATCGGGGTCCGCCGGGTCCACGGCCAGCGACTCGATCTCGTGGATCTCCTTGCTGTCCTCGGGGCTGATCCTCTGCCAGTGCGCCCCGCTGTCCATCGAACGGAAGACCCCCTCCAGCGTCCCCGCCACCAGGACCTTCGCGTCCGACGGTGCCACAGCCAGCGCGCGGATCGACTGTCCGCGCATCTCCGGCTGGCTGGTCCACGTCGCCCCGCCGTCGCTGCTGATAAACAGCCCGCCGTCCGGATGGTCGCCCAACGCATAGGCTGCCGTCAGCAGATGTTTGGGGTCCGCCGCGTCCACCAGTATTTTTTTTATGACCAGATCGTCGCGGTTGCCCATCCGCGCCAGCCGCTTCCAGCTCCTGCCGCCGTCCGCAGACTCATAGACCCAGCCGTTGGCCGCCCCCAGATACAGGTGCGCATGGTCCGCCGGGTCCGCCGCAAAGGCGCGCGCGCTCCCGCCATCCGGTCCAAACGGGAACCACGAGACGGCACGGGCCGCAGGGCAAACAAGCCCCAGAACCAGAGCAGTCCAAAATGTGTAAATCCATCTGAGTCCGCAATTCAATGTTGCTGTCCCATCCCGTCGCAAGCTCCTTTTAGAATACAGAGTCCATGAGTGAACTTCGCGCCCCATCCCAGCACAAAGGCTGACTGGGAACCAGCCCAGTCAGCCTTCTGTGCTTCTACTTCCTTCAGTTGCCGGTGACTACTTCGCCGCCGCCTTCTTTGCTGTCTTCTTCACAGCCTTCACCGGCGTCCGGGGCACAGCCTTCACTGCGCTCTCGTCCACGGCCGTATCGCTGGCCACCGGGTTGACTGCGCCCGCCGGAATCAGCGTCGTCGTCACGGTCTTGCCGTCGTCGGTTCCGGTGTACACCAGGATGCGCGACGGATCGATGCCCTTCTCCGTCACCAGGTAGTCCTTGGTGTTCACGGCGCGTTCCGCGGCATCGCTCGGCTTGGCTACATGGTGCTTCAGCTTCGCTGTTCTCTTTGCTTCCTTGGCCTCAGCCGCCTGCTCCTTGGAGTCTTCGTTGCCAACCAACGCCAGCTTGGCATCCGTGGAGCGCTGCAGGCTCAGGGCAACATCATCCAGGCAAGCCTTGGCTTCGTTGTCCACGCGCGTCGGGCGCTTTGCATCGCGCTCGAAGCTTGTCGGACACAGGCTCGAGGCCAGCGGCGCTGGAGGCGGTGGTGGCGGCGGCGGCGCAATCACGTTGACACTGGTCGTCGCCGACACGTTGTGTCCCTTGTCGTCGGCCACGCCGCAGGTCACCGTAATCGGTCCCGGTGCCGCGCCCACTGTCGAGAGAGTCGCCGTGGGAGTAACGCTGCTGATCGATCCGGCCGATGCGTTGTAGCTGTAGGTCAACGGGCGGTTCTGAGGGCTCACCGCGCTCGCCGAAATCGCCGAAGAGTCGCCAGGATTCAGCGACGTAGGATTCGCCGAGCAGCTGATCGTCGGCGGATCAAACGCCTTCACCGTGTAGGTCGCCGAGCAGTCCGCCATCTGGCCGGGCTTCGCGCCCTCCGTCACATGGCCCTTCACCGTGTAAGACCCCGGCGCCGAGGCCTTGGTGTCCACGTTCGCCGTCGCCGTCGTTCCCGAGATCACTCCGCCATCCGTCGTCCAGGTATAGGTCGCCGGCTTCTTCGGGTTCAGATTCAACGCCACGCCCGTCACTGTGATCGGTTCGCCAGGATAAACGCTGGCTGGAGCAACCGAGCAGCTGTAAGTCACTGGAGGCGGCGGGATGATGTGGCCAAAGTGCGTCACAATGCCGGTGCTCAGTTCCACTGCATTCAGATTGGTGCGCCCGCCCAACGCTCCGCCCGTTGGAATCCCAACATAAGGACCGAAATCGGCATGAATAAAGCGATGGTCGACCTCGAAGAGACGAATGCTGAAACGGTTGTCCCAGAACGGCAGATCGTAGTCCGCGCCGCCGCCGGCCGTCACCGCAACACCCCATGTATAGAGTTCATGCTCCACAAAACCAGGAACCTCGCTGTTCGGGCCGCCCAGCCTCGCGGTACCCACCAACCCATGTCCGAACAGTGTGAAGTTCTCCGCGGAATAACGGAAGATCGGACCGGCCGAGATCCCGGACACGCCATCGTTCACGCCGCTCGGGTGGTCGGTAAAGATTGCCTCCCCGCCAAAGTATCGATTGAAGTAATACGCGCCGCTGGCGATCATGCCTGCGTTGATGGATGAGTACGGGATCCCCGCGGGCTCAAGCCGCCCATGCGCTCCAAAGTACGAGTAGCCCAGGAAAATATCCACGCGAGACGGGTTTGTCCCCGACACGGGAGCGGGTGCGGCAGGTGTCTGTGCACTCAGGCTTACGGCTACAAGGCTGACTGCACATGCAGCCAGCACATACCGGCCAAGACTGCGAAACGTGTGATATACCATTCGACTTCCTCCACTAAAAGCTCTTGTTGTATAGCAAACTGAGATCCTTTGCTTTGATGCTGTTGTAAGCATATCAACCAAAGTTTACAGCAGTTGCCCGTCCTGTCCAGTGCAAAATGCGCTGTGGTTCATACTTTAGAACCATTTACCGCCAAACAATTCATCCTCAAATCGGCAGATTCCGCCTCCCGTAGTTCAACTACCCAAACCGCATCACACTCCATTCCCTCCCCAAGCCCGATTCGTCATGCCAGATTCAACACCTTGCGCACCGAGCCCCGCTCCGCCTGGATCTTCTCCTGTAGCAGTGTTATCGCATACAACAACTGCTCCGGCCGCGGCGGGCAGCCAGGAACATAGATGTCCACCGGAACAATCTGGTTGACTCCCTGAACCACCGCATAATTATTGAAAACTCCGCCCGAGGTGGCGCACGCACCCATCGAGATCACCCACTTCGGCTCCGGCATCTGCTCGTACAACCGGCGCACCACCGGTGCCATCTTCTGCGAAACCCGGCCCGCCACGATCATCAGGTCGCTCTGCCGCGGAGATGGCCGGAAGACCTCCGCCCCAAACCGCGCAATGTCGTACCGGGAGCCGCCCATCGACATCATCTCGATGGCGCAGCACGCCAGCCCGAACGTCATCGGCCATATCGAGTTCTTCCGCACCCAGTTGATCGCCGCATCCAGAGACGCCAGCACAATCCCCTCCGGCTGCTCGTCCCCCCAGTTCACCCCGCGCAGCTTCTCCCGGTTCTCTCCGGAGCTATCCAGCGCCCCGAAAAAGTACCGGTCTTTCGCCTGACGCCCCGTTGCCGCAAGGCCTTCGCCGAGATTCCGATCTGGATTCAAAATCATATCTCTGTACTTAATACTATAAACCGCTTTCCAACTCGCGTTTCGCGTCTGTTCGTCAACCATCAGCCAATCCATAAACTGAAAAGGCTGACAGGAGATTTCGCCCCTGCCAGCCTCTTCGATCATGCGTTGTAGTCCGTTACTGGATTGGCTTGCGCCCCTGCACCTTGATCTTGCTTTCATCCACCGGCGTCAGTCCGGTGGGATCCAGCGTTGCGCCCAACGGAACCAGGGTCGTTGTCACCGTCTCTGAATCCGCCGTGCCGGTGTAGAGCACGATCCGCGATGCGTCGATGCCCTTGTCGGTCACCAGGTAGTCCTTGGTATTGGCGGCGCGCTCTGCGGCCACCTTTCCCTTGGACCGGCGGGCCTCTTTGGCGTCTTCCGTACCAACCAGTGCCAGCTTGGCATTCGGGTTCTGCTGCAGACTCATCGTGACGTCATCCAGGCAGGCCTTGGCTTCGTTGTCCACGCGCACCGGACGCGCCTTGTCGCGCTCGAAGCTGGTGGAGCACAGCGAACTGGTTGTCGGCAGCGCAGCAGCCGGCGGAGGAGGTGGCGGCGGTGGTGCCAACACACTCACAGTCGTCGTTGCCGTTGCCTGCTTGCCGGTGTCGTCCACCACATTGCAGGTCACCGTGATAGGTCCAGCAGCCGCGCCCACCGTCGACAGGGTCGTCGAAGCAGTCACGCCGCTGATCGATCCGGCAGTTGCGTTGTAGCTGTAGGTTATAGGACGGTTCTGCGGGCTGACTGCACTCGCCGTAATCGTCGAGTTGCCGCCCGGGTTCACCGTCGACGGATCCGCCGAGCAGGCGATCGTCGGCGGTGCAAAGTCCTGCACCGTGTAGGAGGCTGTGCAGTCGGCCGACTGTCCAGCCCTCGATCCTTCGGTTACATGGCCATTGACCGTATAACTTCCGGGGGTTTTGTTGCTCACCGTCACCGTGCTGCTGCTCCCGTTCACCGCGCCCCCGCTGGAGGTCCAGCTATAGGTCGCCGTCCTCTTCGGGTTCAGGTTCATCGCCGTGCCCGTCACCGTAATCGGCTCGCCGGGAAACACGGTCGCAGGGTTTGCCGAGCAGCTATACGTCACTGGCACAGGAGGAGTAATGCTTCCTGCGTGCCACACCAGACCGGCGCTGGCCTGCAGGCCCGGAAGATGCGCGCGTCCGCCCAGAGGATTTCGATTTATGTAAGTGAAAGGCAAATACGGTCCGAAATCCACGTTGTTGTAGGTGTAGTCGATCTGCATCAGGCGCAGCGAAACCGCCCGCACCAGGTTGATGTCCAGCCCGCCGCCCGCGGTCAGTGACGGCCCGCCCCACGTCCAGTAATTGTGATAGGTATACCCAACAGGGAAACCGCCCCTGGTATTCGGTCCGGCCAAATCGCCCATCCCAATCAGTCCGTGTGCGAAGAGGCTGAAGTGGTTCATATTGTCGCGAATAATGGGCCCAGCCTGTATATCGTAGAGTCCATCGTTGTTGCCGTCCGGGTGCGATTCAAAGGCCGCTTCCAAGCCAAGATGCCGGTTGAAGTAGTAGCTGCCGCTGGCATATTCGCCCAGACGAATGTCGTTGTAGGAGATGCCCACATCGGTGTCCGCGCCATGCGCCTGAAAGTAGGAGTAGAGTGTGGCGAAATCGAATCGCGAGTTATATACCGCGCCGCTGCTTGTTGCTGCCGGCGCGCTCTGGGCCGGAAGACTCAAAGTGGCCAGTGGCATCACGCAGGCTCCAGCCAGCGCAACGCGTACCAGAAAACGGGTTAGTTTCTCGATCTTGTTCATAGTCCAAGTACCTCCAAAGTAGGCCGTTTGGCCGATCATTCTGACTTAGGCCGGATGGCCCAAGTGCACATGTAGATAAAAAATCTCGTAGATCGCGTGCACAATATCGATCGTTTCTCTTTTTGGCGAATAATAATCGGCCAATAGACGTACGAAACACAGATACATGGACTCTTGTCCATCCTTTGGCCACGAGCGTAGCAATTGCAGGCGGCAACTTCTAAAAAAATAGAGATTGCCTGCTATTTCCGTTGGGATGCGCTCACGCGATATAAAGGTTGCCCTGCTTGCTTTTCTTCGCAGTCAACCTATTCCTTATTCATGAGCAATCTAGCTCACTCCGCGGTCGGGCACACCACCCGCGCCGACCGCACTTACCACTTACCACTGACCAACGAACCTACCCAGCATTCACCTTCATCGCCGCCAGCAGAGCCTGCTTCAGCTCCTTCTGTTCGGCCGCATCCAGCTTCGCCCCGTCGCGCGTGATGTAGAAGACGTCGATTGCCGTCTCCCCCTCGGTGTCCACCAGCGCCACGTCGATATTGCATCCGCACTCCGCCAGCGCAAGGCTGATGGCGCGCAGCAGTCCGGGAATGTCCTGCGCCACCACCTGTAGCAGCGTGCTGTGCGACGACACATCGTCGTCGTAATCTACCCTCGCCTCCACCACCACCTTGGGCAGCTTTCTGCGTCCCCGCCGCCGCCCAGCCAGCAGCTTCTCCACCGCCAGTTTGCCCGCCATCACATCGTGAATGCTGGCCACAAACACCGCGTGCTCCGACGCATTCATCTCCAGCGTGCGAAAGGTGTCGGTAAACCGGAAGTTGTCCACCACCACGCCCTGCAGATTGCCGAACGCGTCCGCCGTAACGATGTTCATCCCCCACGCCGCCAGCGCTCCCGCCATATCGGCGAACAGCAGCGGGCGGTCGCGCGCCAGCAGCGTGATGCCGCTCGACCCCGGTGAATGGCGAAACTCGATCTGCACCGGATCGTCCGCCAGCCGTTCTGCCATCTCGAAGTGCAGCCGCACCTGTTCCGGCGTGCGTGTGCGCAGATACCGCTCCGGGAACCCCGCCAGAAACGCCTCCACCTCGGCGCGTCGCCCCGGCAGCAGCGCCACCACGCGGTCCACCAGCTCCTTGCCAATCCGCACTCCCACGCGCTCGTCGTCCACGCTGCGGTCCAGATAGCTGGCCGTTGCCAGATACAGCCGCCACAGGTTCTCCGCCTTCCA
>Ga0187851_10002694_pt1 | contig 15500 bp, 9 predicted proteins | sample June2016WEW_6_10_FD_132997 | JGI IMG/M metagenome (GOLD analysis project Ga0187851, IMG submission 132997) | Peatland microbial communities from SPRUCE experiment site at the Marcell Experimental Forest, Minnesota, USA - June2016WEW_6_10 | ecosystem: Environmental > Terrestrial > Soil > Wetlands...
TGCCCCACCGCAGGTGGCTGCTTCTCCATCGTCGCCACGCGGTAACTCACCGCGCCGTTATGCACGGTGCCCAGGTACATCGGCGCAACATTCTTCTGGTTGGGATCGAAGACCATGTGCCCGGTCACGCCGTCGTACTGCTCAATGTCGGCCAGCGCATCGTGAATCCGCGCGCGGTTCAATCCTGCCTTGCAAATTGAATCCAGTAGCACGTTCATCGCGTCATAGGCCAGCGAGGCAAACTGCTCCGGCTTCTCGTGGAAGCGCGTTTCAAATCGCTGATTGAATTCAATCCACTTCGAATCGTTGCGCGTAGGGTCGTAAGGAAACACCGCCTGAAATCCCTCCGCCGCATCTCCCGCCTCGGCCAACAGCGTCGGCCCGAGCGTGCGATACGATCCGAATGCCGGCTGCTTCATCCCCGCAGCGCGCATCTCCTTCAGAATCGTGGCCGTCTCCATTTCATCCGCCCATAACACAATGGCGTCGGCGCGCGAGGAGCGAATTACCCTGAGCTGCCGCGTGAAGTCCGTGTCGCCCGGCTGAAATTTTTGCTCGATCACCACCGGATGCCCCAGCCGCCGCGAGGCATCGCGAAACTTGGGAACACCCAGCCGTCCATAGCGATTGTTCACGCGCAGAATCGCCGGCCGCTTCAGCCCCAGTTCGGTAAAGATGCGCCGCGCCAGCGTGAAGCTCTGCACCCGGTCATCTTGCAAGACCTCGAAGAACCACGGAATATAAGTCTCCGGAATCGTAGGATCGGTCGAAGCCGAGTTGACGATGGGAATCTCGGCGCGCAGAGCCACGCGCAGCATGATGTGCGTCGATTCGGAACTGATCGATCCGAAGATTGCCCAGTCCCGGTCGTCGTAGACCATCTTCACTGTTTCATTCGAGGGCGAGCCCCAGATGGTAGGATCGGTGGGCCGATCGTCTCCGTAGACCGCATTCCTCTGCCAGTTGTCATAATCGTTGTGCAGCATCAGCCGGAATGGCTTGCCGCCGTAGCCGCCGTGCGCATTGGCCTCTTCCACGGCCAGTTGCACGCCGTGCAACATGCGCAATCCAAAAACCTCGTCCGGATTGTGCTCGATGGGGCCGAAGAAGCCGATGCGCACTTCGCTGATGTTTTTCGGATCGGGGATCTCGCGTCCCGCGCCCGAGTAAATGTTGGGATTGGTGTAGTAGAGATAGTAAGGCGAGGCAAACTTCTCATAAGGACTCAAGTCGGCAGGCTCGCCGGCATACGGCGTGACCTCGCGATCCTTGGGCGGTCCCGGAGGATGCGCGCCACACTCGCACGTCCCCTTGCCCGTGACCGTAATCGGACTCGCATTCTGCTCCGCGAGCGAACTTGAATACGGCGCGGCAGTCTGCGCCAAACACGCCGACGCCAGTGCGCAAACCGCCGCCAACATCCATCCCTTGCGCATGACTGCTACTCCTTGCCGCCCGATCCCTGGTCCGTGCGGAACATCGCGATGGCCTCGATCTCGATCAGCAGTTCCGGCCGGCAAAGATGCGCCTGGATCCCCGTGGACGCGGGCAGCGGGTCGAGTCCCTGCTCCTTGAAGAAAGCTGTCCGTCCCGCGTTGAAGACATCATAATCGCGGTCGATATCGCGCAGATAACATGTGGTGCGCACGATGTCGTGCCAGGTGCAGCCTTCGCTCTCCAGCAGGCCGGTGATGTTATCGAAGGTCCGCCGCAACTGCGCCGGAAAGTCGCCTATGTGGACGCTCCGGCCGTGCTCGTCGATCGATGCCGTGCCCGAGATCAGCAGGATGCAGGCCCCGCCAATATCGATCCTCATGCCGCGCGAAAACGAGCTTGGCTTGGCATAAGAGTATGCCTCGTTGAGAACGCCGTGATTGGTCATGGCGCGCTTTTGAATCGGTGCGTGCGCAATGGCTTCCAAAATATCTGCGAATGCATTCATGTTGGTGTGGCTCCTTATTGTTTTTGATGAACTCCGTGACTTAAACCCTTGGCGGTGGCGACCCAGATATCGTCTCCCTGGAAGTCGATGCCGAGAACATAATTGTGGGCCGGCGCGCTGCTGACGGCTACCGGCGTGACGTTTCCTTGTGCATCGCGCACCGTCATCTCCGGCTTGCCGTCTTTGAGCGAGGGGCGATAAACCGCCCAGTTCACGCCGTCGTAGTAGGCCAGCCCCTTGTCGGTGCAGAACCAGGCGCGATTGGCGTCCACGCCCTTGATGAAATTGATGAAGTTCGAGGGAAGTCCGCTGTCTTTCGTGAGAAAGTTGTGCCAGTAGCGCCCGTCGTACCGGCTCGCGCCGAAATACGTGGCCGCCCATACAATATTGTCTACAAAACTTACCGAAGTGACAATCTCGTGGATCAGCCCCTGATCCTTAAAGAGCACGATCTCGTTCTCGTTGTCCGGATCGTCGTACTTGTCCCACTTCCCCGTATCCTGGGTGTACTCCAGCAAGCCGCTGCCCCACACCGCAAAATAGACCTTGGACGGCGTGGCGGAGACACCGTAAACCCAAATCTCGATCATCGGCGTATTGCGCTCATTGTAGAGCGTCCACTGGCCGGTGCGCGTATTCAGCCGGCAGCCGCCCGCCGCCGTCGCCACCCAAACATTCTCGCCCTCGATTGAGACGCCGTAAACCACATCGTTGCTCAAGCCTGAGTTCAACTGCGTGAAGGTGTCGATGCGTCCGCCCGAGATGCGGCTCAGCCCGCCCATCGTCCCCGCCCACACATCCCCGGTGCGCTTGTCCAGCGCCAGCGAAAGCACGGCGCGATGCGCCAGCCCGTCATTAGTGGTGTAAGTCTTCCACTTGCCGTTTTCGTAGAGACCCAGCCCATTGTCGGTGCCTGCCCAGATGCGATCCCCCTCCACCAACACCGAGTACACGTGATTGTCAGGCAGGCCGTTGGCTGTCGTGAAGTTCTCAAAGCGAAAGCGCGACATCTGCGGCGGCGCGGCCAACGCCAGCGCCGCGGCGAACAATAGCAATGCGGCCACCAATAGCTTTTTCATCGCGTCCTCAGATACTCGATCAGATCGTTGAGTTCGTCCTTGGTCAAATCGTTCGTCCGCCCGTGCTTATCTTCCGGGTTGTAGACTGTCCAAATTTCTTCCAGCGTGTGCGCCGAGCCGTCGTGCAGATAGGGCGCGGTCAGCGCTATGCTGGCCAGCGGCGCCGACTTCAGCATCCCCGAGTTATCGGTGGCCTTGCGCGTCCCCACATCGAACAATTTCTGGTTAGTGCCTTTGGGCCCGCTGTGGCAATAGGAGCAGCGGTTGGCCTCCGGAATCTGCTTGCCGAACTTATCCGTGCCGCGCGCGAACAATGCCAGTCCGCGCTCCTGCGCTGGCGTCATCTCGCGCCCCGGCAGCTTCCAACGGTTGGGCCGCGGCTCCAAACCGCGAATGTAAGTGGACAAGTCGGTCAGCGTCAGATCGTCGTACTGCTCCGACCGCCAGAAGTATTTCTCCGTGCGCGGTCCGCATTCGGTGGGGATGTTGGGATTGCCGCCGTTCCACTTGTAAGGTTCGGTACCCTTCACGCCTTCGAGCATTTTGTTGTCCACAATATCGCGCCCAAAGCCGTCCGGCTCCAGATCCCACGTAAGACCGTCAAAGGTCGAATCGATGTGACAGGTGGCGCAGCCGATCTGCCCCTGAAAGGAATAGCGCGCCGTATAAAACGCCTGCTCGCCTTTGCGCAATACAGAAAGCGTCTTCGGGCCGGCCAGCTCGATGGTCAAAGCCACGCGATTCGTGCGCGTATCGATTACGCTGATCGTATCGTCCAGCCGGTTGGCCACGAAGAGCCTGCGCCCATCGCGGCTCAATGCAACTCCGCGCGGATCGCGGCCCACGGGAATCCGCGCAATTACATAATTCCCGCTCGCCGAGAGATCCCAAGCATACGACACCGATTGCGCGTGCGGACGCGCATGAAGAAAGCTCATCAGCCGCGGCACGTCGATCACGGTCACCATCTCCGACCCGCCGCAACCTACATAGATGCGCGATTTGTCCGGCGCAATGGCCACTCCGAAGGGCCGCGCCGCGTAGCGCTCCAGCTCGTCCAACGGAATCTCCACCGGCTGGCCCACATCCGAGCCAAAGATCGTCAGCGTATAAGCGAACGCGCCTCCGTGTTCCAAGTGCGCCAGCGGCACGAGATTTTTGGGATGATATTCGGCCACTGCGCCCAGCCGACCGTCGGAGGAAAACGCCAGATGAAATACTCCCGCAATCGCGTGCAGCGGGATGCGATCCACCACCACGGCACGCGCCGCGTCGATCACTGTAATCTCCGACTCCGGCGCGGTGCGATTGTCGAGTTCAGTACGCACCCGAGGCGGATTCGGATAAATGTGCGTCGCGTAGATCCTGCTTCCATCCGGCGAAATCGTCAGATAACTCGCGCCGCGTCCAGCCGCCAGCCGCTTCTCTTCCGCGCCGGTTGTGGCATTCAGCACGGCCACATCGTTGCCAATTCGATTGGCCACAAACAGATGCTTGCCCGCGCGATCCACCACGACGCTCGACGGCTCCCAGCCTACCGTCCACGTGGCCGACACGCTCAGCGTCCGCGTATCGATCACCGACAGCGTATCCCCCCAGGAGTTAGTCACGAAGAGCCGCGCCCCGTCCGGCGACAATGCAAAGCCGCGCGGCACGCGGCCCACGGCAATCCTTTTGATCACCGCATAACTCGCCGCGTCCAGCACCCGCACCTCTTCGCTATCCTGGCAGAGCACATAGAGCCGCGCGCCGTCGGACGAGAGCAGAACCTCGATCGGCGAAGCATAATCCACGGCATCGCTCTCGCTGGCTCGCACCGGGCGATCAAACCTGGACCCGGCAAAAAAGAGCGCAACCGCAAACAGCGCCGCTGCCGGCATCGCCAGCCTCATGCCCATCGCGATTTTGAAGCGCCTTCTCACTTCGGCTCCTCCACGGTCATCACTTTGTCCACGGCGAGCTTCTCAAGCGTCTGCTCGCGCCCGCTCGGCCAGCGAACAATCAGCTTGTCCACCGTGGTCGCCGCGCCCAGCCCGAAATGCAACCGGCCGTCGTCCTGCGAAAGATAACCCGAGCTGGCCACGCGCTCCGCGGTGTGCCGCTTGCCCCCGGCAAAAACTTCCACCCGCGCGCCAATGCCGTCGCGATTGCTCTTGGCCTTAGGGCCGGGGGGATTGCTCTGGTCGCCAGGCCGCATCGCGCCAACCAGCTTGATCTCAATCCAGTGGCCCGTGCCGGTCGAGACGTTGTGCAACAGCGTTCCCTTTCCGCCCAGGTTAATCGCAAACGCATCCATCTTGCCGTCGTTGTCGTAATCCGCAAAACAAGCCCCCCGTGCCGTCGTCCGCACGCTCATCACCGGCCCCGCCTCGCGCGAGACATCCGCGAATTTGCCGTTGCCCACTCCGCGAAACAGCGTGTGCTCCTGCGGTATCAGATGAATCAGTCCGCCGTGGAAGATGAGAATGTCCAGCAACCCGTCGTTGTCGAAATCGTAAACTCCCGTGCCCCAGCTCACATACTGCGCGTTGGTCTGTGAGACGCCGTTGGACGCGCCCATGTCTTCAAAGCCCTGCTTGCCCATGTTGTGCAGCAACCGGTTATAGTGGCCGTCGGTGACCCACAGGTCGAGCACCCCCCTGCCCTCAAAATCGGCAAAGATCGGCCCCATCGACGAAGTGGATTCGCCATTCTGACCAAAGGCAGTGCCCGTGTCGTTCGCAATTTCTTCAAAGGTTCCATCGTGCTTGTTGTGAAACAGGAAATTCTCGGTCCGGTCGTTGGCAACGTAAATGTCGTCCCAGCCGTCGTTGTCGAAATCCGCCGCCGTCACGCCCATCGTGCGCCCCACGTAAGCGCCGATGCCCGACTTCTCAGTTACATCCGTAAAAGTCCCATCGCAGTCATTGTGAAAGAGTTTGTTGGTCTCGCCCTCGTAATCCAGCGGCCCAGGATAATTGTCAGCCGCGTAGTACGCGCGATACTTGGGATCGAACTTCACATAGCGGCCCACGAACAGATCGACGCATCCGTCCTTGTCGTAGTCCAGCCAGGTCGAGCTGATCGTCCATCCATCGACCTTGATGCCGGCCTTCGCCGTCACATCCGTGAAGTGCCCGTTGCGGTCGTTGTGATAGAGAATCGTCTTTCCGTATCCGGTCACCAGCAGATCGACATAGCCGTCGTTGTCGTAATCCGCCGCCGTCACGGCCATCCCGTATAAGTCCGGATTCAATCCCGACTGCTCCGTGACATCGGTAAATGTGCCGTTGCCGTTGTTGCGATAAAGATGATTGTGCGGCAGCGGATCGGGCTTTTCCTTTAGCGGATACGGATGCATGGAGTCATCCAGCGGCCGTCCATTGACCACGTAGAGAGATTCCAGCCCGGAATTGTCGTAGTCGAACCAGATGCACCCCGCGCCCGTGCCCTCCAGCAGCGACCCCAACTGCCGCGACCCGAAGCTATGCGTAAAGTGAATGCCAGCTTTATCGCTCGCGTCTTCAAAACGAATCACCGGCTCATGCGCGGCAGACCCGGGCTGAGCCGCAGAGGAAGCAGCGGGCGGCGCAGGCGCAGTCTGTGCGGCAGCAATCGAAACAGCACCGAAAAAGAAAAGTGCGCGAAGGATCATCCTATTTGCCTCCCGGCGTTTTCTCCTGAGATTTGCCCGCAGTCCTTGCGCCGGTCAGATCCACCGGCGTGGTGTCGCGCAGTAGCACCCCCGGCACGCGATTTTCCGATGCGCGCTCCGGTCCCGCATGGCAGCCCACGCAGTAGCGCTGCTCGCCGCGCCGAATCCAGAACCAGCCGTGTTCCTCGCGCACCACCGCGCCCTTCGCATCGAGCAGCGCAAAGCGAATCGGCTTGTCGGCCGGAACCTTCACAAAGAATGAGCCGTCCGCCTCGACCGGCGCCGTGCCCATGACAACGGCGTGCCCCGTGGCGTCCAGCGACTCTAATCGCACCGATGCGGGCGTAATTTTCAGATCGCCCTCGCGCGACTGCCGCGCATCCAGCGCAAGAAGATTCGCATAGTCCCAGGGATGCAGTCCCGATGGATGGCGCTTGGGCCTCTCGCGCGGCGCAACCACCACCGGTTCGACAATGTCCTCGCCCCCACGTGCAAGCACCGTTTGCAACGCCGGCGTTCCGGGCTTCCACAACTTTAACGAAAAGTGCGTTCCAGCCGCGATCCGCGCACTCACCATCCACGCGCCCGAAGCCGTCTCCGCAATCGCGCCCGCGTACTCCGCATGTGGCACAACCACTAACTCCTCGTGCGCCAGCGGCGAAGCAAATCGCGCCAGTGAACTTCCATGAGTGAAGACCAGGTCGCCCGACGCCAACTGCCTTCCGCCCCAGCGCGCCCGCCCGTGATCGCAGCGGTACGACTCGACTCCCGAACCGTCAGAGTAAACCAGAAATAGTTCGGGAGTCGTGCCTGTGCCGAGAGGGAAGCCGGCCTCAAAGAGAATGCGCCCATCCGCCAGCACATCATCGGGAAAGGCGCTGGCCTGCATATACGTGAGCGGCAGCACTCCCGAACCCGCTGTCGGATTCAAGGGCGCATAGGATGGCGGGTGACCGTCCTCTGCGGATTCCAGTTCAAATCCCCGCGGCGTCCGCTGCGCCCACACCATCCGTCCGCCCGGCAGATAGAGCGGGCGTTCAGCATCGGTTGTGGTTGCAATCACCTTCCGCACGGAGCGATCTGCCAGCGTCAATTCCCAAATCTGCCACGGATCGCCCGCTTCCTTCTTGCCCGCGAACAAAACTCTCTTGCCGTCAAAAGAAACATTCGCGTCCGCCGACGCCGCAAAGCCCGCCGCCAGCGGCCCCGCTTTGCCCGCACGAATCAGCAGCAGTTGCGCTCCCTTGGGAAACCGCTCTCCTCCGCGCAGTGCGGCCAGCGATTCATACACCGGCGCGGCAGTGACAATAACATCCGCGTCGGCGCTCTGCCCCGCATCGGGCGCAAACCCGCAAACCGGAATCAGCAGTGCAACCGATGCGCCAATCGCCAGCAGTCTGGCAGCAGGACTCATCCCACCGCCTCCATGGCCCGCACCTGGGAGCCCTCGCGCCGCGCAAATCCCACCCTGCGCCGCAAAAACTCATGGTCGCGAAGCACCACCCTTCGCAGCGCCAGCCACGGCTCCAGATCCTCCATCATCTCGTCGAAGCCGGCAAAATCCAGCGACTGATCTCCGTCGCTCCACGCCTTGTTGGGATTCGGATGCACCTCGACCAGCAGGCCATCGGCGCCCGCGGCAACCGCGATACGCGCCAGCGCGGGCACCAAGTCGCGATGCCCCGCTGCGTGGCTCGGATCGGCTAATACCGGAAGATGCGAGATTTGCTTCAGCAGCGCGATCGCGCCCACATCGAATGTATTCCGCGTCGCCGTTTCGAAGGTCCGGATGCCGCGTTCGCAGAGAATTACACTGGGGTTTCCATTGTCCAGAATCAACTGCGCCGAGCGCAGCAACTCGGCAATCGTTGCCGACATGCCGCGCTTCAGCAGAATCGGCCGCCCCGACCGCGCCGCCGCCTCCAGCAGCGCGTAGTTCTCCATGCTGCGCGTGCCGATCTGCAGAATATCGGCATACTCGGCCACCATCGGCACGTCCTCTTCCGACATCACCTCGGTGACGATGGCCAGCCCGCTCTCTTCCCGCGCGCGGGCCAGCATCTGCAAGCCCTTCAGGCCATGTCCTTGAAATGCATAGGGAGAACTGCGTGGTTTGAAAGCGCCCCCGCGCAAGATTCGCGCGCCGGCGCGCCGCACGTGATTGGCTGTCGCCATCAACTGGAACTCCGTCTCCACTGAGCACGGTCCAGCCATGGTCATGAACTCGTCGCCGCCGATCTCCATATCCAGCACCGGGATAACCGTCTGCTGGCGCCGTGCGCTTTTCAGCGCATCCGGGCTCTCGGCGAATCGTTTCTGCCAATCCTCACGCACCCTGCGCGCTCCGTTTCTGGGGAAGCGGAATGACAAGACTACCGCGCCCGTACTCCCCACGCCTCCACCGAAAGGTGGAGATCAGGCAACTCCCGCCACGCCTTCCGCCCCTCCGCCAACGCGTGCGGGAACAAGCAATTGTGATGTATGAACTTGACGAGCGCATGTCAAGAGAGAGCCGGATGCGGCAGCGCATGTCCGAGACTGTGGAGGGGGCCGTAAGCGATCAAGGTCCCTGCTGGGTCCATGCGGCCGCGAACCGCGATTGATGGTCTGATTAAGAACCCACGGCAACTGTGAAACGCGCCGGCTGGAAATCGCTTGCCGGCACGGCCCCGCTACAACTCCGTCTCCCGCTGGTTCAGGTATTCGCGCAATCCAGCGGCCAACTCCGGGTTTCGCAATGCGATCTCGATTGACGCCTTCAGAAAACCCAGCTTTTCTCCCGCATCAAATCTCCGGCCCGTGAACATCACCCCGTACACCGCTCGCTTTTGCGTGAGTTTCTCGATCGCGTCGGTAAGTTGGATCTCTCCATTCCTTCCCGCATCCGTGTGCTCCAGTTCCTCAATCACTCCCGGATGCAGAATGTACCGCCCGACCACCGCCAAGGTCGATTCGACTGCGCCAGGCGCCGGTTTCTCGACCATCCCCCGGAGTCGAATTACCGCATTCTCGCCGCTCAACTCCTCCACGGGATCGCCCCATGCAATCCCATACGAAGAAACCCTCTCCTTCGGTACATTCATCAGCGCTACCACGCTTTCGCCTGTTTTCTCATGCACAGCCAGCAACTGAGCCAGGCAGCAGGGCTGGGCCAGAATGACATCGTCGGCCAGCAACACGGCGAAAGCCTCGTCACCCACCAGCGGCTTCGCCTGCAAGACAGCGTGACCCAAGCCCTTCGCCATGTGCTGCCGGATGTAAGCGATCTTCCACCGGTCGATGAGCTGATGCAACTCCTCGGCCAGTTGTGCCTTTCCCTTCTCCAGAAGGTGATGCTCCAGCTCGATGTTCAGATCGAAGTGGTCCTCGATCGCTGTTTTGCCCCGCCCCGTGACCACAATCAAGTTGGAGATGCCCGCCTCGTACGCCTCTTCCGCCGCGTATTGAATCAGCGGTTTGTCCACCAGAGGGAGCATCTCTTTGGGAATCGCTTTTGTGGCTGGAAGGAAGCGCGTGCCAAGTCCAGCCGCCGGAAGTACCGCCTTGAAGACTTTTCTCATCTTCACTCACCCTTGGACTTTGCCGCGGCGAACGAGTCTAAGACCGCAGCCTGCCGCGTCTTCGCCAGCACCGACTTCCAGAATATGCCTTCCTGGGGAATCCGCTTCCGGCCCAGGCTCGCCAATTCCAGGGGCACAAGCACGTACTCGGTGAGCCACTGGCTGATCATGAAATCGGTGAACCCGGCCAGCGCATTGTCCACCGCCAGAGTTCCCAGCCGCTGCCCGAAGATAATGTCCAGGCAGCTGGGCGGAATGGCGCGCAGAAGGTGGCGCGGCTCGTTGCAGAATACCCGGAAATTTTCCCACTCTTTCTTCAGTTTGCCATCGGGGCCTTTTTTGAGAGCCTTCTCCAGTCCCTGGCTCACGATCTTGAGGCCCGCCGAGCGCAACTCATCCCGTGTTTGTCCCTGAATCCGCCGGTTATGTTTGCGAAGATCGACGAACTCGTTGATTGCGCTCTTCTCCTCATCGGTCAGATGCACAAAGAAATCTGATTTCTTGTTGTTCGTGAGATAGCGATGAGCATCCGTCGGAATCGCTGTTTCGGCCATGACCACGATGCCGTGCGGCAGCCTTCCATCGTTAGGCGAGAGGCGGCGGCGAAGGTCGGCAATCAGGCCTCTTTTTCCCGTCATGCTGAAGTTGACCTCGGGGATAAGGGCCACCAGGCAGTGACCGGTTGGCTCGGCCAGCACCGTGTGGCTGACTACAAACCCAGAGTCGGATCCAAATAATTGCACCACGCAGAGCCGTGGGTTCGACTGCACCTCGGTATTCAACTGATCGATGACCTCGCGCGCCTTCTCCACCGCCGAGAGGAATCCGAACGACTGCCACACCCACAGCACGTCGTTGTCCATGGTCTTGGGAATCGCCACCACGGAAAGGGGATGATCGCGATTCTTGTTTCGCACCGAAATCTCGTACAGCGCATGAGCGGCCTTCATCGTTCCGTCGCCGCCGATCACGTAGAGGATGTCGAGATCGGCCAGCTTCTTATCTATTTCGATGAGGTTGCTTGCCCGGTCCTTGGATGCCAACAAGGCATCGGCTCTCGATGTACCCAGGATTGATCCGCCCTCGTGCGCGTGCGCTGCCGTACATAAAGCCCCTTCGTGTCCCGCCTGCCCGGCCTCCGTCTTGTTTGGCGCGAGCACGACAAACTCCGGTATTGGGTGTTTTGAAAGCGAAAGAAAACCATCCCGAAAACCCTCAATCGTTAGCCCATTCAAATAGCCGTGATGTTTCGCGTACAGGAAGTGGCGCTGTACGATCCCGTCGATCACGGCATTGATTCCCGGCGCGATACCTCCCGATACGATGATTCCCACCCTCAGCCCGTTTTGACTCCGCGGGTAGTACAGTTCCTTTCGGGGCCCCGCTTCTTGCAGCGTGAATTCCTTCACCCCGCTTTCAGCGGACGCTTCCACGGTGAGCGCTTTCGCTAAAACGCGAGCATCCCTTGGGCGGAATGCGCCGATCTCCTCTTCTGGCAGTTTGTTTGGCGTTGTCCTGGCGGCGCGCACCGTAAAATCCCAGACATCCTTCCACTCCATCGGGCAACCGCGCCGCCACTTATTCCGGATATCTTTAATTATCGCTCTATCTTCCTTCGACAAGTCCGGCCGGAGATCTTCGATTGGCGCATCGATCCTTCCGTCCGGAAACAGGCGTTGAACATTGTGGAAAAACGTGATAATGTCCTTTTCGTAGGAAAACAGGTGAGGATCCTGCGCAAGTCCATCGAAGGGCTTCCAATTCAATCCCCATTGTTCTGCGATCGCTTTCGCAACCCTTTCCGCAGCCTTTTCATCTTTTAAGTCTTTCTGTTCAGCGTCAATCCGTGGCCAATCAGCTGCCGGTGCCATTCCCCCTGTTAAGTGCAGCAACGCGCTTTCCATCGGCTCCATCATGACCACGATCGGTATTTGCGTAGTTCCCGGCTTGTGTACAAGATCGAAAATCCGCTTCACTTCCCACTGTTGGTATTTGTTACACTGCGCACCCGCGAAGACAACGAAGTAGTCCGAGGCTCTCAGATGATCGGTCATCTTCTCCCAAATATCTTTGGATCCGTCCGGAGATTGCTGAAATGCGAAGATCTCGCCGAGACTTGGCTGCGCGAATACCCTGACCAGGTGCACGAATTCCGCGTCAGCGCTGGAGTAACTGAAAAAAGTCGCCATATCTGCCTTCCACCGCTTGGATAAGGGAACGGCTAAAGTCTATCATCCATGCCAACGGAAAGCGCAACTGCTTTTCGCCAATCAGCGGCGCGTGGGACCGTCCGCCGGCAGGCTTGCGCGCCGCTGCGGGATTCGCGGTCTTTATTCTCAGACGGCTTCGGCTGCCCATCCTCATCTTGCGGTAGACTGTCACTGGCCTCTGTAACTTCAGCGCCGGATCGCACCCCGCGGCAGGGGCCAGCCGAATGGCTCAACCCTGGGGGAGCGAATCGGCCCGGCATCCGGCCTGAAATAGCGTCAGGGCGCTTGAATGGCAAACCGCGGAGGCTTTGCCGGCAAGGGGGATCATCCATCAATGAGCGAGAATGAAACGAAATCGCTTCCGGAAAACGCCTACCAGCCTTTGAAGCCCGGCGAATCTTACCAGCCCATCGTGCCGCCGGAAGCGAAGGATCCCGAGCTGACGCTGCGCTCCGTCTTCTGGGGCGTCGTCTTCTGCGTGCTCTTCTCCGTCGCCTCGGCTTATTCAGGACTGAAGGTCGGCCAAGGCATGGAAGCCGCCATCCCCATCTCCATCCTCGCCATCGGCCTCGCGCGAGTCTTCCGTCGCCGCACTTCGCTGCTCGAAAATGTCATCATCACCGGCATCGGCGCGGCATCGGGCAGCGTGGTAGCGGGCGCCATCTTCACCCTGCCCGCGCTCTACATCCTGCATCTCGATCCTCACCCGGTCCAAACCATCTTCATCTGCCTGGCGGGCGGCTGCCTGGGCGTGCTCTTCCTCATTCCGCTGCGCCGTTACTTCACGCGCGAGATGCACGGCAAGCTGCCCTTCCCCGAGGCCACGGCCATCACCGAGGTGCTGGTCACCGGCGAAAAGGGCGGCTCGCAGGCCAAGCTGCTCCTTCAGGCAACCGCCATCGCCGCCGTCTACGACTTCTTCGTCACAACATTCCATGTCTGGAAGGAGTATCTCGACTTTCAGTTCGTGCCGGTGATCCGCTCCCTCGCCGATCGCGGCCGCATGGTCTTCAGCTTCGACGCGATCAGCTTCATCATGGGCCTGGGCTACGTGATGGGCATCCGCAGTTCGCTGATCTTCTGCGCGGGCAGCGTTCTCACCAGCTTCGTGCTCGTCCCGCTCATCTGGTACTTCGGCAGCCACATCGACCTTGCCGTCTATCCGGGCGCGATTCCCATTGCCAAGATGACGGCTGTCGAGATCTATCGCAATTATGTGCGCTTCATCGGTGTGGGAGCCATCGCCACTGCAGGCATTATCGGAATCCTCAAGTCCCTGCGCGTGGTGGCCGGCTCCTTTGCCATCGCGCTGCACGCCTTCCGCCACGGCGAGGCCCCGGCTGAGGACCGGACCGACCGGGATATTCCCGTCCTGTCCCTGCTCCTCGGCGTCGTAGTAAGCGCCCTCTGCGTGGCCATCTTCTTTGGCCGCCTCCAAGTCTCCTGGACGGTACTTGCGTTGGGTCTGGCGTTGACACTGCTCTTCTCATTCTTCTTCACCTCGGTGGCCGCCAACGCCATCGCCACCACCGCCAACAATCCCGCCTCCGGCATGACCATGCTCACCATCATCATCTCCTCGGTCGTGCTGTTGAGCTTCGGCCTCTCCGGAACCACCGGAATGTTTTTCGTGATGGCGATTGCGGGGATGGTGTGCACGGCCCTATGCACCTCCGGTCAGTTCATCACTGACCTGAAGGCCGGCTATTGGCTCGGTTCCACGCCGTCGGCTCAGGAGAAGGTCAAATTCATCGGAGTCATAGCGGCCGCTGTAACGGCTGGGCTGACCATCATCATGCTGGCCCACGCCTATCAGTTCGGCGAGGCCGCGCCGGGAGACACGCGGCAGATTCTGGCCGCGCCGCAGGCCTCCATCATGAAGGCGTTAGTAGTGGGGTTCATGAGCCATCAGCCCGTCGCCTATCTTCTCTTCGGCATCGGCGCGATGATTACGCTGATTCTGGAGATGCTGGGCACTTCTTCTTTGGTTTTTGCGCTGGGAATTTACCTGCCGCTGGCGCTGACCTCGCCCGTGCTGGCCGGCGGATTTCTCTCGCACCTCATCAATAAGAGATCGGAAAAGACCGGCGGCGAGCAAGGCAGCAGGATTCGCGAGCGCGGCGTCATCCTCGCTTCTGGATTGATGGCCGGCGGCGCATTGGGCGGCGTACTGGGCGCGTCCTTGCATCTCTTCCCCTGGTATCGCGCCGAGTTGGTCACCACCCCGTTTTATTCCAACGATCTCATCTCTCAATCGCTTTCCGCGCTTCTCTTCATTGGCATTTGTCTGTACGTCTGGTTCCGTTCCGCGAAGAAGGAGGAAATCTGATGAATCAAATGGATCAATTAGGAAGTTATGTTGCCGATGCGGTCGTGGGCATCGACACGCTTTGGGGCGGCGACGTGCTCTGTCCCTCGGGAGTCGGGCGCTTCATCGCTGATTCATGGTTCTCCGACGAGCCGCTGCCCGCTGCCTACACGCATCCCGTCGCGGCGCGCCTGCGAGAGTGCGGCGGCGCCTCAGAAAAAAATCGCGAAGCCGTGGAAGAGTATCTGCGCGCGGTGGACCTTCCCAAAGCTATCGTCGGAGTGCGCGCGGAGGCCGCAAGGATCAACGGCCCGCGCCAGGCATTCCTCACAGGAATGGCCGATTCTCTCGATGTAATGCTGGATTTGGCGATGGAGGTTGCCGGCAAGGGCGACCCCGTGCCCTACGCGCGGTGCGTCGAGGCATCGACGGCCAAGCCGCCTGAGCCCTCCAGCCCGCAAGCCAAGCGGGAGCGCGTGGCCGAATTAGTAGGCCGCGCCGGCTACTCGCCCGCCGCCAGCCTGCTCGATGCCGTCGATGCCTGGCGTCGCGAGCGCGTGACTCCGATGGCCTCGGTGCGCGCGCTGGGCGCGGCCGTGATCGCGCACTTCGACAATCTCAGCGCGAAGAATCTTCTGCCGTATCTTCCCCAGGAACTGGCGCGCGTGCCTCGCGCGAATATCGGCTTCCTTCCCATCAAGGACGCCTGGTTCTCCGGCTCGATGAATTACATCGGGCGGGCGCGCAACGCCGATGGCTCTCCGCAA
>Ga0187851_10002696_pt1 | contig 15493 bp, 12 predicted proteins | sample June2016WEW_6_10_FD_132997 | JGI IMG/M metagenome (GOLD analysis project Ga0187851, IMG submission 132997) | Peatland microbial communities from SPRUCE experiment site at the Marcell Experimental Forest, Minnesota, USA - June2016WEW_6_10 | ecosystem: Environmental > Terrestrial > Soil >...
AATCATCATTTAGAACAGGCTATATGTGATTTGACGTGGTGTATTTCTATATCATGATTAAAATATATATTAAGCTAGTTAGGAAAAATCGTTCTTATGCTAGGTAAATTTTAACCATCATCTAAGCTCTGTCATGATTGTGGATACCATAATCTGAGATAGCACTAAAAGATAGAGAGCGAAAGTATCCGAATTGCAAAATAGAGCATGATAGGATACATTAATACTGCAATCAATATCAACAAATTCTCTTTCCTTGATCGAAATCCAATCGGAATCCGACATCTTTGGAATGTGGAGGTTGGATGGGGGCTTGTTCTCGAAAAAGAAAGGAATGAACCAAGAAACCCTTAGTTTTCAACTGAATGGTAGTTCAAGACTCTAATTTGAGTTTTAAGATCCGAACAAGATCTGTTCGAGAGAGAATTCCTACAAGCACTTCATTATCAACAATCATAACTCTCCCAATATTTTTTGACACAATGAGTTTCATAGCGTCGCTAGCTTTCGCATTTGAAGGGACAGATATTACACTTTTTGTCATAATATTCGAAACTCGGGTTATAGAGCGCTCTAGATGAGGGACGTGCTCAATATCTGTAAAAGTCACAACTCCTTTCAAGCTCCCTTTTTCCAATACAGGATATCCCATATGTTTTTTCTCAAATATAAACTGAACCAGATCTTCAACTAGCATGGAAGGATTAACAGAGATCACATCTTTTGTCATAATATCCTTGACTAGAATGTTTCCAAGGGCTACATTAGCCTGAGTGGATTGTTCTTCTTCAGATGCACCGACGTAAATGAAGAGAGCAATTAGAGGAAACCAAAGATTTCCGACAAAAATTCCAAAAATTGCCATGAGGATGGCAAAAAACTTCCCAACAGAAGCTGCATTGTGAGTAGCTTTAGCATAAGACATTTTCCTGGCATAAAACGAACGAAGAACCCTCCCCCCGTCCATAGGAAAAGCAGGCAGTAGGTTGAAAATTCCGAGCATCAAGTTCATCGATCCAAGAATCCAAAAAACAAGATATACTGGATTTAGAGATAGCTCAGAGTTCTGGGAGATCATGTATATATGTATAGAAATGCAGATAGAGCCTATAATAATACTTGTTAAAGGCCCGGCGAAGGCCATATTTGCTTCTTGTCCGGGTTTTTTGGGCATTTCTTCCATAGCAGATACGCCTCCAAAGAGAAAAAGAGTAATGCTATCAATTTTAACCCCGTATCGCTTTGCAAGATAAGAGTGTGCTAGTTCATGCAAAAGAACTGATGCAAAGAGCAATATGGAAGCTGTAGCAGAAAGAACATATCTCAATGTGGGCGGCTCAACTCCAGCAAAACCAAACGGCTGTGGATTGACTGAGAAGATATATGCAAACATTGGGAGCACTAGAAGGAAAGTGATGTGTAGTTTAATGGGTATATCCATCACACTCCCTATTTTCAATGACGACTTCATAATTAAAAACCCCCGTCTGTATCTGTAATATGAAAAACATACATCATTACACTTGAGTTCCAAAAGATTTCTCAATTTTATATCTTCGCGAAGCATTTTTTGAAATCATTCAAAAAAAAGTAATATTATAATACTCTTCTATTTAACAATTACTAATCCCCTTAAGAATGCATGTATTATCAAGGAAATAAATATACCATCAATTTTGAAAATTGTTCAGTTAGACCACTAAATTGAATTATAACTTTCTAAAGTATTTTATTAATGATTTCAAATAAGAAGGGATAATTTTTGTTAAATCTCTTTTATTTTAATTCCTAAATATAGATTCATATGCATGTTTCGTTATATATTATATTTATAGAATATTAATACTTAAGTGATACAATTTAAATTCATTTCCATTGATATAGAATGTTATTAGCTAATAAAAAAATAACATTAGATATTTTAAATAAATATTGGAATATCAATTGACAAATTCTAATTATTTAGTTATCTATCAATAGGAAGTGGATTGAAAAATTTACAGGCTTAGTATTGTATCACACAATATAAAAACTCGGAGAGTGTTGGTATATGTGAAAACAGGCTTATGACATAAAAAAGACATTTGTCATTTTGATAGCTGTCTTTCGCGCAGTAACAAAGTCAGTTGGGTCAGAATACGCACATTGTATAGTACGGTAAAAAAGGTCCACAAAAAGTGGTTATTGAGAGCACGGGTACTTTTGGATTAATTGTTGTTTCAATGAAAGTTGCTATAACGCCCGCAGTAACAATTGTTGTAACTGAACAACTGGTAAGGCAACAATAAAGCTCTATGAGTTTTGTAGAAATCGATTTGGATAAGGAAATCTCTTAAACAACGAATATTTATTATGAGACTTTTTAATATGTTCTGATATTATCAAAATCGCGCATCAATTCACTGATAGTTGGCTACTCTCAATAAAGAAAATCAGAATTTAATATAAAGTCTCCCATCAATTTTAACGAATTCCAATACACAATCACTCATTTTCTCTACTCAAAGTTGCTACATATCTGTTATCTAAAAAGTCTGAATGCATACATTGTTGTAAAAAATCTATTTTTCAGGATTAGTCTAAAAAAATATAGCTGACAAATACAAAAATATAGCTATTATTTGATTATCGAGAATTTCGATAAATTTTGATATATTTGAGCATAGGAAGTTTAAATCTCTTAACGACAATTATATTTATTAATATTTTTATATATGTTTGGTCATATAAATATCCTCTGTCTTTTAAGGCAATCTTTCTAAAATGAACTCATTTAATTAATTGGTAAATTAAGAAAATTAACAACATTTAACTACCAAAGGGGATAAAATACCCTCTAATTTAGAATTATGGGACGAATATAAACCCCCTACATTGTTCTGAGTGTAGGAACTAAATTCAAGGATTCAACTACCTGAACAAAGAAATTAAGTACCTTAAACCTTTGAGTATCCAGAAAATGAATTTAACAACAATGCTGATTGCACTTCATTTCATACACTAAGTACATAAATTTTATGTATTTTAAGTATCTCCAACAATATTGAAAAATTAAGTTCATATTTCTATCACGAATTGTGGATATCTTTACATTAATCGATGGCTATAGGCAACATCCAAAGAATAATTTTATATACTTTAAAACTTAATCTGTCTCTAGTAATATAATTTGCTAGGTGATCCTTATGTCCAACACTCGAAATTTCGTTTTGCGAGATGAAAAAAGCAATGAGCACGGAGTTTTCACTGGAAAGCAACCACGTCAGGCTGCCCTTAAAGCCGCAAACCGAGGTACTGGAACCAAATCAAAACCGGAAATTATACGACTTAGGGAACGTGGGACAAAGAAAGTGCATGTGTTCAAGGCATGGAAAGAACTGGTCACAGCTCCAAAAAACAAACCTAAATGGATGCCGGAGAAAATTAGTAAACCCTTTGTCAAGAAAGAGAAAATCGAAAAAATAGAGTGAACTTAGTTTTCACCATGTGCCCTAAAAATAGGGTTTTTTTCATTTATTTTCGACATTTTTCGACGGGATTTATATTGCATCAACTTTTAGATTTTCAATGTATAAATGAAAAGTGACACTTGATCCTAAATTTCTATTACAATACCCATAATAGCAAGTTGCTTGAATGGAATTCTAGGAATAAGTGAACTTGATATTCTACTGCTTCTAAATCAGGAGTTTTACAGCCATTCTCCAGGCAAATAGTCGCAAAAGCATGTGATTCTCTCTAATTCGCTTGGTGTAGAACATGAGCAACTATTAAATTTGGGCAAAAAAATCAATATCTATTGTACTAAGATTCAGTTGGAAAATTAAGGTGATTTTATTTACTTGCTGATTGTTGATCTCTTTTTTCCTATTCGCTAGTGATCTTATGCATTTGTTGCATCAAAATAAAAATCTTACAATTGATTCTCAATAAGTTAAAAGGTTAAATATATTGTATTGGTACGTATATATCAAAACTACATTCTAGGTGATATCATCTCTGACAATGCTTCCAAAAAAACTCATTTACAAAAAAAGATGACTTAGAGGTTTCCCTGGAAACAAAGAGATCCCCAAGCTCAAGACATCCCTGCTCTAATGGACAGCGGATTGTTTACCTGCAGCACTCCTGAGATAACAATTTTACCTAAATAGGAAAGGATAGCCCTGACAAAGTGGTCAACCAACAATAAGCGGATATTTTTAAGAATCTTAACACATTCAAAGTCAAGAATCATTCTACACGATTGTATGTTTCAATGTTCTTGAAAGCAGATAAGCTCATTGAATGGGTTGATAAAATTTTTCAAGGACAACGTACCAATAAAATAATGTGGTAATATAATACTAACATTGAGTGTATATATCGAGCTTAAAATGCATTGCATATTCCTTTTTTCTTCTTAACTACTTAAGACCTCTAAAAAATTGCTTTAATTAGGAGTCTTTTGCCACCTCTGATTAGGCTCCCAATTGTGTGATTCCTACGATTAAGAGAAAATTTTTTTTAACTCGCAATCGATTACTTAATATAAATATTATAACTGTATCTACCTTTTCTGGTTCACAATGAACCGATCCAGAATTATTTTATCCGTTTGGGCTATGCTCATTATGAGAACAAATAAATTTGAATTTATAACATTTTCTCTTTAGCTCGTCAGATTACAATTCTGTCACCATAATTTAGTACGTTTTCGATTTATTAGGTATTTGTTTCTTTTTCGAAATGCTATGCAGGTAAACCGTGCGCTGAGGACATGGGATTTGTAGCAGCTTCTATTCTCTCTTCTAGAATAGTTTACAACTTAGCGTTTAGCACAAGATTGAAGAACAGTTTGTCATTATGTGGAAGGGTTTCAAAACCAAGTAACTAAATGGGGAATTCCATTTTTTTGATTGAATGGATAATTTTTTATAAATGCAAGAATGTTGATAATAGACTATAAGTTTTTTTTGTGATGAAAAAGCATTCAGAGTCAATCAGGTTTACAGAATTTTTGGCATTTTATTCATTTGCTGAAAAGGTACACAAAAGTGTATCTATTTTTTAAATATTGCGGTGGCTCAAAAATTGATTTAACTTTTTAAGGGATGATACTGGAGAACTGAGCAAACAAATTATGCATATGTACCTCTGTGAAATTTCTGTTATGTTCTTTTTATAGGAATTTTTTATCCAATAATTTATTGCAATTTGTGATTTTAAAGAAAAATGAGAAAATTTTTAGGTATTGTGTAATTATATATGTAAATAAATGAGAATTTTCTCTAAAATAATTCTAATTGGTATATAAGTAAGTGTACTTCATATGTAAAATGAGTATAATTTATACTCTCTATTTGATACTAGAATAAACTGAGTTTCAATTAGTATTTTGGGAAATATGTGTATAAATGTGTAAATTGTGTGGAAATTTAATTTATGTGTAAAGAATGTAAAATATGAGTAAAAAAGCTTTGATCGGTTTGAGGGAATTTTAATAAAAGTGATTATTCAAAAGTTAGATCTTTATAATGTGCAGAGTATGAAGTTAGTGAAATAATTTGATCTTATATCCAATCTATCGCAGAGTTTTGAACAATGTGTAAATAACTTAGAATATGTGTAACTGAGTGTAAACTATGCGTAATTTAAATAATATTATATGGGGTATGAACTTGTACTAAGATTGAATTCATGATTTTTGTGTAAATATGTGTAAGAAAGTAGGGGGTATGTGTAAATAATATAAATTATCTTTCAGTAGTCCTAATTTGTACTAAAGGATCTTAATAAATATTTGATTTTCATGAGCTATGGGCATATTAATTATAAAATAACTAAGTATATTTAGAATTTTATCTAAATCGTTGGAAGTAAATATAAATAATGTGTAAAATATGAAGTTATGACTAAATCAAGCACAATTGATTTTATGTAAAAAATTTGTGTACAAAATAAAATGTTTATGTATAATAAGCTAAACTAACACAAAATGGAGCATAAACTATGTGTAAGACTTGTGTAAATTAATATATTCCATGAATGATGAAAAGCGACGTGTAAATGCTTACATTACCAATGAGCTTTACACAAGAGTTATTCAATCCGGGTATGGCATCACGGATGCGATTATACAAGGTTTGGAATGCCTCATGAGTCATCATGGTGAGATTAAAATGCCTGATAATGAGGACATAGTGGAATTGCAGGAAGGACTCATAAAAGAGCTACGAGATCAGATAAATAAGATGCAAGAGTCTACGGATCCTCTTGAACTAGGGAAGCTTCGTATCAAATCTGAAGAATTAGAAAAGCACAACGAAACACTAATAAAAGAGCTAGAGAATGCGAGCCAGAGAGAACAAGATCTAAAATCCATGCATAACAATTACATGATGCAAATGCAGACATTGATTAATCAAAAATCAATTGAAGCACCTGGAACTAAAAAATGCTGGTGGAAATTTTGGTAACTTGTAGATATATTTGTTTTGCTTTCGACAGAGAATAATCTCAAAAAATTTAGTTGACAAGACAAAATTTATACATCAGTTTCTGATATGACTTATTTTATGTATGAACGCTCAATGGATCAACTCTAATGAGGGTAAAGTCTTGATCTGAAACTTTCTATGTTCATTTACTATGAATATGTTGCTCTTACTGTCGTACTGAAGTTGTTAGATTTAATTAAAATTTACTTATTTGTGGTAAATATTCAGTTATTATGGGTCAAGTCTATTATAATTAAATATTTGAATGCCGCTGATTTGTCAGTTTAGTCACGTGGATTTTTATAAAATTGAATATTTCAGTAAAAGACTAAATTTAGTTATATGTCCATAAGTGACATGTAAGTGATTTGTGAAAATCAGCAGTTAATCAACATTTTTTAATTTCATTTTTATACTCTACTTTCAATTATGAAATAAAATTGGGATTCGTTTTTGTAAAGGAGGTCAAAATTTTGATGGACATTCCGCTGAAGCAACTGAATAAATAATAGAAATTTTTATATACAGTCTGTCGTATTTATAGCAAAGTTGCCTCTTTTTTACAGATTTTCTTAAGCGGTATTTGAATCATGGGGTGTTTGTAGGATTCCCAAAATTTGCATCCACTGTGCGGTTAGCTCATAAATTAAATTTTTTCTTTTCTGTGGTTCTTAATAGCTGATGATATTTTTGTTTATTAGCAATGTAGAGCCGAATGGTATTTTTTTTGGTCATCTAAATAATTATTTTTTAGGACATATAATAACTTCACTATGTAAAAAAATATAAATACTATAATGCCGTAACACTGTAATGCAGCAAAACGGTAAATGTGATACAATGGATCGACTAAAACTACAAAAAGAGGCAATTTATAAAATTAAGCAACTTTATAGTCTACGATATGACATGGGATTCGTGCAGGAGGAACTTCCTAGAGTTTCAAAATTGACCCTAGGGGCTCTTGTTAATAAAGGAATCCTAAAATCATATCGAGGAGTATTTGGAGATGATGGACCGATATATTATAAGTGGACAGGAAAAGAGTTGGAATAATCTAATTGGGATGTGTTTCTAATCACTTTTTATCTCTACTATGAATTGTATGATGCGAAAAAATATGATATAATTAAAAATTATATGAATATTCAGAGAGATGATGACTCTACTAAGTTGAAAGGAGCTGTGACTAAGTCATGAAAATTGATCAAGATTCTCCATTTATAAAGATGACTCCTGAAAGATTAGAATTTTTGTTAAAAGAAGAGATACGGAAAGAGCAAGAATATGTGGATGGGTGGAATGAGCTCAGAGAAAAACAGCGACTATGAATGTTTTAACCACAAAATTTTAAAAATCTGCTTTATGTCTTGAAAGTGAAGGGCAAACTATATTTAAACACCGAATATTTAATTATTTATCGATTGTCCGAATTATAATTAAACTTTATGAATCTTAATTGAAACACAAATAAAATTTATTTGAGTTGTATCTCGCGTAGCTTGCTGCGAGGATGTGGATTTTCCAGATAATCTCTATTAACTATTTGCTTTATTTTTTAGCGACTGTTGTACCAAAAATGGAACTGCACTAGATAAAATATTGCGTCCATTAAATGAAATATCAAATTTTTTTTTGATTTATTGATGTAAAAGGTAAGAACCGGGAACTTACTGTTAACTCTATACTAATTTGGAATAACTCAGAATAACGAAGCAAGCTTGTCACCTAGTAAAAAATCCTTGAAACTGCATATTTAGTAATTAGAGCCACTGCATGAATTTCTTAATACTTGAAATTAGGATTAATATTATCGTCCCTCCATAAGAGAGTTTAGATTGAATTTTATGCTATTTTTGCTAAAAGATCTATCAGCATATTTTCAATCAAATATCCAAAGCGCTAGAATAAGGTATGCTTTAATTTTTTTAGATATGTTCAATTTTGGAAATTCGGCATCATTATTGGGCAATTGTCCTTGATGAGCGTGAGACAACATGTAAAAATAGTCTTGAATTTAATCTTGGATGTAGATGGTTCTTTATTTCGTGGATATGCGAAAAAGTGGTTCAAAGAAAATTTTGGTATTTTATCATAGTCCGTCAAAAATTTCTTTAAGAAACAATTATTTCTAGATGTGATGGTGTATTTAAAATCTATTATGATTTTTATCAAGTCTCAGAATTTGTCTCCAGTCAGAAATCCTCAATTGTATTTATAGCGAGGTTTCCCTTTTTGATGCTGTTAATCAACAGATTCTATGTTATCTCTAAGTAGAACATCACAAATCGGGCTCTATAAATTTTTATTAAAAAAATATGAACTTTAATGCTTTTATCATGGTCGATGCTGCATATATCTGAAGCCTCGTTTGAAGTGCGTATGCTGTTGCAATTAACAATCAAATTATTCAGTATGATCACTATTTTTTTAAGAGTAACTTTGTTTGAGCTAATTAGATTTCTTTTGGGATCACAGACATCAATGAACATAATGCTCATAACTTCGGAAGTTATTTTATTCAGTTCTAAGTCATTACTTTAAAGTTGGAATTTCGGAGGGAATGCTTGGTGATATCTTCAAGACCTCCATACCTATAAATCGATGTCATGTAAACAATACTTTTTCACTGTATCGTTAGAGCTTATTTCCGGGTTCTGCTATCCATTAAAAGAACAGGTTAATTGCTAAATGATTCTCAAATTTATTTTGCAGTTTGGGATTTATGATAATCTCTATCAAAAATCGATATTTTTTTGCCGAATATATTAGGTAAAGTTGCAATGAAAAGGGTTTATGAACGCACAGGTCTTAAAATTTGTTTACTGTTTCTATCACTTAGGTACATAATTTTTATGGTGGGTAAAACTACCTAAAATGTTTTTTAAAATATATCTAATTGGCATGATTCGTTTTTTATGGTTATTTCACGCCAAAATCGATCTCAAAAAATAGATTTTTGATAGTGTAATGGATTGAAATAAATTTTGCCTATCATGAAGGTATTAAAAAATCTTTTTAATAGAGCTTGTATGGAAAAATCCAGGTTTTCTGTATCATTTTTTTTTGACGGAACTTATAAATACAATTGACGCATATACTGTGTTGTATTATACGAATAGGGGAGATAAAAGATGAACTTTATACCAGGAAAAGAGAGAGCGGCAATTATTCGGAGTGAACTCAAAGCTAATTTCCCAAAAGTTAAATTTTCAGTTAGATCTTCGAGCTTCAGGATGAGAGACAATGTTACAATAAGTTGGATATTAGGTCCCACTAAACAAATGGTTAGAAATGTTATCTTTTGCCTTGTAGAAGATACGAAGAATTTCTACAACATATGTATGGAAGACGAAAAACAAATATTCATAAATTATTCGAGGGAAATTCCTCAAGAAGTCTTTGATAAAGTCAGAGCAGAGGTCAAAGAGACAGCGACAGAAGAAATGTTACAGTACTCTTTTTTGATAGATGAAGAAGCAGAAAAGAAAATCCGAAATATGAGTTTTTAGGGAGTTATAGCCGTGCCAACATTAACTTATGATGAAGATGAAATCGCTGCGCGTCTTATAATCAATAGGCCTCTTAAACAAACGGAATGGAGAGATGGTAGATTTAATGTGGGGTGTGAGTTCATTCGGCAATATGATCCTGAAAGGCATGTAATAGAAATCCTAATCAGGAATAAGTGAATTTATTTCTAAGTATTATCTATTATTTTCGCATCGCTTACATGGCAATTTTGATATGTAATGACATGTTGCTACTAACTAGAGTAATAGAACGCCTAAAAGGAGATTTGAAAAACATTTCTGTTTGTCGTTTTAACTATGGCTGTAATTATTAAAATTATTTCTTTGTCCCCCTGTGAAAATGAAGTCACAGCTAGAAATCAATGGCAAAGAGATCATCTAAATAAAAGCAAAACAATTTTTCATCTAAAGCTTTAGGAAAATCGAACCGTTTGCTATATACAAAATTTTTTTAACCAATTGGCTAATTTTTATCGGGCTGGATGATCAGTGCACCTCAACTTCTGCAAATGAAAGTAAGAATGCTACTCCTTTTCGCGATATGAAAACAGTTTAGAAATTGATTTAACTTATGTTAATAAAGGTTGTTAAATAGGAAATCAGATTATATATATCTGCGTTCATCTTTAGAATGAAGATTTTAACCTCATTCTCTCTTCGTTGTTTCATCCGAAACCCATTCTAATTTTGATTTTTAGAGTTCTTCTTTTAATTTGATTTGGTGCTATTTCAAAATTTTTTTTGATTGTTCCCTAAGGGATAACTCTATCCACCTCAAGAAAGATGCTGGCCTTCATTTAGTCCATCTCACTTTCATCGGTGCTATGCAACATTGTATATCGAAGCTACAGCGTGTTTATGTAGAGCAGCAATTATCTACGCACTTATTTAGTACCTAGCATTCAAATCCACATCCGTCAAAAAACGCTGATTTCTTTTAGTTCACCGCGATTCACCCTATATCACCTCAGGATGTTCAATATAAAAATCACGTAATTTACTTTAAATTTTTTCCAAAACAATGTTTATGATTATTGTTCAGAATTTTCACTTTTTGTGGGTGTTTTAATTTTATTATGGCTTTGAACTTGTTTAATTTAACTATGGCCCTAGATCCAGTCCATTTCGCGAAAAGAAACAAAACAAATAATTCCTATTAAGATACTTAAAAATGCACCGTCAACACTTCAGTATCCATAAAATGTACTGCTTGCTTCACTCGGATTTTGTCATCAAGCAAGCAAACTACAATCACATCATCGTAGACAGTCTTTGATTACATAATTTTTTCATTAATTTAAGTGATCAAGCTGATCTTATAACTCAAAAAGTTGATCTTGTTAGCTATTGGAGTGAGTTGCCTGCAGCCCTAGTAGGTATTCTAATCGAAGGTGTAGCGGAACCTTCAATTGTAATTAGATCAAATATTTTATATATTTTTTATACAGTTGCTATATAGTTCTAACTCACGCTATTGATAAAAATTTGTTATGGAATTGTTATTATTATGACGACGCTTGTCTTTTTTCGTCAATTAATAAATTACTTAATTTTCGGCCCCCTAAAGCGAGTTTTTCTGATTGTTCAGAAGAAATACCATACCAGGCTTAAGAAAATGCATTAAATCACCCCGCAATCATTGTTTTTGACTCAAATGATTTGAACTTCGGCTACTTGCCTAAATAATCTAAATGAATATTAAGTATAAAATTCAATTATATTTGTTTGCATGAATAATAGCATTTATTGCTTTTTGCTGTTTTAGGGAGTTGAAATAAATTATGGATATTCAAACAATAATTATGTGTGTATTGCTAGCACTCCTATGGATCTTAATAATATATGAAAAGTTATCGCGACAGCTATAATAGAAGCACTGTGTCAAGAGACGGGTTCAACATGAACAGCCATGAGCTTGGCTTCATCAATAAGCAAACTAAATAAATATTCAATATAATGTTAACTTATATCAATTAGAAGAAGTAAAAAACTGGATTACCATGATACTACCCTTGAAATTAACTCCTGACAATACACAGCTAATCGGTGCGAATGTTGCATTTGGACCCCCTTACGCTTTGGCAGCAGCATCCACCGGAATAGCATATCAGACGTTCAATGATTGGATGAAGAAAGGCAAAAATTCAACATCAAGAGAGTATTATGCTCGTGAACTCGCTAATTTCCCTATATTCACGTTGACCATAACCATCAAGGGATCGCCTCTCTAAAATCCACATGCAAACCTGGCGATTTCTAGCGTCAGCAAAATTATTCAGATGCTTTAGACACTTTAAGGCTCCGTAAGCATTACATTTTTCAATATATTAAGAGAGCTAAAGAAAATGAGAATGTAGAGCTAATAGTTAAGGATGCTGATGAAATTAAAAATAAAATTTTGACGAAGTTTGCTTTGGTTATAGAAAGAAATGAGTCCTCGACTACTTAAATTTTTTATTTAACCTCGACCTATTATTAGAATATCATTTCCTTTCCATTTCATTTTCTGGCACAATTGTAGCCGGACTTACCAAATTTGCCACCATGGCTTTTTAGCTCCTGATGCTTCTATCTGTTTTTGATTGATTAGAGTTTGGATATGGACTGCCTGTGCATTCATAGTCTCAGTAATTTTTTCTAATTGAGTGTCCTTAACCTTTAATTGTTCTTGTAACTCTTTAATTCTTTCTTCTTTATCTTCTAGAAGCTGTTGTACTCCATGGTAGTTCGCGAGTAATACTGCATTTTCTGAGACATGCTTTTGTAGTTCTGTGGTAAGTTTAAGTAATTTTTCTTCCTTTTCAAGTGTTACTTCTGAATTACTTGAGGGTTTTTGCATTTCTTTTTTAAGTGCAGAAATCACAATTGAGGACATACTTTGGTATTTTTTATCCTTAACCGCTTTAGACATTAGATCATATATCTCGGATGGGATTTTAACGGTCATTTGGATGCGTGATTCTTGGGGCATACTAAGAACTACTCTAAATCATATTCAAATGTCTTTCCCTATCAGAAACATTTCAATCTATAGATATCCATAAAGGCTTTATGATTTGCATTTTTGAGCTTAGATTTATTCTAAATGTAAGCTAAAATAAGAACTGCATAAGTATTACTCTAAAACATATGCATCGTAAAATCTCTATTATTATTTTATTTACCGCACTAACAAACATAAAAGTACAGGAAAGCGCATATCTAATTAATATTAAACAAACTCGCTTTTACTAGTTTAATTTACTTTTAAAAATATACTCCAAATTCTAGTGATAAAGCTAAAATTTATAAAATTTTAAAAATTAATTTCAAAAGAGCAGAACAAAACTATGATGTCAATATATAGAAAAGCGAAGCAATATACTATTAGAGTATTTGTTACTGTTACTAAAGTATGTATTTTTATTATATCTTTATCATTATTTTTAGCCATACTGCAGCGGGTTCCACATTGGCAAGTTTCTCAATATGGGATCATTAATGCTACAGAAAGAGCCACTCTTGAGAATCAGCACCGTGCTACTTTAGCTCAGATACTCGTTGGAATTGCAATCGGAATTGGGCTTTACTACACATGGCGGCGAATTACCATTGCCGAGAAAGAGCGAAAAGTTTCTCAAGAAGGCCACATTATCGAACGTTTTACTCGGGCTGTTGACAAATTAGGAACTATTGATCAATCAGAAAATCCTGCAATAGAGATTCGGTTGGGTGGAATATACGCTCTCGAATGAATTTCAACAGAATCGGAGAAAGACTACTGGCCAATTATGGAAATTTTAACCGCTTATATTAGGAAGAATTCGCGAGCTGAAGGTACAGAAGTAAAGGATGTTACTGTAGACATTCAAGCAATTCTCAATGTTATGAAAAGACGCAGGAATTTCTTCGGTCGTGGAGACCAACCATTCGGATTTTTCTAAAACTAATCTCCACAATGCTGACCTTGTTAGAGCTAACCTTAACGGGGCTTACTTTTCTGGCGGGAATCTTGGAAAAGCTAACATGCGATTTGCTATACTTATGGGGGTTAACTTTTCTGGAGCTTATTTTGAAGGGGCTGACCTTTCTAATGCTAAACTTTCCAAGGCTTTCTATCCTGAAGGTAATGATACTAGTCTCGAGTTCATATTTCAGGTGGTGAGCTTTTACAATGCTGATCTTTCTGAAGCTGATCTTTCCAATGCTAACTTTTCAGGGACTATTCGTGAGGGAGCTAACCTTCTTGGGGCTGCCTTATTATCATATGACCAGCTTTCTCAAGTAAAAACACTATATAATGCACACTTAGACGAAGAATATCGAATACCATTAAAGGCAGAACACACAGAACTTTTTGAAAAGCCGTAATGATTTTTTTTGAGCATATCAGTATGTGATTAAATTCAGTTCTCATGAATGCACAGTTTTTGCTATATAACCTATGTATTTCTCTCTATTTTAATTGAGATTCAAATCGTTAACAGTGTGATTATTAGAAATTACTTACGTGTTTCTTATTGTACTTCTTATTTTTACGTGGAAATGTAATCGATTAAAAAATTATATATTCAATTTATATTACACTATAAGTTCTCAAATTATCAAAATAATAGGCTAAAAAGATCTATTTAAAGGCAAATTGGATTACAGTAAGTAATTCTATACTTATAGAACAGTGATCAGAATAAAAATCATAGATATCTTCGATAGATAGTTTAGATTACCCACAACTTGTAAGATCTATTTTTTATACGTCACTGATGTTCATAATGCTTTACTTATTCACTTCTGATATAATGTTCATGGATCGGGATGCCGTCTCTCTAGGATATTTCTATAGGGAGAGAGCGTGGGTATTAGGGATCAAGAGTGATAGCAATCTTTTAAATAAAAACTTGCCTTAAATTAAATGAACTTTATAAATGTATATGAGCAAGCTTGACTCTAAGTGCGACTAGAAAAATATTCCAATATACACACCTGAATTGCTATCGATTCATTTTGCAGTTTTTGTTTTCATTGAGATGCCATTACCATTTAACCACGTGGCATATTTTCACATTCAGAGATATGGGTAGCCATATACGGGACAAACCCATGCTCCGTTCACCCATCCGCAACCAGTATAGCCACCATAGCCACCCCAGTCACCATAGCCATTATAATATCCATCGTATCCATGGCCACTATCATAATATCTATGGTTACCGTGGTCACCATGACCACCATAGCCACCACCACTTCTTTCTGCACTAGCTGCTACAGCTGTCAACGATACTACAAAAAGGACTACCAGCAAAATAGCCAGTCCCTTTTTCCTTCTATTAAATGATTGTTTCAACATTTATTTCACTCCGTTCGTGGTGTTCAAATTAATAACATGTTAAAGTATGGAGAATTTCAATAAATCTCTGATTTTAACAAGTCGCTTATTATGGACATTATAAGCACCCAGTCCAAAATGGAGATTTGTTGAAATATTTTCTAAATAATTTTTTC
>Ga0187851_10002697_pt1 | contig 15493 bp, 9 predicted proteins | sample June2016WEW_6_10_FD_132997 | JGI IMG/M metagenome (GOLD analysis project Ga0187851, IMG submission 132997) | Peatland microbial communities from SPRUCE experiment site at the Marcell Experimental Forest, Minnesota, USA - June2016WEW_6_10 | ecosystem: Environmental > Terrestrial > Soil > Wetlands...
CATCATAGCGCCGAGTGCGACGAAAGTTTCGGCCTTCTGTCTTCTGACTTCTGACTTCTGACTTCTGCTTTTGTGTTAGATTCGTGAAGTCCCCACCATGCACGCAATCATCGAAGCCCGCAAAGTCGAGAAATCCTACGGCGCGGAAGGCGATGGGCTGATTCAAGTCATAGCGCCCATGGATCTGGCCATTTATCCGGGCGAGATTCTGGCCGTGCTGGGGCCATCGGGCAGCGGTAAATCCACGTTGTTACGCATGTTGACGGGCCTGGCGCGGCCCACCGGCGGAGAGGTCATCCACCATGGGCATGAAGTGGGTGGCCCTTGCGAGAATGTTTCGATTGTGTTTCAAAGTTTCGCGCTGTTCCCGTGGCTGACGGTGCTTGAGAATGTCGCGGCGCCGCTGAAGGCGCGCGGCGTGCCCGCGGCCGAGCGGACCGAACGCAGCACCAAGATTCTGGACACGGTGGGCCTGGACGGTTTCGAAAACGCGTATCCCAAGGAGCTTTCGGGAGGCATGAAACAGCGCGTAGGCTTCGCGCGCGCGCTGGTCGTCGAGCCCGAGGTGCTGTTCATGGATGAGCCATTCTCCGCTCTCGATGTGCTCACCGCCGAGAACCTGCGCGGCGAGCTGCTGGAGCTTTGGCAGAGCCACAAAATGCCCACGCGCGCGGTCTTCGTGGTTACGCACAATATCGAGGAAGCCGTGCTGCTGGCCGACCGCATCATCGTGCTGGGCAAGAATCCGGCCACCATCCGGACCGACTTCCAAGTGGCGCTGGAGCGCCCGCGCGACCGAAAGGATGCGCGCTTCACCAATCTGGTCGACTACATCTACCGCGTCCTGACGCGGCCCGATCTGCCGCCGGCGCTGCAGCCGGTACCCGCGATGGCCCCCCGCGCCAAGCCCAGGTATCAGATGCTGCCGCATGCGCGGCGCGGCGCGATCGCCGGTTTACTCGAAATGCTGGCGGACCACAACGGGCGCGACGATATGTACCGGCTGGCCGCGGCGCTGTCGTTTGAGATCGACGATTTGTTGCCGGTGGTGGACGGCGCCGTGATGTTGGGGTTTGCCAAGCTGGAAGAGGGCGACGTCGAAATCACCGCGGCGGGCCGCGCGTTTGCCGAAGCCGACATTTTGCGGCGGAAAGAGCTGTTCCGCGCCGCCGCGCTTGAAAACATCGCGCTCATCCGCGAGATCACCCGGTCGCTCGAAGCCCGCGCCGACCACACCCTGCCGGATGGAGTGTTCGAAGACCTGCTCGATGAACACTTCAGCGAGGAGGAAGCCAAGTCGCAGCTCGAAACGGCCATCGGGTGGGGCCGCTACGCGGAGCTGTTCGATCACGACTCCGACACGCGCCGGTTCTTCCTTCCGGAAGAGGCGTCCGCGGCGCCGCAGCCCGAGGCGGCTTCGCATTGACATTACGGCCCGTACTTTCCCGCGCCGTGATCGGCGAGCGCACCTGGTCCGCGCTGCTGGACCTGGTGGTCTTCGCCGCGGTGCTGGCGGGAATGTATGGCTTGCTGGTGATGACGCGTTATTGGTTTGGCGCCATGACACCGGCGGCGGAGATCTCCCGTTCGCCGCGCGCCCTGCCGATCTATGCGTTTTACTCCGTGGTGCGCATCTCTGTCGCCTACCTGCTGAGCCTGCTCTTCGCCCTGGTTTACGGCTACATCGCGGCGTACAACAAACGGCTGGAAGGCTTGATGGTGGCCGTGCTCGACGTGCTGCAATCCATTCCCGTGCTGAGCTTCCTGCCGGGCGTGATGCTGGCCATGGTGGCGCTGTTCCCCACGCGCCAGATCGGGGTGGAATTCGGCGCGATCCTGCTGATCTTCACCGGCCAGGTGTGGAACATGGCTTTCAGCTTCTATGCGTCGCTGAAGTCCATCCCGCGCGAGCTGCGGGAGGCCGCCCGCATTTACGGCTTCGGCAAGTGGCAACGGTTCGTGGAACTGGAGCTGCCCTATGGCGCGATCGGCCTGGTGTGGAACTCCATGGTGTCGGTGGCGGGCGGCTGGTTCTTCCTGATGGCGTGCGAAATGTTCGTGCTGGGCAAGCGCGATTTCCGGCTGCCGGGATTGGGCTCGTACCTGCAGACCGCCGCCAGCGCCGGCGACACGTCCGCCATCTTCTGGGGCTTGGGCACCATGGTTGGCGTGATCCTGCTGATCGATCAACTGGTGTGGCGGCCGGCTATCGCCTGGTCGGACAAGTTCAAGTTCGAGCAGGTGGAAAGCGGCTCGCAGCCGACTTCGGCGGTGCTGAATCTGTTGCGCCGGTCGAACCTGCTGGAGCGCTTCCGCATGGCCGTAATGGCGCCGCTGGCCGAGCGCCTCAGCCTGCGCGCGGCACGGCACCCGGATGTCGCGGAGACGCCTCAGCCGACGGCGCATTGGAAGATGGTAGTGGGTATGGTGGTGGGCGCTTTGCTGGGCGGCGCGATCCTCTATTCGCTGTTCAAAGCGGCGATGACGCTGAAGACGCTAACCTCCCCGGAGCTGATTTCCACGCTGCAGGGCGCGGGGGCCACGTGGGCGCGGGTGATTGTCTCGCTGTTGATTGCGGCTGCCTGGACCATACCGGCCGGCGTGGCCATCGGCTTCAACCCCAAGCTGGCGCGCTTCGCGCAGCCGTTCGCGCAACTGGCCGCGTCGGTCCCGGCTACGGCGCTGTTCCCGGTGCTGCTGCTGGCGTTGATCCGTATGGGCGGCGGATTGGGCGTCGGATCGATCCTGCTGATGCTGCTCGGCACGCAATGGTATGTGCTGTTCAACGTGATCGCGGGCGCCATGGCGATCCCCACGGATCTACGCGAAGTGGCCGATGTGTTTCATTTCGGGCAGTGGGCACGCTGGCGTACGGTGATCCTGCCGGGCATTTTCCCGTACTTGGTCACGGGGATGGTGACGGCGTCGGGCGGCGCGTGGAATGCCAGCATCGTTGCGGAGTATTTCCACTTCAAAGGCCAGACGCTGCAGACCGTCGGGCTGGGAGCGCAGATCAGCTCGGCGACGGATTCCGGCAACTGGGACTTGCTGCTGCTTTCGACCATCGTGATGGCGGCGCTGGTGGTGGCCGTGAACCGGTCGCTGTGGCGTCCGCTCTACCGTCTGGCGCAGACGCGCTACAAGCTGGAGGGGTGAGGTGGGACAGGCTTTAGCCTGTCAAATGCCGACGCGGAGACGTGGCGAGGGGCGACGCGGGAGATTCCTCTACATTGGCGCCGGCCGCGACGTGGGCGCGCGTGCGATCTGCGCTGAGGTCACGGACGCACGGTCAGATCCGCCGTCTTGGTGACGCTACCGGAAGCTGCGATGATAGTCACATCGGTCGAACTGGTCACTGCGGTCGTGGTAATGCTGAACGTCGCGGACGCATCTCCCTCCGGGACGGTAACAGTCGCTGGAACCGCGGCGACTGAGGCGTTATTGCTGCTCAGCCCCACGACGATGCCCCCCACCGGAGCCACGCCGTTCAACCTGACCGTGTTGTTCGTGGTGGTTATCCCCCCCGTTACGGTTGTGGGGTGTAGGGCGAGCGACGCCAACGCCGGCGGCTTCACCACCAGCCCGCCGGCCACCGTGCCGCCATTGTAAGTCGCGTGAATGGGGACGGTGGTCTTGACCGAAACCGCGGTAGTCGAGATCGGGAACGTCGCGGAGGTGGTCCCTGCGCCGACAGTCACGGAGGCGGGGACTGACGCCGCCGCATTCAGGCTGGCCAACGTGACGGTCACGTCCGCAGCCGGCGCCGTGTTCAAGGTGACTGTGCCGGTAGTTGACGCGCCTCCCGTGACGCTGGCTGGCGAAGCCGACACGCCCGTTAGCCACAAACCGCCCGCCGGGTTGACCGTGACGCTGGCGCTGGCCGACCTGCCGTTGGCCGCGGCGGTTATCACAGCGGCGGTGGGCACTCCTACCGTCCCGCCAACGATGGTGAACTGGACGGATGTTTTTCCGGCGGGCACGGTGACCTGCGCCTGGACTGCCGCAACCTTCGCGTGGCTCGAAGTGAGAGTAACCACGGTGCTGCTGGGCGCGGCCGCCGCGAGGGTGACTGTCCCCTTTACTTTGGTGCCGCCCACGACCGGCGTGGGCGCCGATACGCTGCTGACCGGTGGCAGCCAAAACGGATTGACGGCCGCCACTACGGTGGCGTCCGCGCGGCCATAGAGAATCGTCGAGCCATCCGGCGAGTAAGTCAGCGAAAAAAGGTTATACCCGGCGCTGCCCGCGGGCGAGCCGCCGGTCTCCTGGTCGTAACTCTGCACCACGCTGCCGTCGGAAATCTGCCAGATGCGAAGGACGCCGTCGTCGCCGCCCGCGGTCAGGTAGCCACCATCGAGCGAGAAGCCCATGGTCCGGATCTGGCCTGTGGAGCCGGCCAGCGTAGTGGAATAGGAGCCGTCGATCTTCCAAACGTATACCGGCGGAGGATTGCCGCTATTGTATCCGCCTGCCGCCACCATCGTGGAATCCGCCGACCAGGCGAACGCGTTCGCGTTGCCCGCCGATATTGTCAGGGTATACTTCGGCGGCGTCCCGGCCAATGTCATGTCCTGAACCCTGTAAACATACACAGCCGCATTGCCGATCACCGCCAGGTACTGGCCATCCGGCGAAAACCTCGAGCAGTTGGATAGAACATAGCCGGTGCCCTGTCCGACCTTCGATCCGTCGGCGAACAGATACAAGCTTGCGCCGCTCGACAGATACTTTCCGTCGGGCGACAAATCGGCGCATCCTATTCCCGCGAATGTTTGCTGGGGAGCCGGGTTGCCGATCTGGTAAACATTCGTCTGCGTCTCTCCGACATCCACCACCAGGGACTGGCCATCCGGCGTGAAATGCACGGAGTAGACACCGGGGGCCTGTCCGCTGCCGTTGTATGCAACGAGCGACTGTACCAGGTTGCCCGTCGCAATATCGTAGACGTTGACGACGCCATCCGTTGCGGAAAACGAGGCCGAACCTGTTACGGCTAGAGTCCCATCGGGCGAAAAAGCCACGCCTTCCACCAGGCCCCAATCTACCGTAATGTTTCGCTCGAAAGCGACTGCGCCGTCTTGCGGGTTCCATAACTGGATCTGAGTGCTGAGCGCGAGCGCAAGAGTACTATTGTCCGGAGTGTACGTGAGATAGCCAAGGTATGTCGTGCCGCTTGGATCCTGTGGGTTACCCGCCTCGATCGTCGTGTAGGGTGAGGTCGCCGTTGGATGGTATAACAACACCGGATCGGGCGAGACCGTCTCGCTTTCGCCGTGCGCAAGATCGCCGGTTGACGTGAACGCGGTGTAGGCGGAGTATGCTGTGGATGGGAAGTTCAACGCGGGGGACGGCTGGCACCCCGGAGGGAGCCCCGGGCAGGCGGTCGAAACGGCCCAAAGAGCGCTCCGCGTGGCGATGAATTGCCCGTCGCGCGACCAGAATAGATACCCGCTGCCGCAAGTTAGCTCCCCGAAACTGCGATACGTGCCATCTCCTGGGACCGGTGAAATTGTCAGATAACCGCTTTGTGAGGTACAAATGGCGAGGCTGTTGCCATCCGGCGAAAAACTCGGCGCTGCGAAGGATTGGAGGTAAGTGGGGGATTGCGGGATTTGCGATTTCTGCGTACCGTCGGCGGCGTTGAGAATGTGGACGATGCCATCGGCCGTGCCGGCGGCTATCTGGCTGCCGTCGGGCGAGAAGCTCAGCCCGCCGGTGACGGCCAGCGGTATGCTCCAGACCGGCGGCGCACCCGCATCGTCGGTGCGGACCAGTTGAGTGGTCCCGCCGCTCGGGGTGGGACCGGTGGCCACCACGAACTGGGCGTCATTGCTAATCGCGGTGTTGCCTGGCGGGAAGAGCTGTGTAAAGGGTGAGCGGATCGTGCGCAACAACATCCCGTCGGAGGCGCGCCAGATCTTAACGGTTTCCCCGACGCTGACCAGCGTTTGGCCGTCGGGAGAATACCCGAGCTGATAGATTCCGCCTGAGTGTCCCCCTCGCATCCAGGCGATGTCGGGCCGCTGCGCCGAACACGAAACAACCAGGAGTACTGGAAAGATCAGTATGCGGGTCTGCCTTGAGAATACCTGTAAGGCCGATTTGACTTCATGAGCAATTTCGCGAAACATTGCAGATTTCCCCTCCTCCGGAGTCGAACCTGGATCGCAATCTTCGCAAATCGGTGCTCGACCGCACAAGACAACAGCTCAGCGTTTACCGTAAACGGCCAGCAAAAACAGCGACTTACGTTCGCGGGGCGGCCTGGTGAATCGCGACAGCGGCGAGCATCGGCAAGCCTTGCATGGCGCCATTCCCGTCACTTTTCCGCTATACTTGCAAGAACCGTTGGGTGAGTCCTTGGAGTCCAGGTCTATCGACAGGTCGGTATCCGTGTGCTCGCGAGAGGACGTACTCGCGGCGCTGAGAGCCATCCTCTCCACCGGCGAACTGGCCCGTTCGGAGTCGATTTCCCGGCTCCTGGATTACGTCGTTACGAACACGCTGGAAGGCCGGGAGAACGACCTGAAGGAGTACAACCTGGGCGTCGACGTGTTTCTGCGCGGCCAGGACTTCGATCCCCGGTTGGACAACATCGTCCGGGTACAAGCCCGGAAACTGCGGCAGCGGCTGGCGGCTTATTATGCTACGCCGCGAACCGGGGTACGCATCGAACTGCCCACCGGATCTTATGTGCCGGTGTTTCGACCGATTGAGGCTGCTCCGAACGGCGCCGGACCAGTCGAGGATGAGAGCCAGCCGGCGCGTGGCCATGATTCCCGAGGCGGTTATTGGGTGACGGTAGGCGCAGTGGCAGTGGCTGGCTTTCTGGCAGGCTTTGTCTGCGCCAACCGGCTGGCAAAGCCGCCGGCGGATCTTGGCGCCTCGCTCCGCGTTCCCGTTCTGCTCATCCCGGTGGTCGCCGCGGGCGGCGATCCGGAGGAGGTGCGGGCAGCCACTTTGGTATTCCAACTCGCGCGTGCGCGGCTTTCCCGCATGGCGGGTCTGCGGGTTGCGGATGCCCGGCCGGCGCTGGGGTTTACGATTGAGGGTTCCGCGCGACGAACGGGCAACCGCATTGCGCTCACGCTCAGTTTGTTGGGAGATCGGGTAGAGCGCGGCCGCGGTTTGCGATGTTCCGTCACGGCGCAGGATAACGTGGCGGAGGCGGAAGCTCTGGCCGGGAGGCTGGTGGACCGAATGCTGGTGCATGTGCGCGATCTCGTGGAAGGGAATCCGCGCAGCGGTCCCCAGTGGGGCGCCGCCGCTGCTGACTTCGATGCGGCCGCTCAGTTTGCGGCGGAGGGCACGGTGGCCTCCAGCGGGGCGTGGTCCTACGGTTGGGAGCGACAGTTGGGCGGTCCGTTTCGCCGCTACAGCCGGCCTTTCCACGTAAAGTACTGGGGTGTCGGCACGACGGGCTGGTCCGACAGCGGTGAAGGACCGCAAAACGGACACCATTGTTGCCCGTACGTGGCCAAGAACACATCCGGCCAGGACCTGCAGGAGCAAATCATTGCAATCCCAGCCAACCAGTTGTGGTTCCATCCGGGAGACGACGGCGAGTTCAGCGTCGTGCGTTGGCAGGGTAAAGCGATGGGCCGGTACACGATTGAGGCGCGCTTCTCAGCGCTCACCTTTACTTCGACCGACGTGCATCTTCTGCATAATGACGCGCCGCTCATGGATGGCGTGATAGACGGGCGCGGAGTGTGGCACGATGTTCTCATTCGCAACCTCACCTGCGGACCGAATGACGCCATCGATTTCGCCGTAGGCGTCGGGGCCGACCGGGACAACCAACTCGATATCACCGGGCTGGACGCCCGGATCGCCTCCATGCGGTCGGGGCCATAAGATGTGAGGCGTGGGGCAGGCTCTCAGCCTGCGGCGGCCTCTCAGGCCGCCTCTTAGTTAGGTTGCGGCCGCGCTGCTCTCTGATGCAATGGATCATGTCCAAGTACCAGTACCAGTACAAAAAACTGCTGGCTATTGGACCACTGCATTGCAGCCGCTCACGACCGCGTGGTACCTTCAGCGCGTTACAGCATTTTCGCCGATCCAACCCAAAAAGGATGAATTTACGCATGCATAAAGCTCGTTTCAACGTCTTCGCTCTGCTCGCGATTGCCCTGGTTGTGGCACTTCCGCTGGCGGCTCAAGACAATACCGATATTCTAAAAGAACACTCGTATCCTCCACTCCACCGAATCATCGTCCCGGACGCCTCGCCGGACGCCGGTCCCACAGGGACCTTCCCCGGCAAGATGAAGGCGGCCTATGGCTTCAACAAGATCGCGAGATACGGTGGCGGCCAGGTGATCGCCATAGTGGACGCTTACGACGACCCCAACGCGGAAGCGGACCTGGGCACCTTCAACACCGAGTTCAAGTTGCCGGCTTGCACCACCGCGAATGGCTGTTTCAAGAAGATCATGGCGGCTGGCACACCCGCGGACACTTCCGGCTGGACCAACGAAATCGCTATTGATATCCAATGGGCGCACGCCATTGCCCCAGGCGCCAAGATCATCCTGGTGGAAGCCAAAAGCTCCAGCAACGCCGACTTGTATGCCGCAGTGGACTTAGCGGTGGCAAACGGCGCTACGGTGGTCTCCATGAGTTGGAGCGGTGGTGAACTGGCCAACGAAACAACCGCTGATTCCCACTTCGAAACCACCGGCGTCACATTCGTCGCCGCTTCCGGCGATAGCGGCCACGGCGTCGGCTATCCGGCGGCCTCCCCATTCGTGGTCGGCGTGGGAGGTACCACCCTCACGGTTTCGTCGACCGGAGTCTGGACTAGCGAGACCGCCTGGAGCGGCAGCAGCGGCGGGGAGAGCAAGTACGAGACCGAGCCGAGCTATCAAGCCACGGCACAGACCAGCGGCAAGCGCGGTATTCCGGACGTCGCCTATGACGGCAACCCCAACACGGGCGTTCCGTCTTACAACAGCTACAATTGCGGCAGCGCCTGCTACACCGGCTGGAGTCAGTGGGGCGGCACCAGCATCGGCACTCCCCAGTGGGCGGCTCTGTTCGCCATCGCCAATTCCGGGCGTGTGGCGGCGGGTAAGAAGAACCTCAACCAACCGCAGATTCTGCTGTATCCGGATGCCGAAGCCGATTACCACGACATCACGTCCGGCACGAATGGTAGTTGCGGCGCGCAGTGCACCGCCGGTATCGGCTACGACTTCGTTACCGGACTGGGATCCCCGCAGGCCAATCTGCTGATTCCGGCGCTGATCGCGGCTCCGTAACAAATGGAGGGCGGCCAATCTTGGCCGCAGCCGGCTTTCTAGCCGGCTCTGGCCGCCTGAAAGGCCGCGTGCCGGCAGGATTGCCCGCCCTCCACTCGACTACTGAAACATTGCCGTTACCACATTGGACACCGAACCGGAAACTGAAACCGTTATGTTGGCAGTCCCGCTGCCAGCCAAAGTCGCTGGCAGCAAGACGTTCACCTGGTCCTCCCCGATAAAGCCGGGCGCCGGGCCGGCATAGGCCGCAGCCAGTGTCTGGTTTCCTACCATCACAATCACGTCGGAAAGCGAGGCGCGATTCTGAATGCCCGTGCCCCACAATTCCAGCGCGGTTTCGCCGGAGCTGACATCCAGAGGAACGGGCGTGCAGTGTCCAGCCACGCAATCGGCAATGAGCATCGACTGCTGACCATTGGGTCCGTTGGTGACCAGATAGGCCGCCGCCACTCCCGTGCCGCTTTCGTCCGCCGTGAACAGGCCCGGCGCCACCGGGTTCAACACCACGGGACTGCTGACAGCCACGGAAGGAGTGGTGATAGTAATCACCGCCGGACCCAGATTGGCGCTCTCCGGGATTTCCGCATTGATCTGCGAGGCGCTCGCGAAGAACAAGGGCAGCGGGGTCGCGACGCCGTTGGCATCGGTAACGGTAGCACTCGCCCCGGCCAGACTAGTGGGCAGCGGCAAGCCCGGCGGGGCCACCGCCGTCGTGGCAGCCAGGCTGGCGCCGTAGATGCTCACAATGGAGCCAGGCGCCACCGGCGCCATGCCGCTGGCGGCTGAGACCGTTGCCGCATTAACCGGCTTGATGGCGGCGGCGTACCATTGCCCCAGGGAACTCGTAGTTCCGTTGGCCATTGCGGTGGACTCCGCTTTGGTCTCCGCGGCGGTCAGGTCGGTCCCGCTTAAGCCGGAGGTCTGGTTGTAGTCCAGGTAGGCGAAGAATATCTCGCTCTCGAAGGGAGACACGTATAAGAGCTGCTTCCAATATGCCAGGCCGATCATTTCGCCAAGGAACTCGGCATCCTGCGTCGCTCCGAAGCTGTAAGCGTTGTAGGGTTCGGCGGTGGCCAGCGTATTGATAATGCCGAATTCCGTGGGCGCCTTCATTTGGGCATCGGTCAGCTTGTGGTCCCACGCCTCCGAGATGGCCGCGCGTTTGCCTGCCGCGATGGCCATATCCAGGTACGTCTGGCCTGTGTTCAGAAGGCCGAGATTGACGGAAAAAGTGTGCATGTCGAAGTAGTCTATGCCGGTGGACAGCAGGGCTTGGACGTAGTCCGGCCCGTTCTGCTGCCAAGCGCCGCAGCCGGCGCCGACGAGCGGCTTGCCGTTGATTCCGGCGCCGCGCATCTGGGCGACCATGGTGGAGATCTCGGTGGCCCACTGCTGCGGCGTGTATTCGGCCGACAGGCCGATCAGCGCGGATTCGGTATCCGGCTCGGAGCCCAGATTCAGCCAGTCGGGCTGGAGTAGCTGCGCGACATTCTGCGCGTTCTGCGCGCGCCCGGCGTTGAACTCCGATGTGTTCAGCGATTTGTAGTAGTCATTCAGCGGCAGATCCGTGGCATAGGCGGGGAACACCACGAAAGACTCGATCAGCACCTTCATGTTGCGCTGGCGGGCTTGCGCCATCACGTTCTGATAGAAGGTCAGGACCTGGGCATAGTCTTGCGGGTTATTGTTCTCGAATGAATAGAACGGCTGGTAAAGGATCGGAAACGAAACGGCGACGGTGACGAATTGCACACCCAGCCTGGCCAAGCCGTCCAACTCCATCTCCACCTTACTCAAGGCGTCGGGCGCCAGGAGGGCCGTGATACCGATATTATCGTTGGCCGCCAGCAGTTCGGTGCCGAACACCGCCGGCGATTTAGCGCCGCTCCACTGGGAACTGAGGGTGGCATTGTAAGAACTCAGGTAGCCTTGCATCTCCGTACACGCCGTAGAGAAAGCTGGCGGAGCCGACGAACACTGTGCCGCCGCACGGTTGGCGACGCATAGCGAGATCAAGAACAGGCAGCAGAGGTTTTTCATGAAAGCTTGAACACCATTTCAACCCAAAGGTCGCGCTGGATGCCTTGCGGTTTCTTATCGTGCTCCGCTGTCGTACAAATCCTCGGCCGCTTACGCTTTGCTTACGCCCCGATAACGGCACGTTTTGGCCTCGCATGTCGATATGCTATGTAGAGATGACTCAGCCTGCGGACACTTCGTGGCACGGACGGCGGTGGGACCTGCCTCCCCTGATTCTGCACCCGTTCGACCGCGGCCTGGATGCAGCCGCGTCCTTAGACAGCATCAAGCTGGCGTTGTATCTCGGCGGCATGGGCGAGCCCGGCTTGGAGAAGGAGCCCTTACTGCGGGCCAGATACACTGAATTTCGCATGCTCGCCCTGGTGGGCAAGGACGTCATGCGCTGGATCGCACAGTGCGTGGATTTCGCTGGTCGCGACGAAACGCTGGCCAACGCAGGCATCCGGCCGCAGAGTTTCGCGGATTTCCTGGTGCATCGCACGCCGCCCGCGGTAGCTGCGCGCTTCGAGAGTTGGGGCGTCACCGACTATCGCCGGATTGTCTCGCGGGCCATCGGCGTCAATGCCGTGTTCCCAACTCCGCCGGATTTCGGCGTGATTTCCACCGAATTTCTGGAAGATTACTACGCTTACGCCGATAGTCTGTTCGCCTGCTATCAGGGCCTCACGCCGTTTACCCGGCTGGAACTCGCCTCGTTCAGCTTCGCGCTCTACACTTCGGACGAATACCTGAGCACGCTGGCATGCGCTCCGGGCGACGAACTCGGTTGATCCGCAACCTGGAGGGCGGACTTCAGTCCGCGCGGGGCTTTAGCCCCGCGACGGCCGCCCTCCAGGGCCGATGTCCCGCAAACTGACCCACTACCGAATTTGCGCGCACCACTTGAAACGTTTGGACGTTTCATCCCACTACCCAACGTACGTCATTCGTGAGCGTGGTGGGCGGAGGATCCGCGAAAGATGAAGATGGAACCGGGGAACCGTTTGTTTCGGAAGCGTTTGCATGTGGAGATCCAGCGAATCCTGCGCTTGCTGGAGCGCACCAGGGGGACGCGCCGCCAGGTTCGCTTGCTGGTGGCGATGGAGACTGGCACACCGCGCCGAAAAACGGCCAGGCCATTCCGTGCGCGCAGACCGGGTGCTTAACCGTTCTGGGGATTCTGATTGACAGAAACCGCTTACTGACGTGCGCGGCTCAGTAAACCTCGCGAAATCAACGCGACTATTGCCGAGCCGCGACCGTAAGGGGTGCTGCATGGCCCTGCTGGCCACCAAAAGTAAAGAAGACGCACGGAGCAGTGGGGCGGGCGCCCTCGCCCGCGGACCGGCGCCCTCGCCGGTCCACCGGCCCCAGGCCGGCAGGGGTTCGCGTCCTCAACGAAGCGGTTTCCCCCAAACGGTTAACCACCCGCGCAGACCTGGCCGCTGAAGCGCACGCCGCGTTAGACGTTACAATCGAACGGTGTCCTCGATCACTCCCGATGGCGTCCGCGCCGCCGCTGCCCGCATACGGCCGCTGGCCCGCCGCACGCCGGTGCTCACCTCATCCGATTTCGACGCCGCCGCAAAAGCGCGCGTCTTCTTCAAATGCGAGAACCTGCAGACGGGCGGCGCATTCAAGATCCGCGGGGCATCCAACCTGATCCTGTCCCTCGCGCCCGCCGATCTGTCGCGCGGCGTGGTGGCTTTTTCCTCCGGGAATCACGCCATTGCGGTGGCCATTGCGGCCCGCCATGCGGGAGCTGCCGCCACCATCGTGATGCCCGCCGACGCGCCGCGGTCGAAGCTCGATACCGCGCGCGCGCACGGCGCTCGCATCGTGCCCTACGATCGTTTGCGGGAAAGCCGCGAGGCCATCGCGGCCCGTATTCTCGAAGAGTCCGGCGGTACGCTGGTGCCGCCCTTCGATCATCCGATGATCATGGCGGGGCAGGGAACCGCGGCGCTGGAATTACTGGAAGACTGGCCGGACCTGGATGCCCTGATCGCGCCAGTTGGCGGCGGCGGGTTGCTCTCGGGCTGCGCCACTATCGCTAAGGACATGCGCCCTTCGATCCGCCTGTTCGGCGTCGAACCGGCCGACGGGAACGACACATTTCTCTCGTTCCAGGCCGGCGAGCGCCGCTCCATCCCGCTGCCCCAGACCATCGCCGATGGCCTGCGCGCTCCGCAGCCCGGCGCACTGACTTTTCCCATCATTCGCCAGTTGGTCGAGCAGATTGTGCTGGTCACCGACGATGAAATCCGCGCGGCGGTCACGTTCCTGCTCGCGCGGCTCAAGATCCTGGTGGAACCCAGCGGCGCCGTGGGCGCGGCCGCCCTGCTGTTTGGCAAACTGCCGGACGGCATCGGCAGGGTGGGCGTCATCCTTTCGGGAGGTAACATGGATCTCGATCAATTGGACGCCGGCACCTTTTCCCATCCGATGCCGTAGGTGCGCGGCCGGGGTATACTCGCTATATGCTGTCGATACCCGGAAAATCTGCGTTCGCGATACTGTTGCTGTGCTCGCCCGCAATCGTGCCGGCGCAGCAGATCGCCATCGGTCAATACCCGCTGCCCGATGACTATGGCAACGCGTTGGGGATCGCAGCCGGGTCCGACGGTGCGCTGTGGTTCACCGAATACGGCGGCAACAAGATCGGGCGGATCACCACCGCCGGAGCGATCACCCTGTTTCCCGTGCCCACCGCGGGCAGCAGCCCGTCGGCGATTACCGCTGGGCCGGATGGCGCGTTGTGGTTTATCGAAGCCACCGGCAACAAGATCGGGCGGATCACCACTGCCGGAACGATCGCCGAATACCCCGTGCCCACCGCCAATAGTGGTCTGTTTGGGATCACGGCGGGGCGGGATGGCGCGCTGTGGTTCACGGAATCGGACGTCACCCAGCTCGGGCGCATTACCACTGCCGGGGTGATTACGGAGTACCCGCTGCAACCCCAAACCGGTGTCGGGGCGATCACCACGGGTCCGGATGGCGCCATTTGGTTTATGCATAACGAAAAGATCGTGCGCATGACCACGCCCGGATCCTTCACCGAATACCCAGGACGGGGTATAGTCACAACAATCGCGGCGGGACCCGATGGCGCGCTGTGGCTTGGTCTCGACAGTTGCCAGATCGAACGGATCACCACCGCCGGGGTGACCACGACGTATCCCCTGCCTCGCTGCACCCAAATCAATGGGATTGCAGCGGGGGCGGATGGCGCGATGTGGTTCACCGAAGCGGTTGGCAACCTCGGGCGCGTCACCACCGCAGGCGCGTTTACCTTCTACCCATCGCCGGGGGGACCGGGCGGGATCACGGCGGGGCCGGACGGCGAATTGTGGTTTACCGAGCAGGGCGCCCGCAACATCGAGGAGGCGTTCTTCGTGACTGCGGACCTTACCGCAAGCCCGGCGAGCGGCTTCTATCGGACGGAGCACACCTTTACGGGAAGCGGGTTCGCACCCAACGAAACCGTCCGAATTTATGTGAGTGGCGTGGGATCGGCCGTGCTGGCCACCGCCACTACGGATGCGAGTGGCTCGTTCACGGTCCCGGCTCGCGAGCCAGCGACGCCATTTGGTCCGCGGGTCTATGTGGGTGTGGGCGCGAGCAGCCACAAGCTGGGCGCGGCCAGTTTCACCGTCACGCCGAATCTAGTCTTCAATCCGGATTCCGGACCACCGGGCAGCAGTGTAACGGCCGAGGGCTATGGCTTCCCACCCTTTCGGCAGGTCGAGATTTATTGGGGCTCGCCTCGGACTCTGGTCGGCACCGCGATCGCCGATGTCAACGGTACTGTCAGCGGGAGCGCGGCCCTGACGTTCACGGTTCCAACGGGCGCCGCGGCTGGCGATAACACAATACTAGGGACTTGGGTTTGTAGCACGTGGCCGTCTACTTGTCCCAGCGACTCGGGCTTCGGCTACTTTACCGTGGAGTGACCGATTTGACCCAATCCCACGCATTGCGGTATCCTGTGGGTTACGAATCTCCTGTAAGGATCAGTCTGTTTCCAGATGGCCAATCATTTTTCCGCGCTCAAGCGCGTACGGCAAGACGAAAAGCGCACCGAGTTCAACCGGCAGAATAAGTCTCGCCTGCGTCACCAGATCCGCGCCATACGGCGCGCCATCACTTCGAAAGACGCCAAGGCGGCTGCCGAACTGCTGCCCGCGACCTTCTCCCTCATCGACCGC
>Ga0187851_10002699_pt1 | contig 15482 bp, 10 predicted proteins | sample June2016WEW_6_10_FD_132997 | JGI IMG/M metagenome (GOLD analysis project Ga0187851, IMG submission 132997) | Peatland microbial communities from SPRUCE experiment site at the Marcell Experimental Forest, Minnesota, USA - June2016WEW_6_10 | ecosystem: Environmental > Terrestrial > Soil >...
GACTCCCCTTCGCGCTGGGAAGAGGCGTAGTGGCAGACTAGATAAGGCGCAACCTAGAGGTCAAGTGAAATAATCTGAAACGAGGATGGTCCATCTCTTCCCCTGCGCGCTTTTTGAGATGTGACCACGATCCTTCCAATCTTGTTTGAGGAGATCTGCGTTTCAATGCCTAGGCTAAACTGTTTCCCTGCGGTCGTTGTTGCCCTTCAGGTTCTTTCTGGCGGCGTTGCTTGCACACAGCAGCAAGCTTCTTCCGATGCGACGGAGGACTTTGTCCGCGCTCACTACACCAAGTATGAATACCGCATTCCCATGCGCGACGGTGTGCGCCTGTTTACCGCCGTCTACGTCCCAAAGGCCTCGGCATTCCCCGAAGATGCCGGACCCTATCCCTTCCTGATGGACCGCACGCCTTATAACGTCGGGCCCTACGGCGAGGACCGTTATCCTGCCCACCTCGGGCCCTCTGATGAGTTCGAGAAAGGCGGCTATATTTTTGTTTACCAGGATGTGCGCGGACGATGGATGAGCGAAGGGGACTTCGTAGAGATGCGCCCGCATATCGATCAGAAGAAATCTCCAAAAGACGTCGACGATTCGTCGGATACCTACGACACGATCGAATTCCTGCTCAAGAATGTTGCCAACAACAACGGCAAAGTGGGTATCTGGGGCATTTCGTATCCGGGCTTCTACACGTCGGCTTCGATTATCGACTCGCATCCTGCCATCGCCGCGGCCAGCCCGCAGGCACCCATGACCGACCTCTTTCAGGGCGATGACTCGTACCACAATGGCGCCTTCATGCTCTCGGCTACGTTTGGTTTTTATGGCTCCTTCTTTTACCCGCAGCAGAATCCTGAAAGCGCTGAGCCTCCGGTGGCGTTCAAGTTCGGCACCCCCGACACCTACCAGTTTTATTTGAATGCGGGAAACATCGCGAACCTGGAAACGAAGGTACTCAAGGGCGCCAACCGGCTATTCGATGACCAGTTCGAGCACGATACCTATGACGACTTCTGGCAGTCGCGCGATCTATCTCGCCACATGAAGAATGTGAAGTGCGCGGTGATGGTGGTCGGCGGCTGGTATGACGCAGAGGATCTTGAGGGTCCCTACCGGACGTTCTACGCCATCCACAAGTTCAATCCCGAGACTCCCATCACGCTGGTGGAGGGTCCATGGGTTCACGGCGGCTGGGCGCGCAGCGACGGGAGTCATTTGGGCGACGTGCAATTCGGCGCCAACACGTCGAACTACTTTCGCGCGAATATCCAGTTCCCGTTCTTTGAGCACTATTTGAAAGGGAAGGGCAAGACGCTTCCCACGGCGCTGGTTTTTGAAACGGGGAGCAATGTCTGGCGGCCCTTTGACGAGTGGCCGCCCAAAGCTGCCACACCCAAAACGCTCTACTTCCACGTAGGTGGCCAGCTCAGCTTCGATCCTCCTGAGGAGTCGGCGAGCAAGGACGAGTACCGGAGCGACCCAAACCACCCCGTGCCGTTTGTTGGCTACACCACCGATACGGTTCCGCAGCGCTACATGGTCGACGATCAGCGCTTTGCGAGCTACCGGCCCGACGTAGTCACCTATGAGACCGATCCACTTGAAGAGGACCTGACTATTGCCGGCCCCATCTCGGTGCATCTCAAAGTTGCCAGTTCAGGAACCGACTCCGACTTTGACGTGAAACTGATCGATGTTTATCCCAACGACTACCCCAATCCCGACAGCGGGCTTACCGGCAATAAGCGAATTACCGGTGCGCCACCACTTCAGATGGGCGGGTATCAGCAACTTCTGCGAGGCGAGCCATTCCGCGCTAAATTCCGTTCCAGCTGGGAGAGACCTGAGCCACTCAAGCCCGGCCAAACCACCGCCATTGACTTCGCCATGCCGGACCTCGACCACACCTTCCGGCGGGGCCATCGCATCATGGTGCAGGTGCAAAGCTCGTGGTTTCCCGTGACCGATCGCAATCCGCAGACATTCATGGATATTCCCTTCGCCAAGCCGGGGGATTTTCGCATGGCGACGGAGCAGATTTTCCATCAGAAAGATGCGGCATCCGGACTGGAAGTGCTGGTTTTGTCTCGCCCGTAACCCGGATTCGATCTCCCGTTTCCTAGCTCAAACCTCTCATTCCATTTAGGTTTTTCTGATTAAGTGCGCAGGTAATTCATGTCTAGCACGAAAGTGTAATGGCATGGGTACCTGCGGCCGATGATGATAGTACCAAATCAATCAATAGCCTTCCCCTAGAAGGGCGCCCGCGTAATCGGCGAATCCGCACGATGAGATCGCTTGGAGTTCAGCGCGGAAAAACGTCGCGTCTATTAGCGCGCGATCTGGTGTGCCACGAACGTCTTGGAGCGTTGGCGCTCCCGCACCTGTCGCCTCCCCCAATTCACAGCTCGTTGAGCAGCCTTGGCGCCGCCTGCGCCGTTGTCTGCCTGAAAGGAAGGCTCTGCTCATGAAACTCACCGGGTTGGCTTCACTTCGCAGTTTCCTGATCGATGAACTCGGCCAGTCCGCGGCCGTTCTCCTGGTCACCGTTTCGACGATTATGGCGATGGCCGGCGCGTCGATCGAATCCGGTCATATTTACTACGCCTACCGGCTACTCCAAGCGTCGACGAATGCAGCCGCGCTGGCCGGGGCATACCAGATGCCCAATACGACCAATGCGGGAACTGCGGTAACGAAATATAGCGCTCAGACCGGGGACCTGAATGCGACCAGCTTGCTCACCAACGTAGTGGCAACGCCGACCTACCAGTGCCTGAGCACCCTGAGCACCACCTTCAATGTTCCTTGCGAGACGTCGACCGGTGCCACAGGCGGTTATAACGCCGTTCAAGTCGTGCAGACGGCGGCGGTTCCCTTGTGGTTCGGCGGGCTGGTCGGCTACAAGAGCGTGAATATCGCAGCCGCGGCCACTGCGGCGATGCGAGGCGGGACCAACACGCCGTGGAACATCGCCATCATCATGGACACCACAAGGTCCATGCAAGATCAAGACAGCGGGCTTCAGTGCAACAACACGCGGATCAATTGCGCAATCGCGGGCCTGCAGGTGTTGCTCAACGATTTGTATCCCTGCCAGCTGAACCAGACCTGCACCGCCAGCAGCGGCGTTACGCCGGTGGACACCGTGAGCCTGTTCGCGTTTCCCGCCATGACCTCAGCCACGGTGTCGAACGATTACATTTGTCCAACCAGCGATCCGACGATTGTGGCTTACACCATTCCCAACACCAGCCCGGCCTATACCAGTGGAGCGCCGGCCTCGAACCTGCAACTGCCTTCAGGCGACACGTACCAGATTCTTCCCTTCGTGTACAACTACGAAACGAGCGATAATTCCGCGACCTTGAACCAGGCAGCCCCGCTGGTGATCGCGGCCGGCGACTCGGGCGTCAGCGGCTGCTCGGGGCTGCAGGCGCCGGGCGGCGAGGGAACCTATTATGCGCAGGCGATTTACGCCGCGCAGGCGGCGCTGGCCACGCAGCAGGCGTCTTATCCCGGCTCAAAGAATGCGATCATCCTCCTCAGCGACGGGGATGCGACGGCCTGTGCCTCCAACGCCAACACATCGGCCGGCGCGTGCAACGCAAAATCCGAGATCGTGGCGACCGAAGGAACGCTCAATGGAACCGGGAGCAGCACAACCAACCCCAGCGGCTATCGGAGTTATACATACCCGTCCGCGCTGGGCGAGTGCGGGCAGGCGGTGCTGGCGGCGCAGTATGCAGCGACGCAGGGCACCACGGTTTACACCATCGGATACGGTGCCGAAACGTCCGGCGGTTGCCTAACGGATGCGACTTATAGCACCACGGTGACGACCAACGGCGGAAGCTGGAAACCCGGCGACCAGCCATGCGCGGCATTGGCGGCGATGGCCTCAGCCCAAATCAACTTCTACTCCGACGACGGCAGTGGATGCCAGGCTACGGCTCCCACTAATCAGGCCATCACCGCCTTGACAGCGATCTTTCGTGCCATTACTAACAATCTGACGACTCCACGGCTGGTTCCAAACGGCACAACATAGACAAAAAACGGTAACCTCTCATTCCGTATTGGCCGCTCGCTCGCGAGCGGCCTTTCTTTGCGGCTCATAGCCAGTGAGCGAAGTAACCAGAAACTGTATCACATTAGAAGATAAGCGGTTAGTACCGAGGACGATCGCGCATCCTCGTTCGCGGACCGCCAAAATACGCCTTCTTGATTTGATTACCTGAGTAATTCAGTACTAGCACGAAAGTGCAATAGTTCAGGTACTGTCGAACCAGGATCATGTAAGTTGCATCGCCAATTCCCCAGCGTTGCGCAAGTTGCGCGCTGATTGACGTTTTTTGCGCGAGGTCGAGCAAGACCATCTCGTGCCTGAATCTCTCCCGGGGCGGTTCCGGGCGAACTTCGCAGTTGGACATGGAAGTCCGCTCCATTCCGCTTCTAGGGCGTTGCATCGGGCGCTGTATGCGCCGGGTAAGTCAGCAACTTTGGTTCAGGTGAAAAAGGAGGGATTTGGCCATGAAACGACTCAATTGTTCGTCTGTGCGCAGATTCCTGAGAGATGAGCTTGGCCAGTCAGCCGCCGTCCTCATGGTCTCGGTCTCCACGGTGATGGGGCTCGCGGGAATGTCGATCGAAACCGGACATATTTACTACGCGTACCGGCTTTTGCAAGCGTCGACGAATGCGGCCGCGCTGGCCGGGGCATACCAGATGCCCAATACGACCAATGCGGGAAATGCGGTAACGAAATATAGCGCTCAGACCGGGGACCTGAATGCGACCAGTTTGCTCACTAGTGTCGTGGCTACGCCAACATACCAATGCCTGAGCACGATCAGCAACAATTTCAATGTCCCTTGCGAGACGTCGACCGGTGCCACAGGCGGTTATAACGCCGTTAAAGTGGTGCAGACGGCGGCGGTTCCCTTGTGGTTCGGCGGGCTGGTCGGCTACAAGAGCGTGAATATTGCAGCCGCGGCCACTGCGGCGATGCGAGGCGGGACCAACACACCGTGGAACATCGCCATCATCATGGACACCACCGCGTCAATGAATGACGAGGACAGCGGCCTTCAGTGCAACAACACGCAGATCAATTGCGCAATCGCGGGCCTGCAGGTGCTGCTCAACGATCTGTATCCCTGCCAGCTGAACCAGACCTGCACCGCCAGCAGCGGCGTTACGCCGGTGGACAGCGTGAGCCTGTTCGCGTTTCCCGCCATGACGTCAGGAACGGTGTCGAAGGACTACGTCTGCAACACCAGCGATCCGACGATCGTGGCTTACACCATTCCCAACACCAGCCCGGCCTATACCAGTGGAGCGCCGGCCTCGAACCTGATGCTGCCTTCAGGCGACACGTACCAGATTCTTCCCTTCGTATACAACTATGAAGCGAACGATAATTCCGCGACCTTGAACCAGGCAGCCCCGCTGGTGATCGCGGCCGGCGACTCGGGCGTCAGCGGCTGCTCGGGGCTGCAGGCGCCGGGCGGCGAGGGAACCTACTACGCGCAGGTGATTTACGCTGCGCAGGCGACGCTGGCCACGCAGCAGGCATCTTATCCCGGCTCAAAGAACGCGATCATCCTCCTCAGCGACGGAGATGCGACGGCCTGTGCCTCGAACGCCAACACATCGGCGGGCGCATGCGACAGCAAATCGCAAATCGTCGCCACGGAAGGCACTTTAAACGGAACGGGAACGCACACTACCAACCCGAGCGGCTATGAGAGTTACACATATCCGTCCGCGTTGGGCGAGTGCGGCCAGGCGGTGCTGGCGGCGCAGTATGCAGCAACGCAAGGCACCGCGGTCTACACGATTGGATACGGTGCCGAGACATCGGGCGGTTGCCTGTCGGATGCGACATACAGCACCACGGTGACGACCAACGGCGGAAGCTGGAAACCCGGCGACCAGCCATGCGCGGCATTGGCGGCGATGGCCTCAGCTCAAATCAACTTCTACTCCGACGACGGCAGTGGATGCCAGGCGACGGCTCCCACCAATCAAAGCATTACCGCGTTGACAGCGATCTTTCGTGCCATTACTAACAATATGACCACGCCGCGGCTTATTCCGAACGGGTCGTCATAAAGTGCTAAATGTATCTGAGAAGGAGCCGTCGGCAGTATTGGATGGCCGATCGAAAGGGGTTTCCGCCGTGCGCACCAGGTTGACTTTTGCGGTGGCTTTTACTGCTGTTCTTTTTTCAGGCTGTTCAGGCGGCCCCGGCTTCAACCCGGTTCAAACGGGATCAACCCCCTCCCCTGGGGTGGCTATCCACGGAGTCATCCATGGCGGCCAACAGGCGATTTCGGGTGCGCATGTCTATCTGCTTGCGGCCAACACAGCGGGCTATGGCAATACTTCGCTTTCACTGCTGACTGCTGGTGCAGGCCGGAGTGAGGACGGCAACGGCAACTACTATGTAACTTCGAATTCGTCCGGGGCATACAACATCACAGACGATTACAGCTGCCTGCCAAGCTCGAATACCCAAGTGTATTTGTACTCGATCGAAGGCGATCCCGGGCTGGGAGATGGAGCGAACGCGGCTGCGGGGCTGATGGCAGGCCTGGGTGCCTGCGGCTCGCTCTCATCGAACGAGATCATTGTTGTCAATGAGGTGACAACCGTAGCGACGGCGTATGCCCTGGCCGGCTTTGCAACGGGTGCCACTCAGGTTTCCAGCTCGAGCAGCGTGCTGGCCGCGACCGGCGTGCAAAACGCATTTGGTTCGATTAAGAACCTGGTATCGTTGAGCGGCAATGCTCTGCCCACTACGCCGGCAGGAAACGGCATACCGCCCGCGGAAGAGATCGACACACTGGCTGACATTCTGGCGGCGTGTATCAACTCCTCGGGGCCATTGTCGACGCCATGCAAGACATTGTTCGCCAACGCCATGAACGGCAGCACCGCGCCATCTGAGACGGCAACGGCGGCCATCAACATTGCCCACAACCCCGGAGCGAATATCGCAACGCTTCTTGGCCTGGTGACGCCCACCGCTCCCTTCCAGCCGGCCTTCACTGTCGCGAATGCGCCGAACGATTTCACGGTTGCAATTGCATATTCCGGGGGCGGCCTCGACGGGTCGGGGTTTGCGCCTGAAGGCATCGCCGTAGACGGATCGGGCGACGTCTGGGTGCCAAACTTCGACTCCAATTCGGTCAGCGAGTTCAAGTACGACGGGACAGTTCTTTCCGGCACGACCGGCTTTGTCGGAGCCGGGCTGGACGAACCGACCAGCGTGGCCATCGACATCTATGGCAACGCCTGGGTGGCAAACTTCCTGACCCCGACGCCGGGTCTGTGGAGCATCAGCGAATTCAATTCCAGCGGGGCTGGAGTATCGGGCCCTCCGGGGTATGAGGGAAGCGGCTTGAATGAGCCTTACGGGATTGCCATCGACAACCTGGATCACACCTGGGTGGCGAACACCGGCGGCAACAATCTGAGCGAATTCAACTCATCCGGCTCGCCCCTCTCGGGAAGCAAGGGCTACGCCGTGGGCTCTCTCGTAGGGCCTGCCGGCATCGCTGCCGATACCGCGGGCAATGTCTGGACGGTGGATTTCACCGGCTCCAATGGCCTGCTTGTCGAGAGCACCTCCGCCGGAGCGCAAACGCCTGATCCGAGTGGGTTCAGCGGAGGCGGATTGAACGCTCCATACGGAGTCGCAATCGATTCCGCTGGCAATGTCTGGGTGACGAACCAGAATGGCGGGAATAGCGGTGACGGCAGCCTGAGCGAGTTCAACTCCAGCGGGTCGCCCCAGTCCGGTTCCAACGGCTTTAGCGGCGGAGGAATCGACGGGCCATACGGACTTGCCATCGATGGCTTAGGCAATGTGTGGACGGCAAACAATTTTGCCTGGACGATCAGCGAGTTCAACTCGAGCGGCACGGCGATTACGGGAACCAATGGCTACTCCAGTACCTCGTTGCAAAAGCCGTACGGGATTGCCGTCGATCCGTCGGGCAATGTCTGGGTAGCATCGAACAGCAGCAGCTCCAGCTCACTGACCGAATTTGTCGGCGCCGCTGCGCCGGTGGTCACACCGCTCGCGGCAGGAGCCGAATACCAAGAACTGGCGACGCGACCTTAAAGAGAGTTTCGACTGGGTTGAAGGAATAAGTATCTATTGAAGGAGAAAGATATGGTTGGCCGTAGGTATTTTTTACTCGCGTTGATGCTGGTAACCGCGGCATTTCCACTCTTTGCGCAAGGGGGATGCATTGATTCCCCCGAAGATCCGACGATTGCGCTGGCTTTGGTGGGCGGAATCGGCGGCCTGGCGATGAGTTTGGGTGTGGCTCGCCGCCGCAAGAAATAACCGAAAACACACTGGTCCTGCCCAGCGCGTCCAGTAGAGAATACGATGGTGAATGTGCACCGTATTCTGGTTGTTTTAGCGGCAACGTCGACTGTGGCTGCGCTCGCCGGCTGCGGCGGCAAGCTCACCTCTTCGGGCGGTGGCGGCGGGTCCGGAGGCTGCACCGCAGCTTCCAGTTCAGCCACACAATCTGCATGCCCGGCTCTCGTTTCTCAAGCGGGGGTACCGATTTCAGGAACAGTGATGGCTGGCAACCAGCCCGTGAGCGGGGCCATGGTGCAACTGTATGCCGCTGGAAGCAATGGCAATGGCTCACCTGCGGTGGAGCTGCTGGCGGCTGCGGTGCCGACCGGAACAAGCGGCGCTTTTGCTGTCCCGGGAGGATATTCCTGCCCCTCGGCTCAAACTCCTATCTATCTTCTTTCGAAGGGAGGCCAGTCGGGCGCCGGTTCGGCTGCCAATGCGTCCCTATGGCTTATGACAGCCCTGGGTTCCTGCGGCAACATTGCAGCCGGCAGCAATTTCGTCCTCAACGAAGTCACCACAGCGGCATCAGTCTGGGCTCTCGCTTCGTTCATGTCAGCCGGGGGTAATGTTGGAGCCAGCTGTACAAATACAAGCGGGCTGGTCAATGCATTCCTGAATGCCAACGATCTGGTGAACGTAAACACCGGTGCCTCGCCGGGCGCGGGAATCCCGGCCACGCTGACAGTCTCAACCAGCAAGCTGAACAGCCTGGCCAACGCACTTGCCTCCTGCACCCTCTCCAGCGGAGGCAGCTCCTGCAGTGAGCTTTTCAGCGCGGCCGCAGCTGGCAGCGCAGTCCCCGGAAACACGGTGGATGCGGCGCTTAACATCGCCCGCGCTCCAGGCAATCATGTTTCCGGAGTTTACGCATTGGCGGCGAACAGCCCGGTTTTCTCACCGGCGCTAACCGCCGTGCCTCCCGACTTCATGCTCCACAACACCGTGAATGGCGGGGGCATGGCCTCGCCCGCTTCGGTGAGCGTAGGCGCCTCGGGCGACGTCTGGGTGTCGAGCTACTTCGACACGGTTTCGAATTTTTCACCCGGAGGCGCAGCTTCGTTCGCATCCGGAATCACGGGAAGCGGGATCAATCAGTCATACGGCATGGCGCTGGATGCCACGGGAGATGTCTGGATTGCCAACGAACAGACCGATCTGAACACCGGCAATGGAGACGTCGCCGAGTTGAGCTCCGCGGGCGCGGTGCTCGAATCGGGGTTGACTGGAGGAGGAATCGACTTTCCTATCGCGGTGGCAGCCGATCCCAACGGCAATATGTGGTTTGCCGATTACGGCGACTCCAAGGTCACTGTGCTGAACGGGACAGGTTCGGCGGTTTCGAGTTCCACCGGCTGGGGCAGCAATTCTCTTGCCTTTCCCGTGGCGCTGGCGGTGGATTCCGATCACAACGCGTGGGTAGCCAACCAGGGGGGACTGCTCCCCATCACGAAAATCTCTGCGGACGGATCCCAGGTAACGAACTACGACTGCGACTGTAACGGGGCCTCTGGAATCGCCGTCGATCAGAAGGAAAACATATGGGTCGCCAATTACTACGGCAACAGCATCAGCGAGGTGAATAGCTGCGGGACGCTCGTGCTGGACGCTGTGACCGGCGGCGGCGTGGATCATCCGCAAGGAATTGCGGTCGACGGTGGCGGCACGGTCTGGGTGACAAACTTCCTGAGCAACTCGATCTCTGAGATCAATGGCGCGTCAAGCTCGGCGGCGGGAACGTTCGTTTCACCGTCAACCGGATTTGGGACCGACGCCTCGATTCTTCAACCCTACGGCCTAGCCGTCGACGCAAGCGGAAGTCTCTGGGTCTCGAATTTCGGAAACAGCACGCTGACTCAATTTATCGGAGTTGCAGCGCCGGTAAAGACGCCGATGACCGGGCCACCCCAGCAGCCTTGAAGCTTCTCGTCCACGCGATGGGACGAAATGTGAGTATCACCCGCCTTATCGTAAGCTTTATGTAGCTTCGGAATGGTCGCTGGGGTTTTTCGCCGAAGAGATCGCATCAAGAAGGATCGTTTTTCTCCAAATGGCAGAGAACTTGGAACTCGCGCCACCGAGTTTCGCACCGGGTGCGACAAAGCCGGAGCTGCGCGCGATGCCGCGGAGTCGCTTCCTGCCGGGTTGCGGAGTTGCAGCTTTGAGCGCTGCCGGTTGCATCGGAATCTACCGCGAACTCGCCGTCCTCTGGGTCATCTGGACCACCGATCCGCTTAGATCGATCGGCATGCTGATCCCGCCGATCAGCATTGCGCTTACGCTGCGCGTTTGGCGCCAACACGGCTGGCAAGTGTGCGGAACGTGGTGGGGCCTGGCAGTGATAGCGCTTTCCTACTTCTTGAGCCTTCTTCGCCAGAAGATGTTGTTTTTTGCTGTTTTCGGCTCGGCTTCGGTTTCTTTCATTCCGATTTCCCTGCCCATTTACGTTTACGGCTGCGGGATCATTCTGTTATTTGCCGGGGCGGAAGTCTGGCGCAAGGCTTGGTTTCCGCTAGGCCTGCTGCTGCTTTCGCAGCCGGTGCCGATTCTGGTGAACGGCTTGATCGACCTTCCCCTGCAGAGTATCTCGGCCCGCGTGGCACGGTCTTTTGCGACTTTGATTCACTTTGCGCCGACCACGCCGCAACTGCGACTTATGTTTTCGCCGGACTTCGGGATGTTTATCGCGCCTGGATGCGATGGCATTCGCGGAGCCATTGCCATGGGTTATGTGGCCTTGATTCTCGGGTATCTGAAACGTTTCGGATGGTGGTTATGGGCAACATGTGTCGTTGCCGCTTTCCTGTTGGGATATCTTTTCAACTTTCTCAGACTCTGCGTTCTTGTCGTTTATTATCGAGTGGCCTTAGGCCATCTCTCTTTGGAAAGCATTGCCACGCAGGCTGACTATGCGATCGGATCATGCTTATTTCTCGTTGCGACGCTTCTGTTCGTTCGGCTGGCCTCTCGCCAACAAGGGCGCCCGGCTCTTGCATCGGTCATGCCAGATGCGAGGCGTCCCGGGGGCCCGCGGGCCGTTTGGATAAAATCAGCTGCGTTTGCCACAACCGTGCTGGCGGCGCTCGGCTTGCCGTCGTCCGTTCTTCATTCCTCTCGCGCCGGCGAAAACAGACGCCAGCCCTTGGCCGCACGCATGCCCGGGCAGATCGGCAACTTCGCGTTGACGCGCACCTGGTATGAACAACAGAGCGGAACGCCGGTTGTGCGGGCTGGAGCCTACTCGGCGCCCGGGTCGGACGAGATTATCGTCGGTGTCTGGATCGCGCCGCTGACATACTTTCATGACGCAGGCGCCTGCTGGCTGGCGCGCGGTCTCAAACCCGATCTTTTGACCGTGCGGCCGTATCATGTAGCGGGCAATGAGACAGTGAATCTGAGCACGGGCTTCTACAGCGACGGGATTACCGACAGTATCGTTGTCAACGCGGCCTGCACTCCGGAGAAGTGCTCGCAGTTCGCAGGTGCTTCGTCGATGAACCACTTCGGAATTGTTTTCCTCGATCAGCGGATCAGTGCATTGACCGGGAGCGATGAGCATCCGGTCTCCATCATGGTCCGCATCGATCGGCTGCACGTGGGCGAACCCCAATCCGCAACTCAGGGTGTGCTCTCAGACGAGGCGCAAAGATTTCTTGCCGGCTTTGATCCGACCGGACTAAGCCGCGTGTTTCAATGAGGGCTCCAGAGAGCACCGCGGGGCGAAGCCAACTGAGATTCGGCGCGCCCATCAACAAGCGCACACAGTTTCGTGAGACACATCGCCGGTCTCTGATATCTCTGCCAATTCCAACTGCGATAGACTGAGAAGACGCTGCCGGTTTCCCAGAATGCGGAGAGGTGGCCGAGTGGTTGAAGGCAGCGGTCTTGAAAACCGCCGAGCCCGTAAGGGTTCCGTGAGTTCGAATCTCACCCTCTCCGCCATAGAGTCCTTAAAATCAGCGATTTATTCTAGATCAACCAACCAGGCTCGCAATTTCGGCCAAATATGAGGATCTTTGCGTAGAAAGGGTGCCGGAGAGAATTCTCTGGTTGCACAAGTTGCCCGAAATTCTCATCAATTCTCCAAGCCCGAATTTGGCGGATCCCTTTTGACCTTCAGGAAAACAACAGGTGCTGAACCCCCGTCAGTCTCCTTTCCGTGATCAACCCATGCCGACTTGCGGGGCGACGCTAAAAGGTTGGATCAGCGGCGAACCTTGCGAAACAAGATCGTGCATGAGGTCGCATCGCGCCAAGGTAGAAACGCGCTTCAATCGTTGAAACGCCAAAAGGAAGCGTCTACCCAGGGGCCTTCTGCCGCACCCGGCACGGCGAATTTGACAGAAAAAGCCAAGAATTTGAAGGAGACAACTGAGGCGATCCAGACGCAGCGAAGGAAAGAAATGGAAGATACGATTGCCGGCACGGCGGTTCACGAGGATCTGTTTGGCGCGAAGGACGCCGAGGTGCTGCGAGATGTTGGCCTGCTCCATGCCGAGCTTTTCGATGAGAGTCCCGGCGGAGAGCTCGTCTTCGCTCAAGAGTTCCAGAATGGCGATACGGGTTGGGTGGCTGAGGGCCTGGAAGATGTCAGCCTTGAAGCGACGGAGTGAGTCCGGCATGATTGAATATTAGTATATTCGAATATGATGAGATTGAGAGGACCGTTGACACCAATCTAATGAGAGTTCTGTCCTTGCCAGATCTTCATAATCGCCGCGGGTCACAGATGATGTCTTGTCAACGCTCGCTCTTTCCGTGCGCGGGCTTCAGAAACACGTCGCTGATGTTGGAGCCATGAATGCTTGAGTGACAACTGATACACGACGGGTTCTGCGCCGACAGGATGTGCGCCGGCTCGGGAGGCCGGCCTGCTGTGGAGTTCGCCGATGGCAAGTGGCATTGCAGGCAGATCGTGTTCACATTCGCTTGAATCAGCAGTTGGGGATTCGGCCCCCCGTGCGGGACGTGGCAGGCCATGCAACCTTCAGCCTTAACCGCAGCGTGCTCATAGAGGAAGGGTCCGGCTGCCGCCGCGTGGCACTTGGTGCACACCATGAACTGCCATCGAGCAGGATGTAGCGCGTTCTCGCCTCGGGCGCCGTGCGCATCGTGGCAGTCTGTACAATCAATCAACCCCTCTTCAACCTTGTGATGGACGGCCATGGAGAATTGTGGCTTCACGTCGCTGTGGCACTGCAAGCAATCGCCAGAGCTGTTTGAAGCCTGTTGCATGGCCTGGCGCCCATCGAGCTTGGCTTCGCCCATCGGCTGCGGCGTTTCTTCCCCCTCGGTCGGGACCTGGGCAGTTGGTTGTCCGGCAGGCGGCTGGATCGTAAACGGCTCAGGGCTCACCCGGCCACTATGGCAGGTGTCGCAGGTGACAGGAATGCCGGAGTCTTCGACCTTCGCGATGTAATTATTGTTGATCTCCTCGGTCATCCTATACATGAGGCGTGCGGCAACCTTCATTGGTTTGGAGTCATCGACAAAGTCAAGGCGGGGATGCCCGTCGGGAGCTGCGTTCTTCGAATCTTCAGCGTGGCACGAATCGCACCGGGCACCCAACGCGTGCGCCCATTGCTCCATGATGTCGTGAACTTCCTGACCGGAGAGGTCTTTGGGCAGTACTTTCAGGTTGGTGGGTGCTGGAAAAGTGCGCGGCGGAGCGGGCTGCGAGCTTGCCGCGGCGCTCGGCGGGCCTTGTGGAGCCTGAGACAGTGTAACCGTGGAGAAGAAGGCCGTTGCCAAAAGCGCGATCGCGACGGTTGATCGGGTTGTGGATGATGGCCGCAAGGGGTGAGCCTCTTCAATGGGGAGAGGGGCGAATCGTCGGGGACGCAGTTCTACTTGCGCGCATAAACCGTCCCTGCGGGCTGATACGGGGGATCGGCGACTGCGCGTGTGTAAGCGATAAGCGCCCGAACATCCGCCGCGCTCAAGGTATTCCCATAAGGCGGCATAAGTGCGGAGCGATTCTGAGCCGGGCCCCCGTGAACAATGATTGAAGTCAGGTCGGCATCGCTTATTTTGTTCAACGCGTTGCCGTCGCTGAAAGGATGCGGCTTGACTTCGAGATTGTCGTAATTCGAGACCCGCTCCGGCGATGACTCCGGGTCGTGGCAGCGGCTGCAATATTTGTCCGCCAGAATGGCCCCGAGGCGCTCCTCGTAGTCGAGCGCCGTCTCCACAGTGTCGAGGGACACAGGTTTGGCCTTGCCGGGAGTTACAGCAGTGAGCACGTATCGCCCCGAAATGGCGCCCAGGGTAACCGTTGTAGTTGCCTGGCCGCTGGAGTCGGTGAGGACCGCGTCCGGATCAAAGCTGACGCCCGCGGGACCGTGAAACTCGACCACGGCTCCGGGCACTGCAGTTCCCTTATCGTCGTTGACCTGCACCACCAGCGGATCTTTGAGCGCAGTGCCGGTGGCGCCCACTTGGTGTCCGCCACTGGATTCGACAAGGGCGATTCCCTGCGCAGTGGCCTTGAGCCCTGCGTTCGGCGGCGCGGAATGCTTGCAGCCAAGGAGCATCCCGAGCGTGAAAATCGCAAAAGCCGCGGAGACTCGAAACATCGTTTGTGCAGTCATTCGCGTGATCATCACTTCGCTCCTCGCCCGCCCGAACCCTTTAGCGACATCAGGAAGGCCGTCAGCGCGCGGGCATCTTCATCGCTCAGGTTCTGGTTCGGTTCTGTCGTCCCGGGCCGCAGCGCCTGCGGATTCTTGAGCCATGCGTAGACCCAGCCCGCAGTTAATCGGGAGCCAACCTGCGTCAGCGTCGGCCCGATATAGCCCTTGTCGGCTTTGGTGTCGACGATGTGGCACGCCTGGCAGCTGTACTTGGAATAGAACAGCTGCCGCCCGTGCTCCACGACATCCGCGGAATTCGTGGCTGCAGGGTCGAGATCCGTATCGATGGCCGGTGATTGGTAGACGGCAAGGATGTAATCAGTCAGTTCCTTGTTGTCGCTGTCGCTGAGATTGAAGCGCGGCATGCGCCGGATGAGGGATGGGCGCAGCGTGTTGGGGTTGTGCAGGAAATCCGTGAGCCACTGCCGCTGCACAGAACTCCCTTCCCAGCTGAGATC
>Ga0187851_10002703_pt1 | contig 15477 bp, 15 predicted proteins | sample June2016WEW_6_10_FD_132997 | JGI IMG/M metagenome (GOLD analysis project Ga0187851, IMG submission 132997) | Peatland microbial communities from SPRUCE experiment site at the Marcell Experimental Forest, Minnesota, USA - June2016WEW_6_10 | ecosystem: Environmental > Terrestrial > Soil >...
GCTGGAAATGCTCCCCCTCGGCGCCCTCCTTTTGAACCCATCGTCGGGTCGATGCTAATGCATGAGGTGACAGAACTTGCCGGACATGCAGGAGAAATATCATATTTGCGTGGTCTGCAGCGGGGAATGGATAAATAAACTTCTTCCTGAATTGAGTTGTTATTCAGGCAATTCTGCAAATAGGTCCTTTTCGAAGTGATATATCGGTGGCAAATGTTCTCGCGTGAAGTAGTATTGCTGACTCGGCAACTAAGTGTGATGTTTAACAAAAGGGGGCTTTTGTATAACATTAAATATTGTTTTGTTTTCATCATCGCCAATGTAATTTTACTTCTACAGCCTTACGATAGTATCGAGACCGAGGCCGGGAGCGATTTCATCGTGATATGGATGGGGCTTCTATTTGGCTAGATACTCGATAAGCCAAAGCTAAGAAATTGTTCTAGTGGTCTACACAAAGGGGCTGGGATTCCCAGCCCCTTTGGTTTTATATGAAGGTTGGTATGGTAATACCGGGGAGGGAGATTACATGAAAAGAAAAGGCGTTTCATCTCCTGATAATAATGATGTTGATCAGCTGTGGCTGTTAATTGGCAAAGTACATCACAAAAGAATGTTGGTGAAACAAAGAGAGTTAAAACCTTATGACATTCCGATTCGCCACCTTCGTTTGTTAGCGACTATACAAGAACTGGGTTCGAAGGCAACCTTACTTGCAATAGCAAAAAAAGTTGAACGGAAAGTTAGTGTAATTTCTCAACAGACTATGAATATGGAAAAGTATGGGCTGGTAAAAAGAGTACACGTTCAGCCCAGATCAAGGCTTTTAACAATAGAGCTTACCGAGAAAGGGCTAGCTTCGACCAAGATTAACGGTAAAAGTAAAGCTATGCGGGAGATAATGGAAGTTCTCGACGGAAAAGAACAACACCAATTGCATTCACTTTTAAACAAGCTGTTAGTAAAGTTGAATAAATATACAATTGAGTAACATTAAGATTTAAATTCTTTTATCGCTTTTAGGTCCGTTTATTTTCCGGCTGGTACTGCCCGCGGCTTTGCAAGAAAATCGTCAGAAACAGCCTAGATTACAAGTTGCTATAGAGGGTTGGATTTGAGCTCTGCCAATGCGTACAATTCAAGTGGCGACCAGCCAAGTGAAAGTTAATAGAAAAACTCTTCCCCCACATCGTTTTTTGAATTGTCGAAAAGGTCTGCATTTTATTGACTATGGATCAAAACACTAATGGGAAGGTTTTCTCAAAAGTTTTACCTTTCGTCCACGACGGTGGAGCTGAGGGGATTCGAACTGTTATGTTTGTAGGTTAATAATAGCTTCAAAGGTTCTAGCCACCATACAATACTGCCCACCTTGAAGGACTCGAACCTTCATCGTTGTTTTATTGCCCATGGGATGCCAGAAGCTGCCGCACTGCCGGGATAAATTGTTTCTTCTCGAAGAAAAGTTCGGAATGCTTCCAAGGTGGTATACCATAATAAAAGCTATCAGCGGTCAGCAATCAGCGTTTTCTCCTCTCGCTCGTATTCTCGCTTCATTTGCTTCGCAGGCTTCGCAAAGTACTATAGCCTTGTCATGGGAGAAAAGTTTCCGACATTTACGGTGGTAAGTATTTCACCCTTCAACTGAAGGACTCCTGGTAATGGAAAAAGCGTATTTCGCTGCGACTGACAGGAAACGAACCAAGCGGGATGTTACAAACCATCCCCTACAGCTGCGGCCTCCAGCATCAACCCGGTTTTTGCTCCCGGAATAACGCAGCGAGAATTTTTCATTTTACATTTCCTTAATATTTTCTAAATATAATTTACTTTTAGTTTCATTATTTGCGACATTATGTAATCTTTAAATTATATACGATAGTACTATATATGATTTTTCTTCCACTTCCATCGCATCATCCGTGGTTTACGGCGCGGGCCTGTGGTCTTCATGGGACGTTACAGACAGCGTGGTTTCGGCCGCTAAAGCCGGCACAGTGTCTTACGCCGCCGGACTGGACACAATGGTGGACAAGAGCCAGGAGCAGGTGCTTTACGCCTCGTCGAATGTGCCGGCCAGCGCACCGCGCCTGATTGTCAGCTACGCCGCAACGAATAATAATTCTTTGCCGATGTGGGTCTGGATTGTAGTTATTGTCGCAATAGCCATCATCGCTTTCCTGATCGGCTGGATGATTAACAGACGGAATACACCGAAAGCCGCAGTGGCGGAAGCCGGAGCCGACGCGAAGCCGACAAACGAGAAGAAAGCCAACGGGAAAAATAACAAAATGACGGACGAGCAAAAACCTTCTATTTTCGACGATACTAAACCCAACGAACCGCCGAAGTAGAAAACACCCGGTTTGATAATTCCCTTGTATTAGAAGGGGCGGAGGCCAAATGGCCTCCGCCCCTTTTCTTTGCCTTGTCATTCCCGCGCAAGCGGGAATCCAGAAGCTACAATTCACAACATTTACGCAAAGCACAAATAAAAGCGCCGGAACATTCCTGGATTATCGGGTCAAGCCCGATAATGACAAATAGACTTCCCGCGACTAATGTCCGGATATTAAGTAATGAGCAATAAATCCCCCTTGATTCCTCCCGTTCGTGCCTCCGGGACCGGAGGCCTTTCGCGAAAGGGGGAATGGGTTTAATCGGGCAACTTAAGAGATATCGTAAAATATCCGGCAACGGCAAATAAAAAAGCGAGCCCCTTTAAAAAGGGGCTCGCTTTTATCGGTTTTTTACAATTACTCAGCTTAATAAGAAATGGTGACGTTATCCAGTTGAATATTGATGTTGATGAGTTTTAGCGCATCGGTGAACATCTTCATGTAATGCTCGTAAATATCGGTGACACCGGCAGCTTTCATTGCTTTTTCGATTTCTTCATTCTTTTCACCGACCGCAATACCCTTGGCCTGGGCGGTTTTCAACATGGACTTAAAGGCGGCTTTGAAGGCCATGCCAGCGAGGTCTTTACCGGTAGAATATACGGCAGCAGTGAAGCCTTTCCGTTTACCGCTCTTATCCATATCTTTGTACCAGTGTGTGACGATTTGGACAACAATATACTGCACAAGCCACTTTAGACAAAATTCCGGTTTGCCGAATAAGGCTTCTTTCGCCTCGTCTTTAAGGTGGTCGACACCCTCTTTTTTCACTTCGGAAACAAGGGTGGTCAGCCGTTCCCAGACAAGGTCTTTGGCCAGCGTCTCCCAATCTTCATCCCATCGCTCTGCGATTTTCTCAATTGACTCGGTGACGGCAGCATAAACCTGGTCGGCTACAAATGCGCCGATTTCCCCGAAGGCGGCTTTAGCAGCGATGGAGAATGTCTTTTCCGCCGCCCATTTGACCATTTCGGCATATTCCAAGGCTTGATCCCACTTTTCCGCATCCTCGAGGTAACTCTTGGCCTCTTCCATCATGATATCCCGGGCGATATCCCAGGATTCTTTACGGAAAAGGTTCAATTCATCGACGCCCATCGCATTTTTATCCAGTTCCAGGTGCTGTAACCTGGCCGCCCGCATTTCTTCCGGCATCAATTTATTAATGGTATAAACACAGTTATCGTAGGCCTTCTGCCATAGAGGACTCTCCGGCATCGTATCCGGCTGGATGGCAACAGGGATGTCGAGGTCATAATGATGATCTGCATCGACATCAATGGAAACCGGCAGAGTTGCCTGGAAGAAGTCTCCTTCTTCACCAGGAATGATTTTGTCTACCGATAATTCATACATGGCGGTGGAAAAGTTCGAGGTCCTGATGCCGTCTCCAAATTTGGTGCTTCGCTTGAAAGCAAAATTCCCGATTTTGAATACTTTTTCGGCGTCATCATCGTCCGGCTCCAAATCACCAACCACGAGATTAGCAAACAAGAACACGGGGTCCGCTTTCACTTCATTGTTGACAGCATCCCAGCGCATTAAGCACAAATCGACAATGGTCGGCGGTTTTAGTTTCCCGGCGGGGTCCGAACCGGCGTCGATAACGTTGACTTTATCCTCCCGAGGATTGGTGGAATCGTCAATAAACAGGCCCTCGCGGTAGACGGTTGCTTTAATAGTGTCGGTTAACGGCGGAGTTAAACATCCCACCGTAACCGTGATCTGACCTGACGAATAATAATCAGTGAAAGTAGACGGTCCGTTATAGCCTTTATCCGCCTCTGTAATCGTGATTTTCCCGGTAGTCGGGTCGTCGGCATCCGGAACAACCAAGACGGTGCAGAACTTGGCAGCATCAGAATCGGCGGCGGCATCAGGTGGCGCCCATTTGGTATCGGCACTGCCGCCGTTCATCTTGTATTTTACTTCTACCGTTTTGCCGGATTTAGACAATAAACTGACGGTATCCGGGTCGAGTGTGATTGATGGCGGGCCTTCAAAATTCAAGGTGATGGTCTTAGAAGCCGGTTTACCGTTATAGGTGCCGGAGGCAGTGATGGTAATCTGGTCAGGAGGAACCGCCGCCGGGTCAGACAGCGGAGTTGCGGTAATCGCGGCCGCCTTCCATTCACCGGCGAGCTGTTCGTCACTTTTTTGCGCCCAGGGTGCGCCGGATGCCACACTAAACGTAATGGTACCGGTTGCTTCCACATTTACTTTCGACTGTCCCAACTCGTCGGTATCGACAAACTGCGCATCGACCCAGATTGGATTGTTATCACATTTCAGCGAAGTGGCCCCTTCAGGCATCAGCGTCGTGAAGAGATTGGCGGATTGGTCTTTGTCCTTATCCTTATCTTTGTCATTCGTGTCTTTACCGGGCGCGCATAATGACGCCAGTATCCCGATAAACGCCAGCAAGGCGCCGACACCGGCCGCCGCAAAACTGGTGCTGCTGGAATTGGTAACAAAACCCGTTCTGTATTTCATGATATCCCTCCACTTAAAATCGCCTGCCTGTTTTGGCAAAGCACAATTTCCGGCGTTATCGGACAGCCGCCGAAACAGGTATCTTTATGTCCGCATTCCGGACATGCATTCCTTAATTGATCCCGAAAATTTTCAAATTCCATACTTTCCCACGCCCGGGAAATAGTCATATTACGCAGGTTAACCGCGTATTTCCCCTGCTGGTCGAAACTGCAAGGCGTCATCCACATATCCGCCGAAATATAGGCCGAAAACCGCGCGCCTTCACAGGTATCGTAACTTTGCGGGTCGATTTCCTGGCTATAATTCACCAGCGCCGGCACGCAGCAACTGTCGTAACCCACAATATGCGTGACCTCCGGGGCATCGATAAGCGAGAACAAAGTCTCAATCCGGTAGTCTCCGGCCGACAGGACATTAGCATAATCACCCTGCCCGACCGGCTTGAATAACAAAAATATCATCCGGCTGACACCGGCAGGTAACTTCCCTGACTGTAATATTGCGATTGCTTCATCAATTGAATCGTTGCTTAACACATAGTGCACATTGACCACTGCTCCGGCAGCCACCAGCATTTCAATTGCCCGGTAAGTGTAATCATTGCGGTACCAGCTCACCGCCGCCGCACCGCAGTACCGGGCGATAATTTTCGCACTTTCCTGCGTTAAGCCGTAGCCCGAAGTTGTCATGTTCGGCACAATATCTTTGTTGCGAGAATAAGCCAGAATCTCCTCGAAATTTTCATGCATATCCGGGTCGCCGCGTCCCCCCAGGGCAAACTGGTGGACTTTGCCCGCACACTGGTCCGCAATTGTTATAAAATCCGTAAAAGTCATATTCGGTCTGTCCCGGCTGCCACCGCTCTGGTAGCACTGAATCCCGGCCTGGGCGCATTTCCCGGAGAGGCCGTGTTGACAATGCCCCATGATTCCCACATCAAGAAGATGCGGAAACGAAGCCATAAACGGGTCGATACCCGTGTCATTACCCTCTTTATCCAGGATGCCGCTGCGCGCATAATTGCCGTTGCTGCTGTCGAACAGCGTCCGGAAATGATACTTTGCGTCAAGAAGGCTGTGCAGTTTTGGCGGGTTGGACTTGCTGTTGATTTCTTCTTTCTCCCACGAAATACCAGACCAGGCCGGCAAGAATTAATACTCCACCGATGATATAGCCGGTATAATCGACAAAATTATTACTAAAACGCACGAACGCAAAAATAATCGAAAGTATCATGCCTAAAGCAAACGAAGCCAGCGCGATGTAGATATTGGCGACAGTCAACGCGCTCTTGTCCTTCTTGAACAGATGCAGGATATCGCGCCACCCGGCACGCACCAGTTTGACAATGGGTTCGCTCAGCCCACGGGAAAGGGCAAAAGACAGGCCTAACGCCGTCAGGAAAACTACCAGATACTTATCGATATGGTTGTTCCGGCTCATGGCATTGGCAAACATCATCCCGGCACCGCCGAAGCACAGCATGATGATAAATGCGGACGTACCTTTTTTCTTCAGGGCTTTGTAAGCCGCGGTATAGGTACGTGTCAAGCGGCTGCCACGAGCTTTGCAGGCTTTGACAAATCCGACCTGCTTGCATTCTTTGATAAACGGCACAATTTCCCGGCCGATAAAACCGGCGAAAAAGATTTTCCCGAACCAGGTATTGTAAGTGGCGGTAAGAAAAATAAGTATTCCGACTAACGAATTCAGCGCCGGCGCCATCGTCAGGCGCGACATATCGGAGATTGAGCTCAGCCAGACCCACAGCGCAATAAGCGGCACCAGCCACATGTAATGTTGTTTTAGCATCTGCACGGCATTTTTCAGATTATCGAGAATGATTTGCCATAATACTTTGAAAAAAGGCGTATCATCCTTTTGTTCCTCTGAAGTCAGAATGCCGACGACCCCGCTTAACGCGCCCGAAGGCACAGGCGCTACCCGCATGCTTCCCGATTGTTGTTTCATGACATACCATCCTTTATCAGAGAGTCTAATATTGTTGGTTTCACCGTCTTTTAATTGAGACTGCTTTAGCCTGTTTTACCGCGTGTTATTTGTTTTAGAGTATAATTGTCAATATTTTGCCATTACAGGAGGGTAAAGTCAATAGTTTTTTTGCTTTTATGAAAATTTTTTCATAAACAAAAAACGCAGACCCGGGACATCGATGATGACATCCTCCGGAATCTGCGTTATTTTTGTTGACTGAATAACTGCCGGCGATACTGCTAGGATATCGGCGAGACGCTGGTTACATCCGGCATTGTCCCCTGAAACATGATGCTGCCGTTGCTGAAACTGGCGTTCAGGATTGAGAAGCCAGGAATGTGATAAATCATATTCTGCATGAAAGTGACTAAATTCGCATTATTCCTTTTGATGATGGCAGCCGGCACGTTAAGCCGTCCGATTCTCATTTGTTGGATATCGACATAAATCTGGCCGTTCACCACCGAACCTGTCCCCTTGATATAAATAGCCGGGTTACCTTTAATAAACCGGACATATTTATTTAGTATGCTCATATCGGAGGAGGAAATGCCCAATGCTGCTTCAAAATTCTTAATATGGTCAGTATGCAGCACGCCAGAAAATTCAGCCGTACCGTCGGCGTTAATCTTCAACTGGCAGCCGAGCAGCGCGTAGACCCAACTGTTGTCCATCCAGGCATTGATTTCGCCCTGGGTGATAACGGTATTTACGTTCTTCTGTCCGGAGAAAGAAATACTTTGACCCGGCGGCAAGTCAGGCGCTAAGGTGATAATTTGTGACCCGGTTTTCGCCTCCGCGTCTGATAAATCCTGCGAGGTGTAGGTCACACCCAGGTCTTGCGGTTTATTGGCGCCAAAAAGGCTGGAGACGCCCGGCACAATCCCGAGATACCCGCCGATTCCGACCAGCACCACCAAAATCACGATGATGCCGATAAGCAACCCGAGTAAAAATTTCTTCAACGACAGCCTCCTTGATTTTTTATTAGAGAAAGTATAACAATTCCGAATTTCGGTTGCAAGTGATTGTAAACACCGGCCAAATCCGTTATCCAAACAAAATCCGCTGCAGGCTAAACCATGACAAACCGGTCTCGTCTTTCTCCAACTGCCAAAAGGCATTACCGACTTTACTTTTTGTTTGTCGAACCGGTTTCACCCGCCCGATGGCATCCGAAATTCCTATTGTAATTCACGAGGCAGTTATCTATAATAGCTATATATCTATGGGTATGTTACTAATGATTAAATATGGCATGTTGTTGAATAAATCATCTCCAGCTGTGTAATTCTTGACGGTAAGACGGCTTTCGTATATAGTACACAGTAATCAGGGCAGTTTTTATGTAATTGACATCAGGAAATAACATCTCCATCCGCTGGAGTTGGGAAATTATACAAGGAGATAACGCATGGATAGTGGGAACCTGGCGCTGGCCAAGAAAATGGCTCAATCAATTATCAAAGACGGCACGGTCCGCGATATGGATTTATTCAACGATATCTCGGGGGTATTGAAATCAGCCAGTGACGACCCGGAAGCGAAATCGTTACTAAACAGAATTACGCTAATCAAACTTAGTTCCGCCAGCCAGAAAACCAGCACCCCGCCACCTCCGCAGAATGCGCCGCCGGTAGAGGAAAAAATCAGTCCGCCCGTCCAACCGAAGATAAGCCCACCGGTACAGGAAAGGGTCTATCCGCCAGTGCAGCCGCCGGTACAACCCAGGGTTATCGTGCCGCCGCCCCAGGAAAAAGTGTATCCACCGGTACAGCCGAAAAATAAACCGCCGATTCAAGCTAAACCGGCACCGGTTCAGAATAAAGCTGCTGCTCCGGTGCAACCCAAGGCAGCGCCGCAGGCGCAGCCTAAAGCCGCTGCTCCAAAATCGGAAATAAGCACCGGTAAAGCGCCGGAAGAGGAAAAAAACGATAGCATCCCGGTAGGGCTGTGGTTGCTGGCAATAATTCTGGTACTGCCCGGAGGTATTATTGCTTCGATGATGGCGAAGAAGAAAAATCCGGCCAAGTCCGGTTCACTATTAATTGTCGGTGTTCTGACATCCATCATTGCCGCTATGGCAATCTTTATCACGATGAAATATACCCTTTAATTCCGAATTTGTATCCCGGGAAATAAACAAGACCAAACGCCTCTGAAAAGGAAGTAAATTATTACTTCCTTTTCTTTTTCACCATCCGTATTTTACCCGTAATGGCGCGATAGAGTACAATAAAAAAAGAGTAACAAATTATTTAGGATAATGCAGCTGATACTGTTTTACCATATTTGATAACAATCCCCCGGGCCAATACCGCCCACGGTCAGATAAATCAGGGAAACCAATTCCGGTTTAATAAGCCGCAATGCCATCGCCAGTCAGCGCCTGCCTGACGGCGGACCGCAGTATCAAATATCCCTTGAATAAGGTTTCAAAGCGTCGTGGGCGGACGGCAAAGCCGGAATCTACTTTATGTCTGATACCGGAAAAAGGTAACAATTCTTTGAACAAACAAAAAATCTCCAACATACAGCAGAAGAAATCCGGCTCATTTCACGGCTACGGCGTGCTTTTCGCCTGTTTCTTTATTATTATGCTGGTTTACGGCGCGCAGGCTAGCTTCGGCGTTTTTTTCAAGCCGATGCTGACTGAGTTTCACTGGACGCGCACGGCGACATCCATTCCTTTTTCGTTGAATTTAATCCTTTCCGGTGTTTTCGCAATTTTCGCCGGTAGAATCAGCGACCGAATCGGGCCGAAAGCCGTTGTCGCTATCGGCGGCGTGATTCTCGGCGCCGGTTACATGCTGATGTCCCGCATTACGAACCTACCCGGTCTTTACCTTTCATACGGCCTGATTGTCGCAGTGGGTTCGAGCGCGATGTACGTCCCGCTGGTGGCGATGATTACGCGGTGGTTTCCTGAAAAACGCGGCCTGATGGTCGGTATTGCCGTCTCCGGCATCGGCTTCGGTATCGGGGTTGTGCCCATAATTGCCAGCCGCCTGATGGTCAGCTTCGATTGGCGCAGTTCTTTGCTGATTGTCGGTGCCGCCAGCCTGGTATTGATTGCCGGGCTGGCGCAGTTATTGCAAACCAGCCAATTGGCCCCGTTATCCGCATCAACCGGAGAAAAGCGACACCAAACACCGGCTCCGGCTGCAGCATTATCCTTCAACGAGGCGCTGAAAACAAGCCAATTCTGGCTGATTTTTGCAGCATGGCTGCTTTACGGCTTTTTCTATCAGGTCAGTTCCGTGCACCTGATTCCTTATGCGACCGACCTGGGGATGTCAGAACTGGCCGCCGCAGCACTGCTGATGGTAATCGGCATCATCGGGATTATCGGCCGGGCCAGCCTGGGGTTTGTCGGCGATAAAATCAATAATAATGTCACCCTGGCCATCGGTTTTATTGCGGTGGCGGCGGTTTTTTTTATTATCGCGGCCAGCGCCTCGGTCCCTGCGCTCTATATTTATGCCATAGTCTACGGTTTTTTCTCGGGTGTCGGCGTACTACTGGCATCGATTAATGCCGAACATTTCGGGCTGCAGGCGCTGGGAGCGATAACCGGCGCGGTTATCCTGGGCAATAACATCGGCGGGGCAGTGGGGCCCATTCTGGCCGGGCATATTTTCGATGTCACCGGCAGTTATCATCCGGCGTTTTTGCTGTGCGGGGCGACCGGTATCGCCGCCGGGATTGTCATCTGGCTGGTAAAACCGGCGGTAAAACACCAACGATAATAAAATGCAGTTTTACGGGGACACCTGCAGAGCCACATTATAGATGTAGAGGCTGATTCCGCCGGAGGTATTGACGTCACCGGTATATTTGATATTTGCCGTAACAACGTCATGAGGGTTGAACGTGCTCATATCCTGGTCGGTAACTACGCTGACGACGTCGCCCACGTTCAACGCGACCGGATTGAACAGCGTACCGACGTTCGCTGTCGATTCAATAACCACGTCCAACTACCATGGGTATCCGGCTGCTTGAGGGTTAACATCAACTATTTGCACGGTGTCAATGCTATCGCTGTTGATTACCGCGCCGTTCACAGGGGAAAGAGGAGTTGTTGCCGTGACGGCAGGGCTTTTATGCGTGCAGGCCGCCGGCGCCAGTATCAGCAGCACAATCGCGGCCGCGAACAACAATCTTTTCATCCGGCCCCCGTTTTCAGTTTACTTAAATATCGTCAAACCAACAAATACCGAATTATCAACTATAAATTGCTTTCACCCAACAATATATCATGGCGTGAATAAAAGAATCATAAAATCGAGAAGACATCTATGACAATAATGTGTCATTTCCTGTTTCAGTCCGCAATCTCCGATTGCCATCCGTATGTTGATTATTCATTATCCGGGGTAATATAATCTGATATCATGGAGTTCTTGTTTCAGGGATGAAAAAGCTCAGTAAAGGAATTAAAGAAATTATTGTCGGGCTGGTGGGCGGGCTGTTATTCAGCGCCATCCTCAGCTTTTTCCAGCAGAGCGGCCTGATTCCGCAAAACCTGGTAATCTGGTTTACGGTTATCGGTCTCATCAGCTCGATTATCACCATCTTTTCTTTTCAGACGGCGGGCATTATTTTTACGCTGGGCTGGATACTGGGGGCCTGGCTGCTGAAAGGCTTTATGAGCAACACTGATTTTCTGGTCTATTTCTGGGCGCCGGTAGCCACACTGATTTTCCGGGCCTATGTCTTTCTCCGGAAAAAGGTTTTCAGCGTGAAACACTGAAAGGTGTTTTGACAGACAGCCTTTGCTCGATTATAATGGGAACAACACTACTGCGATGGGAGAATAAACCTGTGGTTTTGAGAAGAAGGCCGGAACAGCCCGCCGACGATGCCAAAGGCGCCGGGAACAACAGCGCCGACCTGCAGCAGCTTGAAGCGCGCCTGGATGCTCTGGACCGCCGGCTGGATAACATTGATTCGATGGTCACTGCCGTCGCCGAACGTGTGATGAACCGTCCATTAGTCATCGTGGCCACCTGTCCCCATTGCGGTAAGAACATGGAAATTGCGCTGATGGGCACTCAGAAACCGGCGAAATAACCGGACAAAGTATTTCCTTTTTTAAATTTTCCTATCGCTCGCATTCCGATTATTCCCTTTTTTGTGTCAAAATCTGCCGGATAACGACATCTTATCCACGGTGTCGAACAAACTTACCCATATCTACCCGTTTGTTTAGGTTATTCCTGAACGTGATTGCGACACTTTCATTTCAGCTGAAACTTAGATATTAGTCAGAGTAACCAATTGCGGTTTAACGTCTTATTGACAATATTAATACCGGTATTATAATTAGGGCAAAACCTGAACCGGTAAAGGAGATATATTATGCTGACATGCCCTTTGTTAAAAGCGGAATGCATCAAAGAACAATGCGCCTGGTGGGTACCCGAATCGATGGCGAATAATAAATGTGTGCTGCCAACCCTGCAATCTACTCTTGCGGATGCCGCCGCCTCTCTCGAACTAATACAGCATGAACTGGCTGACGAGTAGAGACAGTTCATTTTCCCCGTGAAATAACTATTGACAATAAGTAATTCTGATGTTATCTTGATTTTAGTTATTTTGCAAAATAACAGCGGCGTTAATACAGTTCGGTATTTTTAATCTTGAACTTGAGATGTCAGATGAAAAAATGGTTATTAGTCGCTTTTAGCTCCATCCTGGTTTTATCCTTCTTGATGGTAGGGTGTCAAAGCGGAAAACAACCATCTGACGATGCGTCTTCATCTCAAACTCTAACAAACTCCACTACTACCAGCACAACTGCGGCACCAACAGCTCAAGAATGGAACGTTGTGGGCAAATGGACGCTGCGGCTGGTTGTGACAAATATGACAGGCCAAACCATCGACCACGATTATGTCATCGCCAGTGAAGCTGAAGGCGCTTTCGCGGGGACCGGCGGCAGTCCGGCCGGCGGTACGTATACCAATCATGAAATAATCTCCGGCAGTATCGGGGATTCCGGCCCTTCATCCATAACCATGCGTATCAGCTACAATGGAACTGCATATCATGCGGATTTGACAGGAACGATAGATAAGAACGGGGAGATAAGCGGAACCTGGAAAGACAGCAATAACCCGCAGGAAACCGGCACTTTTTCCACCCTCTCCGGCGCCGCGATGTTAAAATAGCCGCCAACTCAGGTACACAGCTCTGGTATTTTTTAAGAACCGGAGGTGCCGAATGAGAAAATGGTTTTTAATTATTGTCTGCACCGTGATGGTTTTGTCCATGTTTGTTTTGGGTTGTGACCCTACATCGCAAAAAGAAGAGTTGGAAGTTCAAGTTCGTGCTCAATTAACAGGATATTATTACGGCGCGAACGGGCAAATAACAAACGGGCCGATTCCGAATGTCAAAGTGCGTTTTGAATTTTTCCTTCACGATCCAGACGCATCAGAATTCAGCAGATTAGTCGCTACCTCATACGAAGTAACCGGTGCAGATGGAATGACCCCGTATGCAATACGTGATGAAGAAATAGTCTACGGCGACGAATCCATTAATGTGCAGGCTAGCGTTGCCGATACGTCTTTACCCAGCGATTCCTATGGCCCTGCCAAAACATGGATCATTTCGTCAGCGGACCAGGATTTCTATTCCCGTAGTTCAGCAGATAAAATTGAATATGAGTCTGGCACGCTGCAATTAACGAGGGATACGTCCCCATCTTTGGCAACATCCAGCATAACTACCACCACCACAACCACTACAACAACAACGACGCAAGCAGCGAAACAATGGGACATTTCCGGGAATTGGGATGTGGGGTTTCTGGTCACCAATGCACAGGGCCAATCATACGGCCATCATTATAACTTAAGTCAAACCGGCACTAATATCAGCGGCACCGGTTATACTCCGATAACCGGCACGGTTTCGCATTATGAGACCATCTCCGGAACCATCGGGATAACCGCTGCCAACGCCTTTACATTGAATATCAGCTACAACGATAATTCTTACGCCGCGACTTTGACCGGGACAATTGACAGCAACGGACAAATCAGCGGAACGTGGTACGACAACTATAAACCACAGAATACCGGCACATTCTCGACAATCGACGGCACCGCTACCCTAAAATAGCGGCCATTTTAGTTTCGTGCGGCGGTTAACAGGGGCGTTACTAATAATAATAACGCCCCTTCTATATTCGAATTGAAAACACAACGCGGGAAACTTATTTGGCGGCACGTTTACGTGACGCCCTGAGCCAGGCAATCACCAGCAGGATGATGCCTGCGATAATCGCAATGGTGCCAACGCCCGAACCACGCAGCGGAGCGCCGTGAACAGATACGATCAATATCCCCAGGACTAATAAAACTACTCCGATGACAGCCAGAACGATAGCATGTGTGTTGCGCGTACCGGTATTATCGCCCTTGCCTTCCGTTGCCTTGTCTTCCATTTTAACTCCCTTTTTCAACATTTTTAATCACCGGAGGCGTAAACAACTTTGCGCCAATTGTATCTTTTGTATTCCGGGATTAATTGAACGTAGTATATCTTACCTTTCTAAATAAATCAATAGCAGTGAATGCGATTGCGCCAAAGGCAGTCGATTCAATCTTATTGGAAAATACACTATTTAGCGCCAATAATGGTTAAACTGACTCTGACCAGAGTTTACAGCGATACCGTTATTGTTCGTACTCATAATTGAGCCACCAAACGATTTATTGATTGATTGTAAGAATAAAGTAAATATGATATAATCCCGTTTTATACAGAGCCAAATATCATTTATATATTAATCTTGTTTATTATCTTATTTCATGTCAGGATAAATAATGAAAAAGTTGCTTGCCCTTTTGGTGGTATCAGCATTTTTAACATCGTTAATCAGCGGTTGCCATTCCCCGACTCAAACTGAAATATCAACAACACTTACGGGAACTACGCCGTTAACGCCAACCCAACTTACGACCACGACACTGGTTCAATCAACACCGGCGCCGATTACTTTCGCTCCGGCAGTCGTACCAACCACCGACCTGACTGAAGCAAACGCGGCAGATTGGTCAGTATCTGCATCCGATCAACAAACATCCGCAGTAACCGACGATTTCAATTCGGTAAAAGTCGGCAGCGCTTCCATCAAGCTCGAAACACAGAGCGGTAATGATGTAAATTTAAGTTACCGTTTACAAAATAATAGTTACTGGGATCTGAGAGGACAGGAATACCTTCATTTCTGGCTTTTTACTCAGAATGCTAATATCGGCTTCCAGAACAACTCCCCATGGGTGATACTGCGTTGTTCCGACAACAGCTACATTCAATACCAGACCACTGCCGATTCCTTGAACAACAGCCGCGGCACCTGGCAGGACTATGAAATTCCATTATCCGGTGACGATACATGGCAAACCACCAACGTTGGGTCTGCCAACCTGGCAAAAATTACCGGATTGGAAATCCATGCCGATACCTGGGGTTACGGGTTTACGATGTGGGTTGACGGTCTATGTTTCGAACCTTATTTTTTAACCACACCTTCTTCAACTTTAGCAATAATCACTACACCGACCAC